>RRZU012796980.1_pt1 | contig 11674 bp, 14 predicted proteins | sample 2165561 | NCBI WGS metagenome assembly RRZU01 (sample SAMN10456909, study PRJNA506462) | wastewater metagenome | isolation source: wastewater sludge | place: USA: Moscow, Idaho | reverse complement strand
TATAGTTATAAATCGGTATTGTTAATTTTATCCTTAAAAATTCCAGATAAAACACCAATAAATAATGAAAAATAGCACTAAAAATAACATTATTAAGGTAAGCTCGTTAGAACTAGATTTAAGCTTGATTGATGAAGATCCAGATCAGCCGCGCACTGAATTTGATCCCGTGACGTTACAAGAACTTTCGGACACTATCCGTCTGCGGGGTGTGAAAACCCCAATTTCTGTACATCCACACCCCAAAATAGAAGGTCGCTTTATTATCAATCACGGCGCCAGACGCTTTAGAGCATCTATACTTGCCAAAAAGAAAACAATCCCGGCCTTTATAGACAACGATTACTCTAAAGTTGATCAAGTTATTGAAAACCTACAACGAGACGCTTTAACACCAAGAGAAATTGCTGATTTTATTGGTTATCAATATTCCCAAGGAATTAAAAATGTGGAAATTGCCAAGATGATTGGTAAATCATCAGCATTTGTATCACAACACTATCTATTACTAAATTTACCCAAATCTATTGCAGCAATATTTGATGCCGGTAAAACCCAAGATGTGATAGTTATCAATAGTCTGGTTAATGCATTCAAAGAAGCTCCTGAAATCGTAATTGACTGGTTAAATAATTCAGAGCAAGAAATAACACGTGGCTCAGTCAAACTTTTACGCCAGTTCATAAAGACAGAGGGAATACAAACAACAGAAGCTAAAAGTAACTATTTAGGTGCTAGAACTCCACAGAGCACCAAGAAGGCAAGCCAATATCATTACTCCAATGAAAAATTATTATCCCTTTTAAGCCAGTTTCAAGAAAAGTTTGACTCACAAAATGATAGCTCTGTTAAAGCACTTGATAACCTAACAAATCAAGAACGAAAGTATCTAACAACCGTACTCGATAAATTAGTAAATTTTGCAAAATCATAAAAAGATATATAAGATGTTTTAATATTAAAAATAACCGATATATCAATAGTTATTTTTTTGTCATAGGACTCTGAATTGGAGTTTTAACTTATTTTCTGGGTCAAAGGGGTAGTCAGGCATGCTTAACTCGCAGATAATTTACAGTAAATCTAATATACGAAATACCCGCAGACTTCCAATGAAAAAACCACCCAAAGATCCGATAAAGAGTTTACAGCTTGACTTATTTTCTCATTTCGTAACTAACGATCTAAGTCAAGTCTCGAATACGATTGAATTATGGGAACGCATTCCGAAATATTTTTTTACAGCCAAACAAGTTGAAAAACTAAGAACTCCAACAGGCCACGCCGATCCTTACGAATGGAAATATACAGAAAATGGAAATGCATATACCGTTTCCATACAACCAGCATTAATCAAACAAAAAAATGGAAGTTATAAGGCCTTTTTTCCTGGCGTAACAGAAGAACTGATCGAGGAAGCTTTAAAGAAGATATTAACTGATCAACAATATACGATCCATGATCCTGATAACTTAGAAAGTTGGGTAAAATTCTCTTTGAATATGTTAGATAAAGAACTCAAAAAGAAAGGACGAACACGAAACTTTAATGAAATTAAAGATGCTATAGAAGTAATGAGTAAATGTAACATCACTCTATCCAAGAATAATAAAGAGATATGGAATGGGAACATTCTTCAAGATCTTGTTACCGTTGGCCGTGAAGATTATCTCGCATCCACAAATACTCACCACATCGCAAGGCTACCCCTCTTTATAAGCCACAGCATAAATAATCTTGATTATAGACAATTTAACTATGATCGCTTAATGAGTTGTAATGAGCAGTTAACCAGGTGGATTTATAAGCGTCTCATAAACCGCTTTATCCAAGCAAGCCATACAACAACATATTCATGTATGTATTCAGATATTAAACAGACAAGTGGATTATTACAACAAGAAAGAGAAAGTAACAATAGAAGAAAAATAATATCAGCTTTTAACGAATTACAGTCAAAAGGCATAATTCAGAGTTACGAGATTGACGAACGGAAAACAGGACGTACTATCACAGATGTTAAATTTACAATTAAAGCCACCCAGCAATTCATTAGCGAACAGATAGCTTCTAACAAACGCACAACTGACATAAAAAAAATTGCGCAGAAATCAAGCGTTCGATTCATAAAAAGATAAAAAGAGCCTTAACATATTTGGAGATACTAGGTTTAACGAGCTAATGTACTAGGTTTAACGAGTAAATGTACTAGGTTTAACGAGCATAAGTGCTAGGTTTAACGAGAAATAGATACTAGGTTTAACCAGCGGATATACTGAATGACACTAGGTTTAACGAGCAGATATACAAATTGGTACTAGGTTTAATGAGCAATTAGATTAATAAGTACTAGGTTTAACGAGCAACAATATAAAAAAGTACTAGGTTTAACGAGCGATTGTATAGTTTTTAAATAGAATTAATCATAGAGTACTAGGTTTAACGAGCGATTAGAATAAAATTATTCGAATAATAGTTTGATATGATAGAAAAAATTACCTGTGGATAACTTCCTATTCTTTTCTTCTTTTAATCATATAAATATATTAATCTTAGAAATAAATAACTCCAAGAAAAGAATAAGAAGCCTTCATTGAATGAAAAGATTAATTACAAATGAGAATGATGGATATTTAATTTTATGAAAAAAAGATTACTCGTTATGAATGGACAAAAATTATTCCAAAACGACTCTACTGGTGAATGGAAAACAGAAAAAGTAAGTAAAGCACAAGGAATCAATCCAGGGATATACAACTTATATAACGCTGTTGATGCAGACAAAACAAAAGAAAATATTGGTGAAATAATTTATGTCGACAAAAAAGAGAATGTACTTTATCAAAAACATGAATCACGATACATCAAACATGATCTAAATTGTTTTGATCAAATACCAGAAACCGGCTGTATATTTAATATCAAATACGAAAACAACAAAACTAATATAACTAATATTTCTCAGAAACTTAGTCAAACCATTAAAATATAAATTTACATTATCATCTTGACTTGAAGCAACTTCCTTTATGTAATATCTTGATATTACAATATTACAATATTACAATATTACAAATTTATTGTTTTATCGCCACTAGACAAATCTTTTACTGAAGGTAAACCTCGTTGTTTTAAAAGTAAATCCAAAGCATCTATAAATAATGTTTGAAAGGTTGTTTTTTTATGACGTTCTGAAAATACCAAAACATGCAAAGCCTCATGTAGAAGCGGGTCAACATAAATAGGTATTGATTGTTTCTTTTTAACTCTTGTTAGATTTACGTTTTTAGTTTCTGGTTTCAATTCCACGGATGGTATAGCACCGATAAACTCCGTCTCATTATTGTCGTCTAAAACGGTACCAAGCCCTAATGATGCTTTTCTTTTTCCCATTTTTTACCCCATAGCTCTAGTTAGTAGAGAATTATCTAAGCGGTTCTCTTTGCTATTTATCCAGTTGAAAATAGCATTTATCTCGCCTGCTCCCTTATCATTAGCGTCATACTCACAAACACTAAGATTTTCTGCGTAAGCACGTTTGTAGCATTTGCGTTCAAATGTTGGCGTATTACATACAAGGCCAATTGTTGATAAGCTATTTTTTGCTTCCTGAAAATCGTCACCACTGGAAGGACAACGAGTAATTACGAATGCAAATGGGGTTTTGGCATTTTTTATAATATCCACCGTTGGCAATGCACTGCGACAATCATCAAGTGAAGGTTGACATGGAATAATTGCAAAAGTGGCTTTTTCAATTGCCTGGGTATGCTTAAGTCCTTCCCTTCCCGCTGTATCGATAATAACTAATTCAAAACCCTGTTGCTTTGCAGAATTTAAGTTATCAATGAGTTGATTATATAAAGACTTAATCAGTAAAGGTGATTCAGCATCACGTGCTTCCCACCATTTTGTAGCTGAGAGTTGTGGATCTAGGTCGATTAAAAGCGTTTTCAATCCAATTCGACTACCTTCTACCGCTAGATTTGTTGCAAGAACCGTTTTTCCTGCTCCACCTTTTTGGTTTGTAATTGTCCAAATTTTCATTGTTAGCTCCTTAATATTGTAGTATTAAGACATTACAGTATTTCCTTATTACAACTCTTTATTATCCTACTATTATAGTATCATATATTTATAATATCTAACTACTATAATATTCTAATATCAAGATATTATAATGTTATATTATTGAAATATTATCAATTCTTACTTAGAATCAATAATATACGTAACTTCTAATGAAGTTACGTAATACTCCATTCACAGTGAGTGTTTTCATAAAATGATTACGACTGTATGTATATACCCATCCTCACTAAAATTTAATAGCGAAATGGAATGTATTCCAATAACAAATAATTCCAGATGACAAACATTGCGGGGGCTTGGGCAACTTGTTGGAAGTTACTCGGAGATTGACGAGATGCAAATTAAAGAGGCAAAGCAAGATTAGAATCTTGACCAAAACTACACTACCAATAAAAACGTCCCACACATCGCATTTCTATCGCGATGTATGAAACGAAGTAAGAAACATAGGAGTCGAGAAACTACCATCCGGCTACGCGCTCTGATACGCGCTGGTTGTTGCGGTATATTCGCAAATAGGAAGAGGCGAACTATTATCATTTTACACTGCAATTATTATAAATACAAATGATTCCCATTATCATGTGCTGCGGAGTTATGCAATTATTTATGACCTTTAATTAAACCAATTCTCTAAAAAAATCCGAAAGCTACTAAATACCAGGCTAATTACTTTTCTTAATGCTTTTTAGTCAAAGGCCGCGCTTGACGTCATTGACAGTATTACTCTTTGGGAATGTAATTTAAAAAACTTATTTTTCGTAATATCAATAATATGAATGACGTATTACGTAACCTTATTAGAATTTATCTTTAATAATATTGTGAAAAATGTGGCGGGATTGATCCTGACATTCTAATATTAAGAAGCTGTAATATTATACTATTAGAATATTTTACTATTAGAATGCTTTATTAGTAAAAATTCACTAAATTTTTACGGGGAATTCGTTATATGCCAGGTGCATTTAAACAAACGACACAAAAGTCTCATAGAACTTTACTTATTAGCTTATTCAATATGTTATTTAGCTTTTTTCGTCTTCCCGAAAACAACCTTTTCTGACCCTGTAATTTTTAAAAAATTTGAACTGTCAGGATCTTCGCACTGAGAAAAGAGGATATATGTAGAATATAGCCCGGCGTAGATGCTTATAGAGCAACTTAATCAGAATGTATAAGCCTATGGTATTGTTGGCTAGTTTGTGTGCATTACAAAAACAATTACTAGTGTCTATTGACGTTTCAAGAATAAGTATTTAAAGCAAAAGGGTTGTAATCGGAAGAATGAATTTTAACTCACTGATACCGCGAGTGTTTTTTTATCAAACGTCAACAGACACTAGTAAACAGTATGAAACAATTCTGTCGTTTGTTTAAACGCACCCTTTATTGCTGTGGCCTGAGTTGTTCAATTTTCTCGGGTGGGAAGTGACGATAGTAGGTTGTTCTGCCAATATTAAGGGCTTTAATGATGTCGGAGATAAAAGGATAGTTCTCGGTATCTTTGAGCATGGCTTGTGCGGTGCGTATTTTATCTACTGTCATTAATGTGGGCCTGCCGCCAATACGACCATTCCTGCGTGCGGATTGCAGACCTGCTCGGGTATTTTCAACAATGATTTCGCGTTGAAACTGGTCAAGGGCTGCATTCATGTGAAAGAACAATCTGCCTTCCGGAGTGCCGGTGTCGATATTTTGCGTGAGGACTTTCAGTCCTATCTGGCGATCTTCAAGATTTTTGACGTTATTGATGATTTGAGTCAGCGATCGTGCCAGACGTGAGAGTTTCCAGATTACCAGCGTATCGTTCTCACGCATATAGTTAAACGCATCTTCTAACTGAAATCGCTTTGTACTTGCCCCTGATATTTTTTCAGTAAATATCTTTTTACATCCCGCTTCATTCAGCGCTTCAATCTGTAATTGTGGATTTTGATCAAGAGTGGAAACTCGCGCATAGCCAATCAACATATTTTATGTTCCTAAAACGGTTTTCTAGGATATTAACAGAACGATTTATTCGGAACAATGTTTTGGAACACATTATCAGGGGTTTTTTATATCAAGTTAGGGTAGGGGGCTTGTTGTTCTTAAAACGATCGTTTTTGGAACATGTTTTAAGCCGCCAATAAAAATTCTTTATCAGCCGGGAATTTATGAAAGTACAGACTTGTTTGAGTCTGAGACAATTTATTTGTCGCATTCGAAACTTTGACTGGGGGTAAGCTATTTAAGAGCTTTCATCTCTCAAATAATTTTGATATATTCATAATTGTTACATATGAATATACGGAGATTATAAAATGGCAACGACAAGTTTAAGTCTGGGTGAGCATTGGGAAGTGTTCATAAAAAATGAGATTGCGAGTGGTCGGTACGGCTCGGCGAGTGAGGTTGTTCGTGATGCGCTACGTAAAATGGAAGAGCATAAAAGTAAACTGGAAGCTCTCCGTATCCATTTGAGAGAAGGTGCGGCGCAAGCAGAGCGTGGAGAGTTCGTTAAAAATTATTCTATTGAGAGCGTTATTGGAGAACTGGACGCTGAAAAATGACCCGCGCTTTCCGAATTACCCCGCGCGCGCAAGAAGACCTTAAAAATATTGGACGTTTTACGTTGCGTAAGTGGGGAAGAGACAAGCGAAACAGCTATTTGCATGACTTTGATAAGCGTTTCGCATGGCTGGCTCAGAATCCCAGGATAGGCAAGCATCGGCCGGATATTGAAGAGGGTTATTATTGCTATTTACAGGGTTCACATTTGATTTTTTATACCATCAGCGAGGACAATATAAATATTATCGGCTTGCCTCATCAAGCTATGGACATCCTAAATTATTTTGATGACCCTTAATTCAATTAGTGAACAGTAGCAATGGGTCAGATAGAAAAATCTTTGTGAAGTCGTTTTCTTTTTGTTTCTACATGTGTTTGCAAAGTTTCAATCTTACTGGCTGGATTTGGCCAAATAAAATATCAATGACTGTTAATTAGGTAGCCGAGAGACTCTAACCACCTACCTTTACAACACTCTACATGCAAATCTGCGCAAGGCTTTTCACTTTCAATGGCGAAGCTTGATCCATCCATCGCGTAACATATTAGGCCCCCTTTGGCTTTTGCAATTTATTCCTCTTGCCTGTGGATTAAACATGGATTTTTATAATGAAAGCTAAATTGATAAAATGCTATAAAACTTATTGAGATAGCATAATACTTCCCGTAATAAATGACAATTATCATCTAATGTATTTCGTGACTCCGAGGGTCTAATTCATGTTTAGCTGCAACAAGAAACCGCATAAAGGAAATGGAATGGCGCCGCAACTCGGAAAGGATAACAAGCTCGACCTTGAAAGGTACGGGAAGATCTTAGGGTACCTTCAGTACGAGAACACGATCTACTGGAGTCGACTTGGATTCATTTTTGCCTCGCAGGCAGCACTTTTGGGCTTCAGCGTCAGGTTCCTTGTAAATGCGCTCACACACCCGTCGTACATCACTTCAGGGCTAGCTATCGGCCTCGCTGTGGTAGGACTGCTACTTTGCAGAATAGGAAGGCAGATGGTGCAAGGTGGGTTGCGATGGTTGTATCGTTGGGAGCGCCTGCTGCGCGAGATCGAGCCATTTGCATACGGCGATCTTGAAGTCTTACGCAATTCCAAAACCGACGAACCTGGAACAATGAACATCTCGGTTCGCAATCTAGCGAATAAGGTATTGGATGTTTTCATTTGGACGTGGATAGTTGTGCTAACGGTGGTCTTATTGGTCTTATTTTTCAGTTATTGGAGTCAACTATCTTGTCCGGCTTGACGACAATTAAGTTGTCCGGTTGAATAACTGAGAATTATTTCTTCAAATGCTTTTTTTTCTGATAACTTTCTCCTTCGATTTCTAAGATATGGGCATCAAATTGCATTGGTCGTAGTGAGATCGTCGCTTATACGACAATCTGCAAGACCATAAATTGAAGTCGAGTTTTCACAAAGTCTGGGTCATCAACAGTTGGCCACTGGTCTCCAGTCAACGGCTGATTAACCTTGAGAGGCTGTCATTCAGCGGCATCTAAGCTCCCAAACTGGACGGTTAAATAGCGAATATTTGTTTTAACAGTGACAACGTTACCCATCAGGTCCGCATTTTTAGCGAAGTAAAACGGAGCGAGGAATGCGTCACCTGAATGGGATTGTTAGCTAACAAATCAATGACTTCGAACAAATACTTGCTAATGAGAGATATTTTACAAGTTTGCGAAGATCCATAACAATTTGGATTCAAGATATGTTTCATTAATATGTCATGGTCTGGATGCCAAAGATCATTTGACCTGGCCATCAAGTAGACTGCTTCTAAACTTCTTAGTCTTTCATAGGGTGAATTAAACAGCCGAACCTTTAATTGTCTCAATTTTGAATCCACTGATTTACAATTAGAATCAATGTTGTCCACACCAAATGCTTGACTCAATGTTGCCAACCAAGCTTTTGCCGATTCAATCATTTGAGACGGTAGTTTAATGTTTGATCGGTAAGCTGCTTTTATTTGTCGAAGTGTGCGAAGATTTACGAACTCTTGATGTGTAAAACCATAATAGGAACATGCTTCACGTTCCAAATCATCTAAGCCGAAAGCAACAACACCTTTTGTTGCCAATGTTTTTATTAGAAGATCTCGAGAAACACAATAAAGAAAATCTGATTTCCATGCACTAAGCTGGATACTGTCAGACCATGAGCTAATAAACTGAATAGTATTTTTACATTTCGTAAGCTCACTTGCTGCAGGAGGCACTAGCTCACAAGTACTTAAGAAACGTGCTAGCATACCATCAGAATCGATAAGTATTTTTGCCTCTTTCTTTAGGTGCTGAATGAACAACGACCCCTTCCTTTTCATGTAAATAAGCTGTTCGGGTGTCAAAACCGAAACACTATACCCTCTGAGGCTATATCTCCCATACAACACCGACTGTTTATTCTTATTACAGACAACCAATAAATCACGGTCACTATATTTATCAGAGGAACTCCGACTTGTTGAACCAAACTCGGCAATTGCGTACATTATTAGCGTGCCCTCAATGCACGGTTAGCAACCGCGGCTAAAAATACAGATATAACAACAAAACCGGATAGTGCTTGAAAAGTTACAAAAAGTTTCCCGAACGGCGTTACAGGTGTTATATCCCCAAATCCTAAAGTAGTGATGGTGATGCAACTAAAATATATGGAATCAACCAAAGTGAATTCTGAGTCAGGTGGAAAAATGTAGGCACTAAGATGATAATTGAGGATTGAAAATAAACCTATCACAATAGCAAGCAGCCTGAGTACTCGCATGGTACGCAATCCGTAGCCTGACACAAAATCAGAAACTAAATGACCAAATTTTCTTGAATAATATTCTCGAGAACTAATAATGCTCCGTCGCTTTTGTGAATTCAAATGGCTGTTTTCAGCTTTCTTCATCCTGTAAAGGCTCTCAATAGCATGAGTTGGCTGGTGTTCTTCAGATGCATTTATAAAGAGTGAGTGATACAGATCAATAGCTATATTTGTATCATTTTTCAAATCAAAGTTATCTTTAAATAATAATGGATCAAATAAGCACCGCCTTATCTTCAGTTTTGCTGTATTGGTCTCGATGAATTTACAGTCAGTAAACTCACAGTCAGTGACTTTTTCTCAAATAAAAAGACAACGTTCAAAGATACATCGAACGAAACGAACACGCTTTATATCTGTATCCTTAAATGAAACTTCAAAGAATTTTTTTCCCGTAAATACAATAGGGTCTCTGTTTTCACTTTCGAACAATTCAGGATAATAAAGAAGGTTGCTCCAAGTATTATCGATTTCTCTCCTGAGAAACTCAGGCAATGAATCTATTCGTTCTCCCTCTACTTTGAAATGATTAGCTGCCATGTGATCTCGATATTTTCTTGGCTAACAAGTAATTATAAAGTTTACGTTTATCATCGCTAACTTGGGCTTTGAAATTAGACACAATTTGTGGTGTTAATCAAGTAAGTTAACTATATGTCATCCTAAAATAACACAATATCTAGTTCTGGAGATCATGGCGATGTTAGTTATTGTCCTTAGTTGAATTCAAAGTCTGTTTCTGGCCGATAGATCCAGCTGCCTCCCTGGAATCGACTGTCCGCTTTCAGTAGGTATGTTGCTATTCGGAAATATATATTGAGTGGCTCTTCAGGGTCGAGTGCCGTCTGTATGATTCGGTCGTGCGTTGAGTTCGAAAGTGTCAGATCACGTGTGAGCGAAGACAGTTTAAATGTGAAGACAGTTTAAATGTCACGATATTGCTAATGGATCATTGTAAACTGTAATTTTTCAGGCGACAAGCACATAAAATACTTAAATGTTGTTGATTTATTACATTAAACCCTGTTAGATTGCCAATTACTTTTTAAACCACTAACAGGAACATCACAATGAACAAAACTGAACTGATTGATGCCGTTGCTACTCGCTCTAATACCACCAAAGTGCAGACAACAGCCATGCTTAATGGATTGATTGAAGTTATTCAAGCAAATATGGCAAGTGGCGACAATGTCCAGTTAGTAGGATTTGGTACTTTTTCAGTGTCAGATCGTGCCGGTAGGGAAGGGCGCAATCCAGCAACGGGTGAATCCATGACCATCCCGGCCAAAAAAGTTGTTAAATTCAAGCCAGGCGCAGCTTTGTCAGAAGCAGTTGCTGGTGGAAAAAAGAAATAAATTGTTTTGTAAGTGCTAATGGGAGGAGGCAGGAAACCACCCAGTGACAGATAATTTTTTGGAACAGAAAAATTTAAAATGGATTTCGTTCCTGTGCCCCATGTTTTACGTGGAGAATCTGAACGGTTCTATCCTGTATGCGATACAACACCCGGTAATTCCCTATTATTAAGTGTCTGATTTCATATTCATAGTAACGATCTTCAAAAGCGATAGGGAAGCGTGCAGGAAAATCTTTTAATGTCTGTATTTTGTCATAGATAGAAAAATACCAATGGCCCGCATTATTCGGAGAATCCTTGGCAATATAGAGATATATGTTTTCTATTTATTTTGCAGCTTCTGGTGCAATGTTAATCTTGTACTGTGTCACGCTTCAAGCTATGTTTTTTCTCAAATTTATCAAAAAACTCACTCGCAAGGATACCTTTACCTTCGTCATGAGATTTGGCTGCTTGTGCAATTTTCTCTAGCGTTTCTAATAAATCTATCATTTCTTCGTAGGCTCTTGCATCTTGAATGACTAATTCGGCTTTACCGTTCACAGTCAATATTTCAGGTTTTCCTGTTTCTTTTAAGCGTTTGATATGCTCCGCAGGTTTACGGCTGAAATCTGAAATGGGGTTTATAGCGTTCATTCTAAACATACGGATCCCTCAACAAATATTTACAGATTATAATCGGTTTATAGAATGTCATGTGGGTTGACAAGCTTGGCGGAAGAAATCTTTGGAGCGTGCTTGCAGGTAGGTGGCTGAAGGGATTGCATCATATTAAGGTATTGATTTTTAGTTTTTTTCTTAAAGACTAGTATTTTTACATTTTCAAATAGATAAT
>RRZU011718320.1_pt1 | contig 11674 bp, 11 predicted proteins | sample 2165561 | NCBI WGS metagenome assembly RRZU01 (sample SAMN10456909, study PRJNA506462) | wastewater metagenome | isolation source: wastewater sludge | place: USA: Moscow, Idaho | reverse complement strand
TGAACACGCCACGCTTCTCGGTGACCGCCAGCGAATGGATCAGTGCGGTGCCGACCAGCCAGGGCATGAACGAGGCGTTTTCGACCGGGTCCCAGAACCACCAGCCGCCCCAGCCGAGTTCGTAGTAGGCCCACCACGATCCAAGAGCAATGCCGATGGTCAGAAAGACCCAGGCTGCAGTGGTCCAGGGGCGCGACCAGCGTGCCCAGGCGGCGTCGAGCTGACCCGAGAGCAAGGCGGCGATGGCGAAGGCGAAGGCCACCGAGAAGCCGACGTAGCCCATGTACAACATTGGCGGGTGAATGATCAGGCCGGGGTCCTGCAGCAGCGGGTTGAGATCGCGCCCCTCGGCGGCTCCCGGTAGCAGACGTTCGAAGGGGTTGGAGGTGAACAGGATGAACAGCAGAAAGCCCGCACTGACCAGACCGAGAACCCCGAGCACGCGCGCGACCATGGCTTCGGGCAATTGGGTCGAGCGCAGCGCCACTGCCAGAGTCCACAGCACCAGCATCACTACCCACAGCAACAGCGAGCCTTCGTGGCCGCCCCAGACGGCAGCGACCCGGTACTGCAGGGGCAGCAGCGTGTTCGAGTGCTGCGCGACATAGACCACGGAAAAATCATTCTGGACGAAAGCGGTGGTCAGACAGCCGAAAGCGATGGCCAGCAGCAGCGCCTGCGCGACCGCCGCCGGGCGTGCCAGCGCGACCCATTGCTGCCGGTTGAGGTGGGCGCCGAGCAGCGGCAAAGTTCCCTGCGTCAGGGCCACGCAGAGCGCGAGAATGAGGGCGAAGTTACCGACTTCCGGGATCATGAGTTTGTCGTCCGCATTACTGTTTAAGGGTCCTGGCCGCTGCTGCCGCGCTCGCCTTGTTGGCCGCCGCCCGCTCGTGCGCATCGCCGACGGCCTTGGCAGCTTCCGGCGGCATGTAGTTTTCATCGTGTTTGGCGAGCACCTCGGTGGCCGCGAAGACGCCATCGTCGGCAAGCTTCCCTTGCGCGACAACGCCTTTTCCTTCGCGGAAGAGGTCCGGCAGTATCCCCGTGTAGGCCACGGTCATGTCCTTGTCGGTATCGGTGACGACGAAGCGCAGCGTGACGCCGTCCGCCTGGCGCTGCAGCGAACCCTCCCTGACCATGCCGCCGACGCGGAAGCTCCTGCCCTTGGGCGCCTCGCCGGCGGCCACCTGCGTCGGTGAGAAAAAGAACACCAGATTGCTCTGGAAAGCGTTGAGCACCAGCGTCGCGGCAATGGCGAGGATTGCCAGACCAGCAAGGATCAGCGCAATTCGTTTGTGACGTGGTTTCAATTCTTACTCCTGCCAGGGTTCGCTTGGCGGTTGCGCCTCGCCTCGTTTCGCTCGGCGCGGTACTGGCGGCGGAGACGCGCGACCAGCTTCTTCCGACCGTGCCGCAGCAGGATCGGTTCCGCCAGCATCAGCAGCGCCATCATCAGCAGCGAGCCCCAGACGTAGAGGCCGTGGTTGCCCATCGCCAGAAAGTCGGCCAGGCTGTTCCAGTGCATCTCCTTACTCCTTGTCGGCAAGCAGGGCGCGTACCCAATCGGTGTGCCGCTCGCGTTCGAGCATGATCGTGCGCACCCGCGTCAGGGCGACGGCGATGCTGTACATCCAGCAGGCGAGCGCGCAGAACAACATCCCCCAGAGCATCATCGCTGCCATGCTCGGCGCCTTGGTCAGACTGACCGAAGCGCCCTGGTGCAGGGTGTTCCACCATTTCACCGAAAAATAGATGATCGGAATGTTGACCACGCCGACCAGCGCCAGGATCGCACCGGCCTTGTCGGCGCGGCGTGGATCGTCGATCGCTGCCTGCAGGGCGATGAATCCGATGTAGAGGAAGAGCAGGATCAGCTCGGAAGTCAGGCGTGCATCCCAAACCCACCAGGCGCCCCACATCGGCTTTCCCCATAGCGCGCCGGTCCACAACGAGAGGAACGCGAACAGCGCGCCCGTCGGCGCCAGCGCCGAGGCCATCATGCCTGACAGGCGGGTATTGAAAGCCAGCCCGGTGGCCGCCCAGAAGGCCATCACCAGGTAGATGAACATCGACATCCACGACGCCGGCACATGCAGGAAAATGATTCGATAACCCTCGCCCTGCTGTGCGTCGGTCGGCGCGAGCAGAAAACCGATCGTCAGCCCGGCTGCGCCGAACAGCGCCGCGAGCGCCCAGAACCAGGGAATCAGCTGGCCGGCGAGGGGGTAGAAGGTCTGCGGGCTGGCGTATCTGAACCAGTTGATTACTCGGTTACTCATTTATTCGAGGGCAACTCTCAGGGCCGCGGCAGTCGGCCACGGCGCAAAAAACACGCCGCCCAGCGCGAGTGCGCCAAGCAGCGACAAATGGGCTTGCGGCCCGAGTCCGCTTACCGTCGCGTCCACCGCACCAGCGCCGAAAATCAGTACCGGGATGTACAGCGGCAGGACCAGCAGCGACAGCAGCACGCCGCCACCGCGCACACCGAGCGTCAGCGCCGCGCCGATGGCTCCGATACCGGATAGCGCCGGGGTGCCGAGCAGCAGCGACAGCGTCAGTACCGCCAGCGCGTCAGCACCCAGATCGAACTGGATTCCCAGCACCGGCGCCAGCAGGACCAGCGGCAGACCCGCCACCAGCCAGTGTGCGATGACCTTGGCGAGGACGATCAGTCCCAGAGGCTGCGGTGCCAGCGCCAGCTGTTCCAGCGTACCGTCGCGGTGATCGTCGGCAAACAGGCGCGGTAAGGAGAGCATGCTGGCCAGCAGCGCGGCGACCCACAGCACGCCGGGCGCCAGTCGGCGCAGCTGCGCCGGTTCCGGGCCGACGCCGAGCGGGAACAAGCTGACCACGATGATGAAAAAAAACATTGCCGCGACGATGTCGGCCTGTCGCCGCATCGCCAGTCGCAGGTCGCGACTGATGACGGCGCGGAGCAATCTTAGCATCTTCTCGGCTATGAACGCCTGTGCGCCGCAGCATCTGCGCCGAGTGACAGTTCGCGCACCGCGCCCGCCGGGATGGCAACTGCCTGGTGCGTGGTCAGGAGCGCCAGTCCGCCGCGCTGAAGATGCGCACCGACCAGGCTGGCGACGAATTGGACGGCCGCCGGGTCGAGCGCCACATAGGGCTCATCGAGTATCCATAAGGCGCGCTTTTCATGCACCAGGCGGGCCAGCGCGGCGCGGCGTTTCTGTCCCTGGGAAAGATAGCGGCAGGCGAGGTCGGCGCGGCCGCTCAGTCCGACCCGATCGAGGGCATCCAGTGCGGCGTCTTCGTCGAGTGACTCCTGCGCCATTCTTGCTGCCGAAAGCAGGTTTTCCAGCGGCGTCAGCTCCTCCTTGATCGCGTTGTGGTGCCCGAGGTAGCAAAGTTCGCTGCGAAACTCCTCGCCGAGCTTGCCGATCGCCTCGCCTCGCCAGCGGATCTCGCCGCTGACGGTTGGCGTCAGGCCGCACAGCATGCGCAGCAGGCTGGTCTTGCCGGAGCCGTTTTGCCCCTGCAGGTAGAGCATCTCGCCGCCTTCGAGGCGAAAGCTGACGCCGGCGAACAGACGACGTTCACCGCGTACGCATTCCAGATTCGAGGCTTCAAGCATGCAAAAGGGGATCCGGGAAGTGGCCGAGGCCGCTGATGGCGAATTGTGAAGGCGGAAGTTTAGCCCCTGATTGATAAAAATCAAAATGGATTCAAAGGCTTTTAGTATTCTTTTGGGACATTCTCGGGAAGCGTGGCGGTGGAACAGGGCGTTCTACAGTTGACACTGTCGTGGGACGGCGAGCAGATCGTTGCGGCCGGGGTTGTCTCGACCCGGCCAACGCTGCTACGCCTTCTATGCGGACTTCCGGCTGCACGCGTGAGCGAGTTCATTCCCCGCCTGTTCAGTCTCTGTCGTTGTGCCCAGGAGACCGCCGCGCGGCTTTCCCTGCAGGCTGCGCGTGGCGAGGCAGCGGTAATCGATGCAGCCGGCCGGCCTGGCCTGGCTGTCGCCCTCGAAGCGATTGGCGAACATCTGTGGCGCTTGCTGCTCGACTGGCCGCCGTTGTGCGGCGAGGCGGCCAGACAGAGCGAGTTCATCGCCTGGCGCAAGCGCCTGGGTGGCGTTGTCAACCAGGACAGTGCGGCGGCGCTGGGCGCCCGACTGCTGGCCTGGCTCGATCAGGAATCGCCGCCGCGTTTCGCCGACGACGCAGCGGTCGATAGCGTTGCACTACTGCCGCAGTTGCCGGCGGCCGAGTGGGCGAAGCAGCTCGTTGCCGAGTCCTTTCCCGAGTTGCCGGCCTTCGCCGGTCAGCCCGCCGAGACCGGAGCACTCGCCCGGCGGGCCGACGACGAGGACGTCGCGGCGCTGCTGGCAGCCGGCCAGCGGCTGCGGGCGCGGCTCGCCGCGCAGTACGCCGACCTGCGCTGGCTTGCCCAGGGGCTGCTTGACCGCTCGCGTTTGGCGACCTGGTTTGATGCGGCAGCGATCAGCGAAGGTTGCGGTCTGGCGCGCGTTGAAACGGCGCGCGGCACCTTGCTGCACCAGATTCAGCTCGCTGGCGACCGGGTCGGGCGCTATCTGATCGTCGCGCCAACCGATTGGAATTTTCATCCGCAAGGCGCTTTTGCTCGCGAGATCTGCGGTCGCCAGGCAGCGACCCGGGACGACGCGCGCCTCGCGGCGGCTCGCCTGGCGCTGTCGCTCAATCCCTGTGTTCCTTGCGAAACAAGGATCGAGCATGCATGAAATGTCGCTGGCCATGGGCGTCCTGCAGATTGTCGAGGACGCGGCGCGTACGCAGCGGTTTCAGCGCGTGCGCTCGGTGGAGGTCGAAATTGGCGAACTCGCGGCGGTTGAAGCCGAAGCGATTCGTTTCTGCTTCGCTGCCGTCACTCGTGGCACGCTGGCCGAAGGTGCCAAATTGCATATAACTTCGGTGCTCGGCGAAGGTTTATGCTTTAATTGCAACCAGACGGTGCCGCTTGCGGCGCTCTACGACCCCTGCCCAATCTGCGGCGGTTACCCGGTTCAGGCAACCGGTGGTACCGAGATGCGGGTGAAGGAACTCGAGGTCGAATAAAAAACAGGAGACAGCAAATGTGTACGACTTGTGGTTGCGGCGTCGGGGAAGCCCGCGTCTCCGGCGAGGCCCTGGTGGAAGCCGAAAACGCCGCCCAGGCAACATCGCAGCAGCAGCATGGCGAGCAGCGTTGGCAGGCGCATGCTGATCACCACCACGCGCATGCACACGCGTACCACCACGAGCACGCGCCGGGGCGGGCGCCGTCCCGGATGGTGCAGATCGAACGTGACATCCTGGCCAAGAACGATACCTACGCGGCCGAGAATCGCCAGCGTTTCGAAGAGCAGGGTATTTTCGCGCTGAACCTCGTCTCCAGTCCCGGTTCGGGAAAAACCACCTTGCTCTGCCGCAGCATCGAGCTGCTCAAGGCCAAGCTGTCGATCGCGGTCATCGAGGGCGACCAGCAAACCAGCCGTGACAGCGAACGGATACGCGCGACCGGCGTTCCCGCACTGCAGATCAATACCGGCAAGGGCTGCCATCTCGACGCCCACATGGTCGGGCATGCCTTGCACAAACTGTCGCCGGTGGACGATTCCCTGCTGCTGATCGAGAACGTCGGCAATCTCGTCTGTCCAGCGGCTTTCGATCTCGGTGAAGCGCACAAGGTAGTGATCCTGTCGGTCACCGAGGGGGAGGACAAACCCCTCAAGTACCCCAACATTTTCCATGCTGCGTCACTGATGCTGCTCAACAAGGTCGATCTGCTGCCGCATGTCGAATTCGACACCGAGCAGGCGATCCGCTATGCGCGGCAGGTCAATCCGGCGCTGCAGGTGATACAGGTTTCCGCGACCACCGGCGAGGGCTTTGCCGAATGGCTGAGCTGGCTGAGCGAAGGCTGTGCGGCACGCCAGGAAAAGAAGAAGGCGACGGTCGTTGCGCTGCGCCGACGCGCTGCCGAGCTGGATACCCTGCTCTCGTCCGCTACGCGAGGTTAATCACATGTCGGACCACACGGTTTGCCGGAACATCCGCGTCAGTGGGGTTGTTCAGGGCGTCGGCTTTCGCCCCTTCGTCTGGCGGCTGGCCAGGGAGCTGGGGTTGGTTGGCTGGGTGCGCAACGATTCGCGTGGCGTCGAAATCGAGGTGAGCGGGGCTGCGGTGCAGGTCAAGAACCTTGTCGAGCGTCTCGAACTCGATGCTCCACCGCTGGCGCGAGTCAATTCGGTGGTCGCCCGCGATACGGCCCCGGCGCATTTCAACCAGGGTTTCGTGATCATCGACAGCCGCAGTGGCCGTGCCGCGACGATGATCGGCCACGATACCGCAGTCTGTCGCGACTGCCTGAGCGAGATGTTCGATCCCGGCAGCCCCCGCTGGCGCTATGCCTTCACCAATTGTACCAATTGTGGACCTCGCTACACGATCAGCCGCAGCGTGCCCTACGACCGGGCGCGGACCAGCCTCAAGTCCTTTGCCATGTGTCCAAGATGTCAGTGTGAGTACCGGCGACCCGACGACCGGCGTTTTCACGCCGAGGCCAATTGCTGCCCGAAGTGCGGACCGCAGCTGTTCCTGCTCGACGCCGAGGGACACCGGCTGCCCGACGATCCGCTCGCCACTGCCCTGGCCATGCTGCGGCAGGGAAAGATTGTCGCCATCAAGGGCCTGGGTGGCTTCCACCTGGCCTGTGACGCACGCAATGCGGTAGCCGTCGCGCTGCTGCGGGAGCGCAAGCAACGCGACGAGAAGCCCTTTGTGGTGATGCTGGCCAACGCCAGTTCCGCCGCGCCGCTGGTCCAGATGGGGGTTGGCGAACCGGGTCTGTTGACCCTGTCGACGCGCCCGGCGATCCTGCTCCGCAAGCGCAGCAGTTGCGATGCGGCATTACCCGGCGTTGCCCCCGGACTGGCCTGGCTTGGCGTCATGCTGCCGTACACGCCGGTGCAGTTTCTGCTCTTCCACGAAGCCGCGAAACGTCCGGCCGGTATGGGCTGGCTGGAACGATCGCAGGATCTGGCGCTGGTGATGACCAGCGCCAATCCTGGCGGCGAGCCGCTGGTGGTCGGCAACAGCGAAGCCCTGCTGCGTCTCTACGGGATCGCCGACGCTTTTCTGATGCATGACCGCGACATCGTTGCGCGTTGTGACGACAGCGTTGCACGCATCACCACCAGCGGTCTGCAGTTCATCCGTCGCGCGCGCGGCTACACGCCACGGGCGATCAAGTTGCCGGTCTCAGGACCCTCGGTACTGGCCGTGGGTGCCTGGTTCAAGAACACGATCTGTGTCACCCGCGGCGACGAGGCCTTCGTTTCGCAACACATTGGCGACCTCGACAACGCTGCCGTTTGCGATTTTCTCGATGAAAGCGTCGCGCAGCTGGTGAAATTCCTCGGCGTCGAACCGGCGATCGTGGCGCACGACCTGCACCCGGATTTCCACTCGACACGTTTTGCCGCCGATTTCGCCCAGCAGCGCCGCTTGCCGCTGTTGGGCGTGCAGCATCATCATGCGCACGCCGCGGCAGTGCTTGCGGAACACGGCCGACAAGGCAGCCACCTGGCGCTGGCGCTGGACGGCGTCGGTCTCGGCACCGATGGGGCCGCCTGGGGCGGCGAGTTGTTGCGCGTTGACGGCGCCAGTTTCGAGCGCCTTGGGCATCTTGTGCCGCTCGCGCTGCCGGGAGGCGACCGCGCGGCCAACGAGCCCTGGCGAATGGCGGCGGCGGTGCTGCACCAGCTTGGTCGTAACAGCGAAATTGCGGAGCGCTTTGCCGCTCAGCAGGCGGCGCGGGCAGTCGCGCAGATGCTGGCAGGCGACATCCATTGCCCACCGACGACCAGCATGGGCAGGATGTTCGATGCCGCCGCCGGCCTGCTCGGCATCAAGGCCGTGATGGCCTACGAAGGTCAGGCGGCGATGGTGATGGAAGGAATGGCGCAGTGTTACGGCGACATCCTGCCGCTCGAACAGGGCTGGAAGATCGACCAGGGTCGCCTCGACCTGTTGCCGCTGCTGGCGGCCCTGGCCGATGAGAAGAATGCCGAACGTGGCGCCGCGCTGTTCCATGCGACGCTGGCAGCCGCCATCACCGACTGGCTGCGCGTCCTGGCGCCTGGCGAAGAAGCGGTGGTTGCCAGCGGTGGCTGTTTCCTGAATCAGGTTCTCGTGCGTGCCCTGCGTTCCCGTTTCGGGGCGCAAGGGATACGCCTCATTGAGGCGCGTCAGGTCCCGCCCAACGATGGCGGCCTCGCCGTTGGTCAGGCGTGGATCGCTTTGCAGCACCTGCTGGGTCATTAGAGGAGCGCTGGCGATGTGTCTTGCGCTGCCCTGCCGGGTCGTCGAGCTGCGCGCCGATGCGCGGGCGATGGTCGATGTCGCGGGAATTGGCCGGGAGATTTCTCTGGCACTCGTTGATGACGTGGCGGTCGGAGACTATGTCATCGTGCATGTCGGCTACGCGCTGACCCGGCTCGATCCGGAAGAAGCCGGGAAGACGCTGGCGTTGTTTGCAGAAATGGGCGAGGGCAGTTGGTCGGCGGCGAACGCGGCCGAGCCTTGAGTCCGCAGCGGCCTTGGCCAGGGTCGGCAGGCTTTCTGGTGGTTCTCGGCTCGCGTAGGGTTTTGACCGGATTCCTGCCGATGGGGCTGCCGCGCTCGCGCGTTTTCGCGCATTATTGGCGCGTTGGTCCAGTTCAACCAGATCAAGGAGAGCATCACCATGTTCAGGGGAATTCTCATCAGCAGGGACGAGTCCGGCTACCAGGCCCGCCTGCAACAGATCGACGATGCCGTGCTGCCTGAAGGCGACGTCACGGTTGCGGTCGAGTGGAGCTCACTCAACTATAAGGACGGTCTTGCCATCACCGGCAAGGCGCCGGTGGTGCGTCGCTTCCCGATGATTCCCGGCATCGATTTTGCCGGTGCCGTGATCGCCAGTAGCAACCCGGCCTGGAAAACCGGCGACCGCGTCATCCTGAATGGCTGGGGCGTCGGCGAGACGCATTGTGGCGGCCTGGCCGAACGGGCGCGGGTCAAGGGTGAATGGCTGGTGGCCCTGCCGGGCAGTTTCACGACACGCCAGGCGATGGCCATCGGCACCGCCGGCTACACGGCGATGCTCTGCGTGCTAGCACTGGAAAAGCACGGCATCCGGCCGCAGGACGGTGAAACCCTCGTCACCGGCGCGAACGGCGGCGTCGGTAGCGTGGCCATCGCCCTGCTCGCCAAGCTCGGCTACGAGGTCGTCGCGTCGACCGGCCGGCCCGCCGAAGAGGCGCATCTGAAGGCGCTTGGCGCCGCTGCGGTGATCGACCGCAAGGAACTTTCGGGTCCGGGCAAGCCGATCGGCAGGGAGCGCTGGGCGGGCGTCGTCGATGCCGTCGGCAGCCATACCCTCGCCAATGCCTGCGCTACCACCAGGTATCGCGGCGCCGTGGCCGCTTGTGGCCTCGCCGGCGGCATGGACTTTCCGGCCAGCGTGGCGCCATTCATCCTGCGCGGGGTGACCCTGTATGGCATCGACAGCGTCATGGCGCCGCTGGCGGTACGTCAGGAGGCGTGGGCGCGTCTTGCCCGCGATCTCGAGATCGTCCGGCTGGATGCCATGACAACAGAAATCGGTTTGTCCGAAGCCATCGACATCGGCGCCAGCTTGCTGGAGGGCAAGGTACGTGGACGGGTCGTCGTCGATGTCAGCCGATAGACGGTACTGAACGGCGTCCGCGGGCCGTCACCACGCTGCGCACCTGGGGGGGTTGGCAACCCCCACATGCGCAGTTGTGCGTCGGTCGCTGCTTCACGCAGCGTTACGCATGCTCTCGCTGCTCACCGTCTGGCGCAGGATCGCGTCGAAATCGTCGCCGATCCTGCCGAGCGCGGCTATCTGCAGGACGAGTTTGCCTTCGACGTGGACCAGCTCCGCGATCCGCTCTTCCAGCGTATCGGTCGCCTGATGGATACGCTTGATGCTCTCCAGGCGGCGCTTGAGCTGAATCTGGTGCTCGCGAATCTGAATCTCCATTGGTGCCATGATCGCTTTCAGCCATGATTCGGCGTCGCGATTGGCGTGTTCGAAAGTTTTGCGCACCTGTACCGCGACCTCCTCGAAGAAGCGCTGCGTGAGTTGTGCCTTTTCGTGCGTAAGCAACTGGAAAATCGAGTTGATATGGGTGCTGCACCACTGATCGAGCCGGTCGATCTCCTTCTCGTAGGTCAGCAGCGAAAAACCGACTGGTGTACCGAGCTTGAGGCCATGTTCAACGGCAAACTTCTTGTAGATGGCCTCCATCATGCTCAGGATCTCCGTGACCTCGCCCCTGGAACTGCGGAGGTTGCCGCGGGCAACCGCAAAAAAATGCTCGATGGCTTCGGATAAGGTCGTCGAGAAGGTGGCATTGACCATCGCCTCACGAGTCGCCGTGCTCAGCAGGCGCAGCGAATCGAGCCCGAGATGGGTAAACAGCTTGTTGGTCAGCTGCGCAAAGACGCTACGCACCGCGTGGTAGCGCTGCAGGCCGGATTCGAACTCTTCCTTCTCGCCGCGAACCTTGCCCATCATGTACTCGACGACGCCCTTGTTCTTGCCGCGAAGTTCGGTAAGTTCGGTGAGCTGTTCGCGCAGCCCGAGCAGGCGCGATTCGAGCAGGCTGCGAGTGCACTGATGGCAGTCGGCAAACTCGGCATCGGTACTGTCGCGAACGATTTCCTGTTTGGCAGGAATCAGTTCTTCGGAAAGCGCATACTCGAGTGCCGACAGGCGGCTGCGTTTGAGCAGATCCTGGTCGTCGTTGATCTTGGCGACCAGCGCTTTCTGTGCCGACACCGGGAAAATCTGGTCCTCCGGCAGGTCGAGCGTCCGCGCCCAACGTTCCACCTGCCCGGTAATCTCCGCGTCGATTTCTTGCACCGACTTGAGCTCGTCCCACAGGCTGTCGATCTTGTTGAGAACGACGAGGCGACCCTTCCTGCGGCCACCAAGGGTACCGATGTGTTCGCGCCAGACCGCCAGATCGGACTGCGTCACGCCCGTATCGGCGGCCAGGATGAACAGCACGGCATGCGCGTTGGGCAACAGCGACAGGGTCAGTTCGGGTTCCGTGCCGATCGCGTTGAGACCGGGCGTATCGAGAATGACCAGCCCCTGCTGCAGCAGCGGATGCGGGAAATTGATGACTGCATGGCGCCAGCGGGGGACCTCGACACAGCCCTGTTCGTTGACCCGGAATGCCGCAGAATCGCCATTGTTCACGGCAAAGCCCAGCTTTTCGGCTTTGCGGCGGTCGACCTGGACGACGTCGCTGACATGTCGCAGCGCGTCCTGCATGGCCTCGGCCGAACTGGTATCGATCGGCAGCAACTCCCACTCGTCGGGAAAACGCTTGTATTCGCTGATGCTGGCGTTGGTTTCGCGGCTCTCGATGGGCAGCAACTCGATCGACGGTGGCCGCGATCGGTCGAACATCAGCTCGGTCGGACACATCGTGGTGCGACCGGCGGTGGACGGGAGGATCCGGTTACCGTAACCGGCAAAGAAGATGGCGTTGATCAACTCCGATTTGCCGCGCGAAAACTCGGCGACAAAAGCCACATGCAGGCGGTCCTCGCGCAGCTTCTCGAGCAGTTGGGCGATGCGGCGGTCGATCTGCGCATCGGTCAACTCG
>RRZU013185444.1_pt1 | contig 11675 bp, 8 predicted proteins | sample 2165561 | NCBI WGS metagenome assembly RRZU01 (sample SAMN10456909, study PRJNA506462) | wastewater metagenome | isolation source: wastewater sludge | place: USA: Moscow, Idaho | reverse complement strand
GCGGCCGCTACCTGCGCATGCAGGGTGTCAAGCGCTCCGGGGGATATGGGTATTCGATTTACGAGATCAGCGTGTTCTCCGGCGGGCAGGTGGCGCCAGTGCCCACCCCTGTACCAACCACCCCCACCGACCCCACGCTGCCGCCCGATGTGCTGACGCGCCCCGGGGCTGTAATCAGGCCTGTGGCGGTCACGGCGTCATCGGCCGAGAACGGTGGCACGGCGGCGGCCATGGCCGTGGATGGCAACACCAGCACGCGCTGGGCCAGCAAGTTTGAGGACAATTCATGGATCCAGTTTGACTTTGGCCAAGTGGTCTATGTGGGTGCGATGAAGCTGGTGTGGGAGAACGCCTATGCCAAGGAGTACGCCATTGAGACTTCGGACGACGGTGCGTCGTGGGCGCCGCTGCGCTATGTGGGCAAAGGCACGGGCGGCACCGAGGAGTTTTTGAACCTGGGGGCCAAAGCCCGATTTGTCCGCATTCGCGGGGTGGCTCGTGCAACGCAGTACGGTTATTCGTTGTTTGAAGTGGAGTTCAAGGCGCCGGGCAGCGACAACACCATTGCCCCCGTGGCCCCTGTGGCGCTGGCTTTCCCGGCCAACGGTGCGGGCCTGGTGCCGCTGCCCAAAGCGCTGGAGCCGCTGGAGACCTTGCAGTTCAAGCTGGCCGATGGCACGCTGGTGACACGCTTTGGTGCCCGTGCGATGGGGCGCCATGGCCGTGAGCGGGGTGAGGATTGGAACGAGGTGGGCTATGGCCCCAACGAAACGGTGGATGCCGCGACCGGTGCACCACGCGACAAGGGGCCGGGTGCCTATCTGCCCTTTGTGCCGCAGTATTTCAAGAACCGCACCTGGGGCCTGGAGATTCTGGACAACAGCCGGGTGCCGGGCGTGACCAAGCCGACCTTGCAAGTCAACCAGTTCAATGCGGTGGATTTTCTGGTGGGCGGCATTGCGTTCTTCCGGGGCTTTGACCGGGTGGGCGTGACGGGCTATGGGTGGATGAATCCCGGCGAGGTGGTGGGCAACCCCAGCATTTGCCCGCCCATGCCGTACCCGGCCAACGGCAAGCTGGGCAACCCGATTTGCTCCTTGCTGATCAAGAATTACCCAGGCCACAGTGCGTTGGATGCCGATGGGTTCCCGAATGGCAAGAATGTGCCCGCCCGTTCGCTGGTGGTGGGGGATGTGATTGAAGTGGCGCCTTCCATGTTCTCCACACGTGAGGCCATGGCCGCGCGGGGGGACGATGGCGGCATCCGCTATTACTCGGGCGAGTGGGTCTATGTGGTGGGCACGGGGCTGGTGCCCTGGTATGGCGTGCAGCCTCGGCTCAATTCGGTGCCTTTGCCCGCCGACACGCTCACCGGAGGTCTCGGGTCCGTGTCGTACAACTACTCGGACAACGGCGACCAGATGTTCCAGCAGCCCCAGAACCACACGGGCATGCAGAACATGCAGCGGTTTGTGGAGGGGCGGCGCATCATCCACACGAACTTCACCACGGGTGACCACAATGAGCCGGGTAATGACCGCTACGCAGCGGCGGTGGGCTTGCAGGGCACACGTTTCAATCAATCCGCCTGCATCGCGTGCCACGTCAACAATGGCCGCAGCCCGGCGCCCCTGGCGGCCAACCAGCGTCTGGATCAGATGGCCATTCGCACGGCTTCGCTGGGTGCCAATGGTCAGCAGTTGACGCACCCGGTGTATGGCGCTGCCATCCAGATGAATGCGGTGACAAGCGGTGGCAGCAAGCGCGATTGGGGGAATGGTGTGCGGGTGTCGGGCTTTCAAAAGCGCACAGTGCGCTTGGCGGACGGGCTGGTGGTGGAGTTGTCCAAGCCGACGCTGGCATTCGACGGGCCGGTGCCTGAGGTCTATTCCTTGCGCGCTGCACAGCCGATGCTGGGTGGCGGCCTGCTGGAGGCGATCGCAGAGGCCGATGTGCTGGCACGGGTGCGCAGCGCGCCAGACGAGGATGGCGTGAAGGGCGTTGCCAATTACGTGCTCGACCCCGAGACAGGGGAAACGCGCTTGGGCCGTTTTGGCTGGAAGGCATCGAAGGCGACTCTGCGCCACCAGGCGGCAGCGGCGCTGGTGTTGGACATGTCGGTTACCTCACCGGTGTACCCCCAGCGCACTTGTGTGGGTGGGATCGTCACCTGCAAGTCCGGGGCTGCAGAGCGCGGCATCTCTGAAGCAGAGCTGCAATCCATCTCCAACTATCTGGCCCTGGTGGCCGTGCCCGCCCAGCGCAGTTTGCCCAGTGGCTTCCCCAAAGGTGTGGCGCCACTGGACGAGCACCGGGTGGATTCAGTCCAGGTGGCCTTGGGCTCCAAGATCTTTCAGTCGATGCGCTGCACTGCATGCCATGCGCCTGAGGCGAAGACGGGGTCGGGCCATCTGTTGGCGGAGCTCAGGGGGCAAACCATTCGTCCCTATACCGATTTGCTGTTGCACGACATGGGGGCAGACTTGGCCGATCGGTATGCAGAGGGGCAAGCGCAGGGGGGCATGTGGCGTACCGCACCGCTGTGGGGCATTGGCTACTCTGACAAAGTGATGGGCAATGGCGGCAAGGTCGGCTATTTGCACGACGGCCGCGCCCGCACTTTGACGGAGGCGATCCTCTGGCATGGTGGCGAGGCTGAGCGCGCACGGCAGCGTTTTGAAAAGCTGGGCACGGCGGACAGAGAGGCTCTGCTGGCGTTTCTGAGATCGTTGTGAGGGGCCCCTCCCTTTCTGGCTGCGGCCGCTGCTGAGTGGGTCGCATTGATGGAAAAAGCCCTGCCCTCGATGTGAGGTGCAGGGCTTTTTTATTGGGGGGCGTTGTGGGGGGCTCGCTTATTTGGCGGGCTTGTCCGCGTCGGACTTGGTGGTTGGGTTCAGTGTCTCTGGCAGGGTGGCGCGCTGCTGGGCTTCTGGCGCACTGGGAAGGTACAAGGGCCCACGCTGCCCGCAGCCCACAAAGGCTGCCGCACTGCCTGCAAGGACAATGACCCTGACTAAAATTTGGGTTGCTTTCAACATGTGCGAATTGTAATGACCGATCTTGAATTCATGGATATCGCCGAGAAGCTCCTGCGCGCAGTTGAGCGCAGTTGTGACTCGATCAACGAAACCTCAGATGCGGACATCGACAATCAGCGGTCGGGCGGGATGATCACCTTGAGCTTTCCCAATCGCAGCCAGATCGTCATCAACCTGCAAAAGCCACTGCATGAGGTCTGGATGGCGGCCAAGTCAGGGGGGTATCACTACCGGCATGATGGCCGTGTCTGGCAAGACACCAAGGGCGGCAGCGAGTTCTTTGAATGTCTGAGCCGCGACGCCTCTGCGCAAGCGGGGATGCGCTTGGTATTTCAGCAGGATTAGGAGCCTGTCGGACTTGGAGCGTCGAAAGCGAAAACTGAAGGTTTCATCCAAGTTTGCCCCAGCGAGGATAGTTTTAACCGAATTTGCAGCGCCATAGCCGGGCTGCGGGGTAAAAAACGGTGCACTCGAAGAGCCGCGAAGCCAAAAATGCATCGCTGAGGTCCATTTGCAGCAGACGACTTCAAAGGCCGACAGGCTCCTAGCGACTTTGCAACGCGCCCCCCTTGAAGTGGGGTGTGGTTGAGAGTGCGGACCGCTGCCAATGCCCGGGATGCGAACGTGCTCTCCAGGGCGTTGGGTCAATTTCGGAACAAGTCGAGAATGCGTTTGCGTTCTTCCGTGACTGGCGGTTGTGTCGCAGATGCCGCCGCAGGACTTGAACCACCAGGGGCCGTGGGCGTGGCGCTCTCATCCAGCCCCACACTGGGAACGCCACTGCGGGCAAATTCTTCGTAGAACCACTCTCCGCCCATGTTCACCAACCCGGCCGGTACTTTGGGTTCTGAAACTGGGACACCCTTGAGTGCTCGCTCCATGAAGCTGATCCAAACTGGCAAACTCAGCCCGCCGCCTGTTTCGCGGCTGCCGAGGTTGCGAGGGGTGTCGTAGCCAATCCACGTCACTGCTGCCATGGTGGGCTGATACCCTGCAAACCAGGCGTCTACGGAATCATTGGTTGTTCCTGTCTTGCCAGCCAAGTCAGGCCGCTTGAGCGTGGCTTGCGCCCGGGCAGCGGTCCCAGAGCGGGTCACCTCTTGCAGCAGGCTGTTCATGACGAAAGCATTGCGAGCATCGATGGCACGGTTTTGCTCTTCCAGCGTGGGTGGGGTCGTCTCAGACAGGATCCGGCCCTTGTGGTCGGTCACTTTGGTGATGAGCCAGGGGTTGACGCGGTAGCCGCCATTGGCAAACACGGCGTAAGCCGACGCCATTTGCAATGGAGTGACTGAGCCTGCTCCCAGGGCCATGGTCAGATAGGCGGGGTGCTTCTCCGAATCAAATCCGAAGCGAGAAACCCATTCCTGCGCATTCTTGGTGCCGACAGCCTGCAGGATCCGGATCGAGATCATGTTTTTGGAGCGCGCCAAGCCTGTGCGCATGGTCATGGGGCCGTCGTATTTCCCGTCGTAGTTTTTGGGCTCCCAAGGTTGTCCGCCAGTGACGCCCGCATCGAAAAACAGCGGTGCGTCGTTGATCACCGTTGATGGGGTGAACCCTTTTTCAAGCGCAGCCGAATAAATAAATGGCTTGAAACTGGAGCCAGGTTGGCGCCAGGCTTGAGAGACGTGGTTGAACTTGTTTTTGTCGAAATCGAAGCCTCCCACCAGGGCTTTGATGGCTCCCGAGCGCGGGTCTACGGCAACGAAGGCTCCCTCAACTTCCGGTAGCTGGGTGATTTCCCAGGTGTTTTTGGGCGTTTTTACGATCCGGATAACTGCGCCTCGGCGAATCTTGATGTTCGGGGGGGCTTTGTCACTGAGGCCTGATTGGACGGGCTTGAGTCCGTCACCAGTGATCTCAATCGCGTCTCCATTGCCTCGGGCTACTACCACTTTTTTGGTGGATGCCTCTAGCACCACGGCAGCAAGCACGTCACCATTGTCGATATGGCTGGCTAGCGCATCGTCGATGGCGTCCTCGACCTCCTGGCCGTTGCCCGCAGGCAGCGGGACAAACTTCTCTGGGCCTCGATATTGTTGCCTGCGCTCGTAATCCATGATCCCGCGTCGCAGAGCCGTGTAGGCAGCCTCCTGATCCCCCGCATTCAGCGTGGTGTACACATTTAAACCACGTGTGTAGGCCTCGTTGCCGTATTGGGTGAATATCAGCTGGCGCGCCATCTCGGCTACATATTCTGCGTGTACCCGGGTGTTACTCAACCCGGAACGGATCTTGAGTTCTTCCTTCTTCGCATCCGCTGCTTCTTGTTCGGTGATGAACCCGTTCTCTTCCATCCGCTCAATGATGTAAAGCTGTCGTGATCGTGCTCGCTTGGGGTTGCTGATCGGGTTGTAGGCGGACGGCGCTTTAGGCAGGCCTGCAAGCATCGCGGCTTCTGCGATAGATATGGACTTTAGGGGTTTGCCAAAATATGCCTCCGCTGCAGCAGAGAAGCCGTAAGCGCGGTTGCCCAGATAAATCTGATTCATGTAAATCTCAAGGATCTGATCCTTGGAGAGCATGTGCTCCAGTTTAAATGTTAGTAATATTTCGTAAATTTTGCGAGTAAATGTTTTTTCTGAAGACAGGTAAACATTTCTTGCCACTTGCATGGTAATGGTTGATGCACCTTGGCTTTTTACGCGACCCACGTTGGCAAGGCCTGCGCGCACCATGCCTTTGTAATCAACGCCGCCATGCTGAAAAAAGCGGGTGTCTTCAATGGCGAGCACAGCATCTTTCATCACTTGGGGGATGTCCTGGATTGGTGTGAGATTTCGCCGCTCCTCACCGTATTCGCCCAGCAACGCCCCCTCGGAAGAAAACACTCGCAGGGGGAGCTTGGGTCGGTAGTCTGCCAAGTCAGAGACATCGGGGAGATTGGGGTAGGCAACTGCTAACGCGATGGCGATGGTCAGTGCCAGGCCGAGGCCTGCCGCAGCGGTGAGCCCCACGCACCAGAGAAGGGCTTTCATAAGGACGCTCAACCATCGGCTGCCCGTGCTTCTTTTGGATGTTTTTTGCTGAGGGGGCTGATTGGGGGATGGGGACGTCATATCGCTGTGAAAGGCTGTTCGCAGCATTATAAAAATGCTGACAAAAATTTACGGTTGGGAGCTTGTCTTGGGTGCTCTGCCGTATCCCTTGTTCTGGATCGGCGAGATTGCAGATACGGCGTGCGTTGAAAAAATCGTCGGGTTTTGGCAACGCTCTGCAGTTCAAATGCGGGCAAAATTCTTTGCTGGAGAACTATCTTACTGATAGCATTGAAGTGAAGTGTTAAGTTTTGTTGCGTCATTTTGACAAGTTACAGGGGACCAATCTTGATCTCAATGGGATCTTTGTTCAGTCGCCAGGCTGCGCCTCTGCTGGGTATCGACATAAGCTCATCCAGCGTCAAGCTGGTGGAGTTAGGGCGGGATAAGGCGGGAGGCCTTGTTTTGGAACGTTGTGCTATCGAACCGCTCGAGCGGGGTTGGATCACAGACGGCAACATCGAGAAATTCGATGAGGTCGCTGAGGCCGTGCGTCGCCTTGTCAAAAAGAGTGGAACGCGCACCAAGGAGGTCGCTCTGGCGTTGCCTTCGTCTGCCGTAATTACCAAGAGAATCACCTTGCCCGGCGGCATGACCGAGCAGGAGCTTGAGGTTCAGGTGGAATCCGAAGCAAATCAGTACATTCCTTTCTCGCTAGATGAAGTGAGCTTGGATTTCTGTGTCATCGGTCCAAGCAAGAACTCGCCCGGGGATGTTGATGTTCTGATCGCTGCTTCTCGACGAGAAAAGGTGCAGGATCGACAGGGTCTTGCCGAGGCCGCCGGTCTCAAACCTATCGTCGTGGACATTGAGTCGAACGCATCTCGATTGGCTGCAGGGCGTCTCATAGAGTCACTGCCGGGCAAGGGGGCCAATGCGATGGTCGCACTGTTTGAGGTGGGCGCATTGACAACGAGCATGCAGGTCGTGTTGAACGAAGAAGTACTTTACGACCGTGATCAAGCCTTTGGTGGCGCGCAGTTGACGCAGTTGATCGTTCGTCAATATGGTTTTTCCGTAGAGGAGGCAGAAAGCAAAAAGCGAAGCGGTGATCTGCCTGAAGATTACCAATCAGCTGTTTTGCGTCCTTTTGTGGACAGCATGGCCCAAGAAATTGTGCGCGCTCTCCAATTTTTCTTCACCAGCACCCCCCACAACCGCGTTGATCATATTTTGTTAGCTGGCGGCTCAGCCCCCTTGCCTGGGTTGACCGAAGCGGTGACTCAGCAGTCTGGATTTGCGTGTAGTTCTGTCAATCCCTTTGATGGTATGGAAATCGGTAGTGGTGTGCGTCTGAAAAAGATGGTGCGTGAGGCACCGTCGTACCTGACTTCTTGTGGGTTGGCAATGCGGAGGTTCCTGCGGTGATTTTGATCAACTTACTTCCGCACCGTGAAGCCGCGCGAAAGCGCCGCCGCGAAGCATTCCAAGCCGCGCTATTTGCATCTTTCCTGATGGGATTGGTCATCGCAGGGGCTATCTATTGGTGGTTGCAACTTCTCATCACTGAGCAGCAGGACAAAAATAAGTTCCTCAAACAAGAGATCACGATTCTTGAAAATCAAATCAAGGAAATCGCTACGATCGAGGATGAAATCGCAGCTTTGGTTGCGCGGCAAAAAGCTGTCGAAAATCTCCAGTCTGATCGCAATATACCTGTTCATTTGCTCAACGAGTTGGTTAAGCAACTTCCAGATGGGGTATTCATCAGTAATTTCAAGCAAACGAACAAAATTGTAACCATGCAAGGGATGGCGCAGTCTAATGAGCGCGTCTCAGAGTTGTTGCGAAATCTGTCTAGCAATACGCCCTGGATCTCCAAGCCAGAATTGGTAGAGATTGTGTCTGCGAACGTGTCGTTGTCCCCCAAGGACCAGCGCCGTGTTTCTGCCTTCAAGATGACCTTCACACTGATGAGCCCTGGGGGTTCGGAGAAATCTGCAGACGCTGCTGGTGCCAAGGCCGCTGTGTCGGGGAAGAAGTAAATGGCCAAGAAAAAGTCCTCGCCGCAATTTGACTTTGCGGAATTTCAAGTAAAACTGACTCAACAGTTCAGTGGGCTTGATACTAAAGACCCATCCCTATGGCCCACGCTGCCTCGGGTGCTGTTGTATTTTGTTACAGCGGTCGTTGTCGCGGTGCTTCTTTGGTTCGTAGTAGTTAAGGACTATGAAGCTGAATTGGAGGCGGAGCGCAATACCGAAATTACGCTGCGTGCTGATTATCAAAAAAAATTGATCAAAGCAGTCAGCTTGGATGTTCTCAAGAAACAGCGAGAACAAGTTCAGCAGTACGTGATACAACTGGAAAAGCAACTGCCGAGCAAAGCAGAAATGGCCGCGCTGTTGTCAGATATAAACCAAGCTGGGTTGGGTAGAAGCCTCCAGTTTGAGTTGTTTAGGCCTGGACAGTTGGTCGCCAGAGATTACTACGCAGAGCTGCCGATTTCTTTGAAGGTTGCCGGTAAATACCATGACATTGGTGCTTTCGCGGCAGACGTTGCCCATCTTTCTCGCATCGTGACTTTGAATGAGTTATCTGTAACGGCCAATCCCAAGGACTCTAGTGCTTTGATTCTGGAGGGAACTGCACGAACGTTCCGATACTTGGACAGCGAAGAAATTCAAGCCCAGCGCAAAGCCGCCGCCACCAAAGCAGGGGGTGCTAAATGATTGTTTTCAAGGCATTATTTGCTGGTATCGCAGTCGCCTTTGTTACGGGTTGCATGTCCTCTGGTGAAGATGAGCTGCGCCAATGGATGGCAACCGAACGTGCACAGGCGAAACCTCGCGTTACTCCCATTACTGAGCCTAAGAAGTTTGAGCCGCAGCCCTACACCGTTGCGGCGGAGTTGGATCCATTTAACTCGCTGAAGCTGACCCAGGCTTTGAAACGAGATTCTTCGCAGATGGGGGCGAATGCGGCGCTCATAGCGCCAGAGCAAATCAGGCGCAAAGAGCCTTTGGAAGCATTCCCTCTAGATACCATGGCCATGGTTGGTAGCTTGAGCAAAAGCGGGAAACCTACTGCATTGCTGAAGGTTGATAAGCTTTTGTATCAAGTTCAGGTTGGGAATTATTTAGGACAGAACTATGGCCGAATCCTGAGTATTTCTGAATCAGAAATAAAAATTCGAGAGATTGTTCAAGATGCAACTGGCGATTGGACAGAGCGAATGACTTCACTTGACCTACAAGAGGGTGCAAAAAAATGAAGCAACAAAGTGATTCCATAATGAAAGTTTTTCAACATACAGCTGTTGCAGTCTGCATCACTTGTTTGACAACAGCTGCGCTGGCACAGCAAGCTATTCGGTCGGTGACCGGTTCGTTGCAAGGTGGAGCTGAAGTTCTTCGGGTTGATTTGGCTGAGCCTCCTACAGGTTTGCCAACCGGCTTTGCGACCCAATCGCCTGCACGCATTGCTTTGGACTTTCCAGGGGCCTCCAATGCAACTGGAAAAAATGCTGTTGACATCAATCAGGGCAATTTGAAGTCTGCCAATGTTGTTGAGGCTGGTGGGCGTTCGCGGATTGTTCTTAACTTGAAGCAGCCAACATCGTATCGGGCTGAGATTCAGGGCAATGCATTGCTCATCATGTTAGATCCTGTTAGCGCTTCCTCGAGTGCTCCGGTGCAGCAACCTGCAAAATTTGCCGACAGCTACAATAATGAAGTTCTCACGTTGAAGGATATTGATTTTCGCAGGGGGGCTGACGGAGCTGGGCGAATCGTTGTTGAGCTACCCAACAATCAAATCGGTGTCGACCTGCGGCAGCAAGGTAAGGGTTTGGCAATCGAATTTTTGCGATCTAGCTTGCCTGAAGGATTGCGGCGGCGCTTAGATGTCGGTGATTTCGGAACCCCCGTTCAGTCAATCACAACGACTCAACAAGGCGACAAGGTTCGTATGCTTGTCGAGCCCATCGGCGATTGGGAGCACAGCGCCTATCAGAGTGATAATCAATTTGTCATCGAAGTTCGGCAGAAAAAAGTTGATTTGTCGAAGTTAACTCAAGGCCCAAACTACAGTGGCGAAAAGTTATCTTTGAACTTTCAAAATATTGAAGTTAGATCTCTCTTGCAAGTAATTGCTGATTTCACGAATTTTAATATTGTCACTTCTGATACCGTGACCGGTGCATTGACCCTTCGATTAAAGGATGTGCCCTGGGATCAAGCCTTGCAAATCATTATGGATGCCAAGGGGTTGGGTATGCGAAAGACCGGCAGTGTTTTGTGGATTGCCCCAAAAGATGAGATAGATGATCGTACTAAGAAAGATTATGAAGCTGCCCTCTCTATTCAGAAATTGGAACCATTGAAAACCCAAGCGTTTCAGTTGAATTATGCTAAATCTGCTGACATGGTGACGCAGCTGACTACCAGTTCGTCAAGCAGTAGTGGCGGTGGAACGTCTAACAGATTCCTATCTGAGCGTGGGAGCGCGATATCTGAGCCTCGTACCAATCAGCTTTTTGTGACGGACACTCCAAGTAAATTGGAAGAAGTTCGAAAGCTGTTATCTACATTAGATGTTGCAGTGCGTCAGGTGATGATTGAGGCACGCATTGTTGAGGCTCGCGATACTTTTGGTCGCTCTCTGGGGGTTAAGCTGGGAGGAGGCGATCTTCGTGCGCAGTTGGGTGGCGATGGCGGTTATGGAATCGGTGGAAATAATCGAGTCGCTTTTGGCACGAGTTACGCTAATGCTACAAGTTCTGCCGGCTACGGAACCACTGTTAATACAGGTGGAACATTTGTTAATTTGCCGGCTTCGCTGTCGGGGGTTGATAATTTCGGATCTTTTGCTCTTTCTATATTCAATTCGGCGGCGAACAGGTTTTTAACCCTTGAGCTTTCCGCCATGGAAGCGGATGGGCAGGGTAAGATTGTATCTAGTCCACGTTTGATTACCGCAGATCAAACAAAAGCCTTGATTGAACAAGGTACCGAGTATCCATATTCAGTAACAGCTCCCAATGGGGCTACCACTATTGCATTCAAGAAAGCCGTTTTGAAGTTGGAGGTTACCCCGCAGATTACTCCAGAGGGCAATATTATTCTCGATTTGGATGTTAGCAAGGATAGCAGGGGAGAGACCACAACACAGGGCGTTGCTATTGATACAAAGCATATTAAGACGCAAGTTCTTATTGAGAATGGCGGAACGGTGGTGATTGGTGGTATTTTTGAAATGGAAGAATCCAGTCAAGAGAATAAAATTCCTTTGCTGGGAGATGTTCCTGTCGTTGGCAATTTGTTTAAAAATAGAACAAAAGAATCGGTTAAACGTGAGATGTTGGTTTTCATAACGCCAAAAGTTATTACGGATCGCACCGTTAGTCGTTGATTCTTTTTGAAAAGAGGGTGTTGAATTATGAAATTTTTCGGAAATTTATTTGCGATAGCGACTGTCGCACTCCTTGCGTCTTGCGGTGGCGGCGGTGGCAGCGCTGGTACGACGCCCGGTGGTACTACAGCCACTGTTGCAAGTTTTGACTACGTGTTAGATAAGAGTTCTATTTCAAATTCTGGTGCGGATGAGGCGACATTAACTGCGACAGCACTGGATGCAAACAACAATCCTGTGTCAG
>RRZU012922800.1_pt1 | contig 11676 bp, 8 predicted proteins | sample 2165561 | NCBI WGS metagenome assembly RRZU01 (sample SAMN10456909, study PRJNA506462) | wastewater metagenome | isolation source: wastewater sludge | place: USA: Moscow, Idaho | reverse complement strand
TTTTATCATATTCTCATTTATCTGTCAAGCACTTTTTTACTTTTCTTCTTTATTTTCCAAATATGAGTGCAAAATATTACGGAGAAGGTGGGATTTGAACCCTCGCACAGCGCGAACGATCTACACCCTTAGCAGGGGCGCCTCTTCAGCCACTTGAGTACTTCTCCATAATGCCTAAATAAATGAAAATATTCAATTCCGTTGCACAGTAATGCACAACGCTTTATTATATTATCAAAAAGACTGACTAAAGTCAAGTCTTTTTTTAATTATTTTTTCCATTTTTCTTTTGCAGTCTCATAAAGGTTATTTCCATCTTTATCTATAACTACAATAACAGGCAGATTCTCGATTTCTAATTTACGGATTGCCTCTGTGCCAAGATCATCGTAAGCAACTACATCTGCTTTTTTAATACATTTAGAAAGTAATGCACCTGCTCCACCTACCGCTGCAAAGTATACTGCACCATTTCTCTTCATGGCCTCTATAACTTCCGGAGAACGCTTTCCTTTTCCTACCATGCCCTTTAATCCCTTATCAAGCATTTCTGGAGTATACTTATCCATACGACTGCTTGTAGTCGGACCTGCAGAACCGATAATCTGTCCTTCTCTTGCCGGACTTGGTCCAAGATAATACAGAACATTCCCATTGAGCTCTATTGGTAATGCTTCCCCTTTATGCATACTTTCATACATTCTTTTATGCGCTGCATCTCTGGCAGTATAAATAATTCCGGACAGATATACATAGTCCCCTGCTTTTAAAGTATTGATATCTTCTTCAGAAAGTGGAACCTGAATTGTTCTATTCATAACTGTATACCTCCCCTTATAAACTTCTTACTGCGTGACGATTTACATGACAGCACATATTAACAGCAACAGGCAGACCTGCAATATGTGTAGGATACGTATTAATATTTACAGCTAATGCCGTAACAGTTCCTCCAAGTCCTGCTGCACCAATTCCAAGAGCATTGACTCTTTTAAGGACATCCTCTTCCATTGCTTTTATAGAAGGAAGATCAGAATGTGTTCCTACAGGTCTTGTCAACGCCTGCTTCGCCATGAGAGCTGCTTTTTCAAAGGTACCGCCAATACCAACACCAACTACAACAGGTGGGCATGCATTAGGCCCTGCATCCTGTACAGCAGATACAATAGCATTCACTGCGCCTTCCATACCATCTGCCGGCTTAAGCATAAATACTCTGCTCATATTTTCGCTTCCAAATCCCTTCGGTGCTACGGTAAGCTTAATATTTTCTCCTGGAACGATACTGTAATGAATAACCGCAGGTGTATTATCTTTTGTATTTTCTCTGATAAAAGGATCATTTACTACTGACTTACGCAGATATCCTTCTACATATCCGTCATGTACACCTTTATTGATAGCATCTGCGAGAGAACCTCCCTCAATATGTACATCCTGTCCTACTTCCGCAAAAACGACAGCCATTCCAGTATCCTGACAGATTGGTATCTGTTCTTCTCCCGCAATAGCAAGATTCTCTTTCAACTGATTAAGAATCTGGCAGCCAAGAGGATTCTCCTCCTGGTCTGCCGCTTTATACAAAGCATTCTTCATATCATCGGAAAGATAGTAATTAGCTTCTATACACATTTCTTTTATGTTTCTGGAAATTTCGTCTACATGAATTGAACGCATCTTTTTACCTCTTATATTCAATGACATAACAACTGTGAAAAGCATTCTTATTGATCATTAAGAAAGCTTCTTTATATTTCTTCCTGTGTTGCTTCTTCCTCTGTGGATTGAGACTCTGCTTCATCCTCTTCTACTTCTGCAAAATCCTCTTCCTCATCAAATCTGACTTTTGCAACGCTGGCAACTTTAATACTGCTTTCTGAATCAATATTAATAAGTTTTACACCGGAGGTATTTCTGCCAATAACAGAAATCGAATCACTCTTCATCCGAATCACAATACCTTCTGTAGTAATCAGCATAATTTCTTCTTCCGGCTTAATTGTCTTCACACCGACAACATATCCTGTCTTGTCGGTGATCTTATAACATCTTAAACCTTTTCCACCACGATGCTGTACGGTAAATTCATCAAGAGGTGTTCGTTTACCCATACCTTTTTCAGATACGATCAATAAATCATCACCTTCAGAACGAATCTGCATTCCAACAACTTCATCTGTATCACCAAGATTCATTCCGATCACACCCATAGAAACTCTTCCGGTTTCTCGTACATCCTGGAGTTTAAATCGGATACACTGTCCTTCTTTTGATACAAGGAAAATATCCTCATTCTCATCTGTCTGCTTTACTTCAATCAGTTCATCGCCTTCTCGCAGGGAGATTGCTGCCAGACCGTTCTTTCGAATATTCTTATACTCATCAAATCCTGTTTTCTTTACAAGACCGTTTCTTGTAGCCATAACGAGGTAATGCTGTTTACCGTCTTCTAATAACGGGATGATCGCTGTAATCTTTTCTTCCGGCTGAAGCTGAAGAAGATTGATAATATTCACTCCTCTTGCCGTTCTTCCTGATTCCGGAATCTCGTATCCTTTGAGACGATATACACGACCTTTATTGGTAAAGAACATAATATAATTATGGGTACTTGTCATAAATAAATCTTCGATATGATCTTCATCAATGACATTCATACCACGTATTCCCTTACCACCACGATTCTGACTGTGGAAGTTATCCGGTGTCATACGCTTAATATATCCCAGTTTGGAGAAAGTAATAATCGCATCTTTTCTTGGAATCAATGCCTCATCACTTAAATCTTCCATATCCATCTCGATGGATGTTCTTCTGTCATCACCATATTTATCACGAATAAGAAGTATTTCTTCTCGGATTACTCCTAAAAGAACCTTTTCATCTGCAAGAATCGCTTCTAATTCCGCAATCTTTTTCTCAAGTTCATCATATTCGTTCTGAAGCTTTTCTCTCTCTAAACCTGTCAATGCACGAAGACGCATATCTACGATTGCCTGTGCCTGTGCCTGTGAGAATTCAAAACGTCTCATCAGATTATCTCTTGCTTCAGAAACATTCTTAGAGGCACGTATGATTTCTATCACTTCGTCAATATGGTCTAATGCTTTTAAAAGACCTTCTAAAATATGCGCTCTTTCTTTGGCTTTATTCAGCTCATATCTCGTTCTTCTTGTGACAACATCCTTCTGATGATCCAGATAATGTACAAGCATTTCTTTTAAGTTAAGAACCTTTGGCTGATTATCTACAAGCGCAAGCATGATGACTCCAAAAGTATCTTGAAGCTGTGTATGTTTAAATAACTGCTTTAATAATACATTGGCATTCACATCTTTACGTGTCTCAATACAGATACGCATACCGCTTCTATCAGATTCATCTCGTAATTCTGTGATTCCATCTACTCTCTTTTCTTTTACTAAATCAGCAATCTTTTCAATTAAACGTGCCTTATTTACCATATATGGAAGCTCGGATACGATAATTCTCTGCTTTCCATTCTTCATTGGCTCAATGTTTGTCACCGCACGTACCTTAATCTTGCCTCTTCCCGTACGGTAGGCCTGGTCAATACCCTTTCGTCCAAGAATAGCTGCCCCTGTCGGGAAGTCCGGTCCTTTTACGATTTCTAAAAGCTCATCAATATCCGTCTCTCTGTCTTCCTGTACCTGATTATCAATAATCTTTACGACACCGTCGATCGTTTCTCTTAAGTTATGTGGCGGGATATTTGTTGCCATACCTACGGCAATTCCCTGTGCTCCATTTACAAGAAGATTTGGAAACCTTGATGGAAGAATACTTGGTTCTTTTTCTGTCTCATCAAAGTTCGGTACAAAATCAACCGTATCTTTGTAAATGTCCGCTGTCATTTCCATGGAAATCTTAGATAATCTTGCCTCTGTATAACGCATGGCAGCCGCGCCATCACCGTCCACAGAACCAAAGTTTCCATGACCATCCACTAGTGGATAACGAGTAGACCAGTCCTGTGCAAGATTAACTAATGCACCATAAATAGAACTGTCACCATGAGGGTGGTATTTACCCATTGTATCACCGACGATACGAGCACACTTTCTGTGAGGCTTATCCGGTCCGTTATTCAACTCAATCATAGAATAAAGAATTCTTCTTTGCACCGGCTTTAAACCATCTCGTACATCTGGAAGAGCTCTGGATACAATTACACTCATAGCATAATCTATATAAGATTTTTCCATGGTATTCTTTAAATCCACCTCATGGATTTTATCAAAAATATTACTATCGTCCATTCTATCCTCCTGTTAGATATCCAGATTCTGTACATACTTTGCATTGGCTTCGATAAATTCTCTACGTGGTTCTACACGATCTCCCATAAGAGTATCAAATGTCATATCCAATTCGGAAGCTGCATCATCATCCATATTTACGCGTAATAAAATTCTCTTTTCCGGATCCATCGTTGTCTCCCATAACTGAGATGCATCCATCTCACCAAGACCTTTATATCGCTGGATCTTATTGTTTCCGTCTCGTCCGATATCCGTCAGTATTGTATTTAACTCTTCATCACTGTAGGCATACCACACCTTTTTATTCTTCTCCACTTTATACAGTGGCGGCTGTGCCAGATATACATGACCTTCTTTAATAAGCTCTGGCATAAAACGATATAAAAATGTAAGCAATAATGTTGCGATATGCGCACCGTCTACATCGGCATCCGTCATAATAATGATCTTATTATATCTAAGCTTTGTAATATCAAAGTCTTCATGAATTCCTGTTCCAAATGCTGTGATCATCGCACGTATCTCATTATTCACAAGAATCTTGTCGAGTCTTGACTTTTCTACATTCAAAATCTTTCCACGCAATGGAAGAATAGCCTGCGTTGCACGACTTCTTGCTGTTTTCGCTGAACCACCCGCAGAATCTCCCTCTACGATATAGATTTCGCAATTCTTTGGATCTTTATCTGAACAGTCTGCCAGCTTACCTGGAAGGCTCATTCCATCAAGCGCAGACTTTCTTCTCGTTAAATCTCTTGCCTTTCTTGCTGCTTCTCTTGCTCTTTGTGCAAGTACCGCTTTCTCACAGATCATCTTTGCGACATTCGGGTTCTGCTCTAAGAAATAAGTAAGCTGCTCACTTACTACACTGTCAACCGCACCACGTGCTTCACTATTTCCAAGCTTCTGCTTTGTCTGGCCTTCAAACTGCGGCTCAGGAATCTTGATGCTGACAATCGCAACCAAGCCCTCCCTGATATCATCACCGGTAAGATTCTGCTCATTATCCTTTAATAACTTATTCTTTCTTGCATAATCATTAAATGTCTTTGTAAGCGCACTTCTAAAACCGGCCAGATGTGTTCCACCTTCCGGCGTTGTAATATTATTTACAAAGCTGTAAACACCTTCGTTATAAGAATCATTATGCTGTAAGGCAACTTCTACGAATACATCGCCCTTCTTTCCCTCACAGTAAATCACTTCAGAATAGAGCACTTCCTTACTTTTATTCAGATATTCTACATATTCGCGGATGCCGCCTTCATAATGGAACGTCATGGAAACTTCTTCTTCTGGTCTTCGGTCTGTAAGAACAATCTTTAAATCCTTTGTTAAAAATGCCATCTCACGAAGACGCTGTTTTAACACTGCAAAATCGAAAACAGTCTCTTCGAAAATGGTCGGATCCGGAAGAAAACGTACCTCTGTACCTCTTCTATCTGTATCTCCTACTACTTTCAACGGATACATAACCTTTCCACGTTCATATCTCTGACGGTAAATCTTTCCTTCATGGAAAATATCTACTTCAAGCCATGTGGACAGCGCATTAACAACAGACGCACCTACTCCATGTAATCCGCCGGATACTTTGTATCCTCCACCACCAAACTTTCCTCCTGCATGAAGGATGGTAAACACAACTTCTACTGCTGGAATTCCCTTTTTCTTGTTAATTCCTACAGGAATACCACGACCATTATCTCTGACCGTAATAGAATTATCTTCATTGATGTACACCTCTACTGTATTACAAAATCCAGCTAATGCTTCATCAACTGCATTATCTACAATCTCATATACCAGATGATGGAGGCCCTTGGATGAAGTACTGCCAATGTACATACCAGGCCTTTTCCGTACTGCTTCAAGACCTTCTAAAATCTGTATTTGATCCGCACCATATTCCTGCCCCGCAGAAATCTGTTCTTCACTCATAATTCAACCTCCTGTCAAAACTTAATCAAATAATTATACCATAAATATTGCCATTTATTCAACTTCTTAAACCAAACCCTCTGTTTTTTCTTCCTGTACACGCCCCTCTGTCACACGAAATACCTTGTCCAGTGAGATACGGCTATTAACAAAATCATCCAGTCCTGTACATGAGATCAGTGTCTGTATATCCTGAATACTTTCCAACAGCCATGACTGCCTTCCAGCATCTAATTCTGATAATACATCATCAAGAAGTAAGATTGGTTTTTCTCCTGTTACCTGCTCGATCAATCGGATCTCCGATAATTTTAACGACAGTGCTGCCGTTCTTTGCTGTCCCTGCGAACCAAACTTACGGATGTCGATCCCTCCGACCTTAAAACGAAGATCGTCCCTGTGTGGACCTGCTGTTGTTGTACCTGAGGATATATCTTTATTCCTTCTTGAATATAACTGCTCTCTGAATTCCTCCGCAGAAACATTTTTCTCATACTCTACTTTCATCTGCTCTTTTCCACCGGTAAGCTGACTATGAATTCTTGCCATCATCTCATCAAGAAATTGTACAAATTCTTCTCTTTTTTTTATGAGAAACTGTCCTGCTGTCAAAAGCTGTTCGTCCCATCCATCCAATGTTTCGATCAATGCAGGATAGAAATTAATCTGTTTTAAAAGATTATTCCGCTCATTTAAAATCTTATTATAAGCAATCAATTGCTGCAGATATCCCTTGTCAATCTGACTTAATTCCATATCAAGAAACCGCCTTCTTCCAGCCGGACCTTCTTTTATGATTGATAAATCTTCCGGTGAAAAAAAGACGATGTGCATCATTCCAAGAAGTTCTCCTGAACGTCGTACCGGCACACCATCTACCGCAATCCCTTTATTCTTATTTTTCTTTAAATGAACATCTAAGCGATGGGATAACGAATCTTTCTGAAAAAAAAGACGAATATGTGCCTCGTCCTCTCCAAAACGAATCAATTCTTTATCTCTGCTTCCCCTATGAGATCTGGAAGTTCCACTTACATAAATAGATTCTAAAAGATTCGTCTTCCCCTGTGCATTATCTCCAAAAAAAATATTTACTCCAGGAGAAAACTCCACTTTAACCGAATCAAAATTTCTGTAATTATTTAATTCAATCGATTCTACAAACATGGAGTCCTCCCATATATTTATTTTACTACTCGTACTTCGTCGCCTTCAAATTCAAAAACATCACCGTCATAAAGCTTTCTACCTCTTCTGGTTTCCACTTCACCATTAACGGTCACCTGGCCATCCTGAATCAGCATCTTTGCATCAATTCCTGATGATACGATACCAGCAGCCTTCATAGCCTGTCCCAGTTTAATAAATTCATCTCTTAATTTTAATTCCATATTCTTTCTTAAAATTCCTTTCTCATTGTGTCCGTCACTCGCGAACAAGTTCGTTAAAATTTATACATTACTGTTACTTACATTGATTGGTAAGATCAGATACAGATAAGAAGATGTCTCATCTCTTATAATACAAGGGGCAATAGAGTTCATCAAATATATTGTAACTTCTTCTTCATCAATTACTCGAAGAGCATCTACCAAAAACTTTGGATTAAATCCAATCACGATATCCTTACCCTCTTTACTAATTGAGATCTGATCTTTCATAGAACCAATCTGTGAAGAAATCATAAGATTCATCTGTTCATTTTCAATTTTAAGAATAATCGGCTTCTTATCTGATTCTTTTACAAATAAAGTGGAGCGGTCAAGACAACGCAATAATTCCATTTTATTGATTGTCAACTTTGTTTCGTAATCATTAGAAAGCATTTGTCCGATATTATAAAACTTACCTTCTAATAATCGTGAAACTACCTTTGTATCACCAAACTCAAATAAAATGTGCTTATCTGTTAAATATAAATTCACTGTATCTTTTGCTTCACCAGGAAGAATTTTACTAACTTCAGATAAAGTTTTACCTGGAACAATAACTTCCATTTTTGAATAAGATTCCTGGAGCTCAATATTACGAACAGAAATTCTATGTCCATCAAGGGAAGTTACGGTCAGTTTATTATTTTCAATACTTAAAAGTTCACCTGTCATCAATTTATTATTTTCATTATCCGATACGGAAAAAATTGTCTGTCTGATAACTTCTTTTAAGTCAAACTGAGAAAGAGTAATTTTATTTTCTTTTTCAATTTCTGGTAAATGAGAGAAATCATCTCCCTTTCTTCCCATAATACTACATTGAATCTGTTCACATTCAATATTTGTCTTTCCGGCTTCATCCGTTTCGATATAAACATCATTATCAGGAATCTTTTTGATGATCTCTGAAAAGATTTTTGCTTCAAGTGCAATCTTACCAGGTTCAAGAATTGTTCCCTGAATTACTGTTTCTATGCCAAGTTCTGTATCATTGGCAGTTAATTTAATGCAGTCATCAAATGCTTCAATAAGGATACATTGGAGAATTTCCATTGTTGTCTTATTGGACACAGCTTTCGATACGGTATTTACTCCGTATAAAAATTGATTCTTAGGGCATGTTATCTTCATAAATGTGTATAACTCCTTTCGGTGTGAAATATATATAAATATAATAAGTTATCCGCAGTAGTAGTAGTAGGGGGTGTTAGGGATGTGAATAAGTGGTAAGAGGCCGATAATACAAGGATTTTCGAAAAGGATAACTATGAGGATAAGTGTGTGAATAAAAAAATAGTTATCCACATAGAAAAAAGTCCGCAAAAGTTATCCACATCCATCCACAGGCAATTCACATCGAATCTGAATAGAATGTGGAAAAAAATAAAGGATAGTCTCCAGCGTTGTGAAGACACCTTTATTTTCTGTTTCTTCTATATAAATGCCTACGTTGGCGGGTTCAATTTTTTAATGATAATATCAAGGTTGCTTTTTAATGTTTCGTCGGTTTCGAGCATCTTATTGATTTTATCGTGTCCATGGATAACTGTAGTATGGTCACGATTTCCCATAATCTTTCCGATATTCTGGAGAGAATAATCGGTATATTTTCGGGAAAGGTACATACATATCTGACGAGGATTCGCAATTTCCTTATTTTTCTTCTTAGATATGATGTCAGATACAGAGATATTGTAATGTTCTGCGACAACGTCCATGATTAGCTGCGGTGTTACTTCTTTTTGACATTCGATGGTGTCTTTTAAAGCGTTTTCAGCTAATTCTAAGGTAACAGGCTTCTTTTCAAGATTTGCAAAAACAAAAATTTTATTTAAAGCGCCCTCCAATTCACGAATATTGGAATTGATGTTCGTAGCGACATACTGCATAACTTCCGGATCAATATCAAGACGTTCTAATTCGGCACGCTTTTTTAAGATGGCCATCTTTGTCTCATAATCAGGTGGCTGAATATCTGCGGTGATTCCCCATTCAAAACGAGATCGCAGACGTTCTTCTAAAGTAGCAATCTCTCTTGGATGTTTATCGGAAGAAATGACAATCTGTTTCTTCGCTTCGTGAAGCTCGTTGAATGTATGGAAAAATTCTTCCTGGGTACTTTCTTTTCCTATTATAAACTGTATATCATCGATCAACAGGACATCAATATTACGATATTTGTCGCGAAATTCCTTATTTTTATCATGTTTTAAGGAATCGATCAGCTCATTTGTAAACTTTTCGGAAGTGACGTATAAAACACGCAGATCCGGACGATTATTAATAATATGATGAGCGATGGAATGCATCAAATGTGTTTTTCCAAGACCGGCTCCTCCATATAAAAAGAGAGGATTGTATGCTCCGCCGGGTGATTCGGCTACAGCAACGGAAACGGCATGGGCCATCTTATTGGTAGGACCTACGACAAAGGTATCAAAAGTATATCTTGGATTTAAATTACCAATATATTCTGCAGGAACAGTAACTTTTGCTGGTTCAGGCTGCGATGCTGCAGAATTGGAGTCGGTAAAAAGAATTTTAAATTGCTTTCCAGTAACCTGTTCTATTGCCATAGAAAGGTAAATGTCATAGTATTTATGCTTTATAAATTCGATACCACGTGGTCCTCGTACCATAAAAAAAGTGATACTGTCATCCGAAATTGTCTGAATAGTTAGTGGTTGTATCCAAGTATTCACAGCAACTTCGGAAATTTCATGCTCTTTTACGAGAATATTTAGAATTTCTTGCCATTTTGACTCAATTAATTCCTTCATTGTTAACTCCATTCTGGTTTAATATGTTGAACTGTCTGAACAAAAAATAAGCAGAGTTCGAGACGGCTCGGCTTTTAGTATAAGTGTATAACAGAACCCACATTTTTTCAATATACGAATGTTGAAAAAATGTGGATAACTTATTGTGGATAACTGAGAAAAATGCTGTTTTTTTAAAGAAAAAAAAGAAAAGTAACAAAATGTGGATAACTAAAACGAATTTATACACATCGAAAATTGCAAGAGAAAAAAAGCTTTTGACGAATTTTCGGGATGGATATTGTGAATATTTTTAAAGTTATGCACAAGTTATGCACAAAATGTGGATAACTCGTGCATAACTTCTGATTTTGATGTGCAAAAAATTAAAAATCCGGATTTAATAAGAAAATACGCAGGAATTGCTTGACTTAGAGGATGTTTTTCAATATAATAGGAGTGATGTTTTTTTTTATGTTATGTATAATATTCGTTAAGGAGGTGGCTTTCGCATGAAGATGACATTTCAGCCAAAGAAAAGACAGAGATCTAAAGTTCATGGATTTAGAAAAAGAATGAGTACTGCTAACGGCAGAAAAGTATTAGCTAGAAGAAGAGCAAAAGGAAGAAATAAATTATCAGCTTAGGTCGCAGTGATGTGGCCTTTTCTTTTCTCATTTGATTGTTTGGAAAGTTGAGAAAGTTAAGTGAATGAATTTAAGTCTTTAAGAAAGAATTGGGAATTCCAGTCGGTATATCGTAACGGTAAGTCTAAGGCGAATCGTTGTTTCGTAATGATAATAAAGAAGAATGACGCATCTTCTAACCGTATAGGAATTTCTGTAAGTAAAAAAGTAGGAAACAGTATTGTCCGCCACAGAGTAACCAGAGTAATCAGAGAGGTTATGCGTCTTCACTGGAAAGAGATTAAGAGTGGCTATGACATTGTAATCGTGGCACGCCCGTCAGCGAAAGAGTCTGACTATGGGAAGTTTGAAAGTGCCATTTTTCATTTGTTGAATTTACATCATTTATTATTAGAAGACGATGATTTGGAATGAAAATTATTTTTATTAAAATAATAAGATTTTATCAGAAATATCTGTCGGCTCTTAAAGGAAGAGCGACCTGTATATATACACCGACCTGTTCGCAGTATGCGATTGAGGCGATTGAGAAGTATGGTGTATTAAAGGGGGGATTGTTAGCAGCGTGGCGGATTCTGCGTTGTAATCCTTTTTCGAAAGGCGGATATGATCC
>RRZU012908515.1_pt1 | contig 11676 bp, 11 predicted proteins | sample 2165561 | NCBI WGS metagenome assembly RRZU01 (sample SAMN10456909, study PRJNA506462) | wastewater metagenome | isolation source: wastewater sludge | place: USA: Moscow, Idaho | reverse complement strand
TGCAGCTTGTCGAACCCGCCATGCATGAATGGCTTAGTTGAAACTGACAATCATGGCTAATTTTTTCACCTATTTACCATCGGGGCGAGGGCATTGCTCCTGCCTGCCGAAGACCCAAAGAGTCAATTTCTGGCGTAGAATCGAGAACCTTTCCGGTACCTCGCTTCTCACACAGAGGGGAGCAATGCAATGAATATTCTGAATAACTGGAAGATGCTCGAACTGAGGACCCGCCAGGGAGAGTCACTGGTGTGTATCGAGGGGCGAGTCTACGGCAGCAACCCGCGTTTTCCGACTTCCTCACACATCCGTACCTCACCGGTCACCGGCTACACCATGGAAGCGAACTCAATGGTCATCACGACCCGACGCGGCTCGGAATATCTCCTTGGCAAACCTGATCAAAAGCAGCTTTTTGCGCAGCAGCGGCTGATGCGACGCCTGTCAAGCCTGGGGCAAACCTCTGCGCCCGATTTCAACGAACTGGCCACCGAGGTCACTGGTTTCCAGGATCAGCAGACGCAGGAAACCCCCGGCGAAGCCCAGCGCAGCTGAAACAGCGAGGGGTTCAACGCGCAGTGCCATTCGCATGGGTAAATGACGGCGGGGGCCGAAGCCCCCACCGATAGCCATTCTGTTTATTGGACGGCTACGTCCTCAGCAGGCCTTAAGCGGCCAGTGCGAAACGCTCATCGTTGGCGTTTATGGATTTGCTCGGATTACGTCCGTCGCCTTTCGGGTCGCCTGCTCGCCATCTGTCACCCTGTCGAAACCAGTGCACCCCCGCAGTGGTGGAGGTGGCGGGAATCGAACCCGCGTCCAGAACGCTTCCGGGTTGCCGGAATTACGACCATGCCTGACATTGTGGGGGTAAAGCCCCCTGAATGCAAGGACCAGCCGACGATGGTTGAGTGGCGTCAGACCTGCATGTTCATCACGTCATGGTAGGCCGAGACAAGCTTGTTGCGTACCTGAATCATTTCCTGGAAGGAGATGTTGGCCTTCTGCAGCGCGATCATCACTTCGTGCAGGTTCTCGGTGCCGTTCCCGGCGGCAAAATTTGCCGCCATCGCCTCGGCCTGCTGCTGCGTCTGACTGACCTGTGCAATCGAGGCCTGCAATACCTGCGCAAAGTCAGTCCCCGCGGCTGCACTGCCTGGCGCCTCGCCACTACGGCCTTTGGCGGCTACCGAGCTCGCCTGCAGCAGGCTCAACATCTGATCAATACCCTTGGTGTCCATTCGCTTCTCCAAACACTTCCTGATTCATTCAAGCAAAACTCGCGCCAGGAGTCCAGCCACACCGGCCAGAGCCTCAGTCCTTAAGAAAGCCCTGCAGGCGATACTGTCGCAGCTTGTAGCGCAAGGTTCTTTCGGGCATTCCGAGACGCTGCCCGGCCAATTTTCGTGATCCGCCCGCGGCGGCCAGCGTCTCGATAATGTGCGTACGCTCGACGTCCCTGAGATCATCGCTGGCTCGAGTGCTCGTTGACAGCGCCGCAGCCGGGACAGCAAGCTGCTGCCCTGGCCCTGCCTTCGGCGCAAGCGGACGATCGACGCAGAGATGCAGCGCATCGACCTCGACGACGTCACCGGGAGCAAGAATCACTGCCCGCTGGATGCTGTTTTCCAGTTCACGCACGTTGCCGGGCCAGGTATGGCGCAACAAGGCGGCTTCGGCAGCAGCCGACAGGCGCAGGCGCGGGCGGCCCGATCGAGCACCGTGTGCAGCCAGGAAGTGGCGTGCCAGGGGGGCGATATCCTGGCTGCGCTGCCGCAGGGCCGGGATCAGCAGCGGAAAGACGTTCAACCGATAGAACAGGTCTTCGCGGAAGAGACCTTTTGCCACCGTGTCGGCGATGTCGCGGTTAGACGTGGCAATGACGCGAATATCGAGGACCACCGGCTGCTTGCCCCCCACCCGCTCGACTTCCCGCTCCTGGAGAACGCGCAGCAGTTTGGCCTGCAGGGCTAGCGGCATTTCGGTGATCTCGTCCAGCAACAGCGTCCCTTTTTGCGCCTGTTCAAACTTGCCGGCCTGAGCGCTCTGGGCACCACTGAAAGCACCTTTTTCATGGCCGAAAAACGTGGCTTCCAGCAGGCTGTCCGGAATCGCCGCACAGTTGATGGCAACGAACGGCCCCTGGCAGCGCGCCGAGTGCCGATGAATATAACGCGCCACCACTTCCTTGCCCACCCCGCTCTCGCCAGTCAGGAGAACCGTGGCATCGGTCCGTGCGACCCGCCTGGCCAGCGCAAAGAGATTGCCACTGGCCGGATCATCGGCGATCACACGGTCGTCATCCAGCGCTTCCGGCAGCCGATAGCGAACCACATGTTCAAGTAGCGCCTTCGGCTCAAAGGGCTTGAGCAGAAAATCGCAAGCACCGGCGCGCATGGCCTCGACGGCACGCTCGACATCGGCGAAAGCAGTCATCAACACCACCGGCAGTTGCGGAAAGCGACTACGGATCTGCTTGAGCAGGGCAATGCCATCGACCGGGAGCATGCGTACATCGCTGACAACCAGCGCTACCGCTTGCCTGGAGAGCACTTGCAGCGCCTCATCGCCACCTGCGGCCGACACCACTCGCTGGCCTGCCAGTTCGAGGGTATCGCACACCGCCTCACGTAGAGCGGCGTCGTCTTCAACCACCAGAATCGGCAATCCCTTGTTGGTCATGGCGATTGGCAATCCTCAGGGCGCTCGTTCTGCTGCCGCTTCGATGGGCAGCAGGATGACGAACTCCGACCCCTGGCCAGAGATCGAACTGACATTGATCGTACCGCGGTGGGCGCGGACCACCCCGAGCGCGATCGCCAGACCGAGCCCGGTGCCCTGCCCTCGCGTCGTGAAAAAGGGTTCGAAAACACGCCCTTGTACCTCGGGCAAGATCCCGGAGCCGGTGTCGCGAACAGCGATGCGCAGCTGCCGATCGTCGGTGGTGGCCGCCAGGATCACCTGTCCGCCGGCAGCACAGGCCTGCAATGCGTTCTCGAGCAGATTCACCAGGGCCCCCGCCAGGGCCTTTCGGCTCCCGGTGACGATCACTTGGCCAGCCTGGCAGCTGACCCGGAAAGCGACACTCTTCTCCAGAAACAAGGGCTGCACCGTCTGCGCAGCGTCGCTGAGCAGTTGCTCGGCACGAATCGTATCGCGGCCGATGCTCTCGCCGCGAGCAAAAAGCAGCACCTCCTGGATCAGCCGCTCGAGGCGTTGCAGCTGCGCCGTCGTTTTACCAGCAAAGCGGATACGCGCTGAATCGGCGAGGTCCTCCCGACCGAGGTTGGCACTGTAGAGCAGTGCCGTTGCCAGAGGCGTTCGCAACTGATGCGCCAGCGAGGCGGCCATCTCGCCCATTGCCACCAGGCGTTGATTCCGCTCGAGTTCCGCTTTGAGGTCGTGCGCTGCGGTCACGTCATGAATCAACAGGATGCGTCCACCAGCTGAATCGAGTGGGCTCTCGACGATGGCCAGGCGCCGCGAGTGGACCTGCCACTCGCCCGGTGTATCGGTCGCCAACAGCCTCGTCGGCGCCAGCGCCGGCCAGTTCTTGCCGATGATCTCCGGACCAAACATCGCGCAGGCCGCCGGGTTCGCGGCACTGACACAGGCAGCGCTATCCAGCACCATCACCCCCGCGGGCAAGGAGTTGAGTAACAGCGAAAGACGCTCTGAAAGCGCTTCCTTGGCCTCGTATTGGCGACGCAACTCGCCATTGGCGACCGCCAGCTCGGCTGTCAGCGACTCCACACGACCCTGCAAGCCGTGGTACGCCAGGGTCAGGGCCTGCGAAACCTGGTTGAAAACGTCGAAAGCCCGTTGCAGTTCCTGCGCTTCATGACCGAGCAGCTGCGGTACTTCATTCATCGGATCGAAGGTCCTGGGCAATTAGAGGCTACAATAGGGAAGCAATTATCAGCCCTTTTTCTGCATTTTGCCTGCTTGATCGCAGGCTTTTCAGCGTATTACAGGCATGGCGGCAGCCGACACCGAGACCACACCGACAGCAGGCGCGGGCAATCCGCTGGATCGCGCTCGCGAGGCTCTGGCGCGCCTGAGTAACCGGCAGAAAGTGGTATTGATGGTTGCCATCGCCGCCGTAATCGCCCTGCTGGTGGCCGCTGGCACTCTGCTCAGACAAAGCGAGTTCAGGATCCTGTTCTCGAACATCGGCGAGCGTGACGGCGGCGCAATCATCGCCGCCCTGGAACAGATGAACATACCGTTCCGCTTCAATGAGTCGGGCAGTGCCATCCTGGTTCCCGCGGCCAGAGTCCACGATGTACGCCTGCGCCTTGCCTCGCAGGGTCTCCCGAGGGGCGGGGCGGTCGGCTTCGAGCTGATGGAAAGCCAGAAATTCGGCATCAGCCAGTTTGCCGAGCAGATCAATTACCAGCGCGGCCTCGAGGGCGAACTGTCGCGGACCATACAATCCATCGCCGCTGTTCAGGCGGCGCGTGTACACCTGGCGATCCCCAAGCCGAGCGTTTTCATGCGCGAGGAAATCAGGCCGTCGGCGTCGGTGATGTTGAGTCTCTACCCTGGACGCTCGCTCGATGCGGCCCAGATTGCCGGCATCCAGAATCTCGTCGCCGCCAGCGTGCCGCAGCTGGCGGCGTCCAGCGTGACGCTGCTCGACCAGAGTGGCACGCTGCTGTCGCAGATGAAAAGCAGACTGCTCGAAGCCGGTCTCGATCCGACGCAGGTCAAGTATATTCAGGAAGTCGAGGCCAGTATCATCAAGCGGGTTGAAGATATCCTGGCACCGATCGTTGGCCCGGGCAATGCACGGGTGCAGATCGCCGCCGATATCGACTTTTCGCAGTCCGAACAGACCGCCGAGACGCATCGGCCGAACGCGCTACCGCCGGAAATCAGCATCCGCAGCCAGCAAATCAACGAGACCGCCAGTACGAGCCCAACGGCCCAGGGGGTTCCCGGCGCGCTCAGTAATCAGCCGCCGGTACCGTCGACGGCCCCGCTGACGCAAACGGCGACGCCAGGCAGCGCAGCCGCTGCCTCAACGGCCCAGCCAGCGCCCGGGCAGATCAATGCCGCTGGCCTGCAGGCGCCGATCGCCAGTGTCGGGCAGCCGATCAGCACCAGCAAGAACTCAACGATCAACTACGAAGTGGACAAGACCATCCGTCATGTCAAGCAATCGGTGGGTACGGTCAAGCGCCTGTCGGGAGCGGTAGTGGTCAATCAGCGCAAGGAAATCGGCAAGGACGGCAAGTCCATCAGCAAGCCGCTACCGGACACCGAGCTGCGGCAGATCAGCGATCTCGTCAAGGAAGCGATGGGTTTCAGCAAGGATCGTGGCGACACCATCTCGGTGGCCAACGCGCCGTTTACCGCCATCGACAGAGACGAGGGGCTGCCAGCCTGGCGAGACCCGGAAGTGGTCTCCCTGGCGAAGGAGCTGATCAAGTACGTCGCGATTGCCGCGATCATCGCTTATTTGCTGCTTGGGGTCGTGCGGCCACTGCTCAAGACCATGCTTGAACCCGCTACCGGAAGTACGGCAGCGGGCATCGGCAGCAGAATCGACCTGCTTGCCGATGAAGAGGATGAAGAACACCAGCCGGAGCAGGTTCCGACGGCGGCGGCGCTGTTCGAGAAACGACTCGCCGAAGCGCGCACACTGGCACAGCAGGACCCGCAACTCGTTGCCAACATCGTCAAGGAGTGGATGAACCCCAATGGCAGCTGACGACGGCGTCGAGAAAAGCGCGATCCTGCTGATCTCTCTTGGCGAGGACTATGCCGCCGAGGTGCTCAAGCATCTCGGTCCGAAGGATGTGCAAAAGCTGGCGCACGCCATGGCGGCGCTGAAATCGGTAGCGCGCACGCGCGTCGACGAAGTGCTCAGCGAATTTCAGCAAGCGGCCAATGAATCCGCCGCCGTGCACGTAGACACGGACGCCTATATACGTTCGGTCCTCACCAAGGCGCTGGGTGACGACAAGGCCTCTAACCTGATCTCGCGCATCCTCCAACCCGGCGATACCAATGGGATTGAAGGCCTGAAATGGATGGACGCGCCGACGGTTGCTGATCTGATCAAGAACGAGCACCCCCAGATCATCGCGACGATTCTCGTTCACCTGGCGCATGATCATGGCAGCGAGATCCTGAACCAGTTTTCCGAACGTCTGCGCAATGACGTGGTCCTGCGGGTTGCCACGCTCGAAGGCATCCAGCCGGAAGCCCTGCGAGAGTTGAACGAGGTGATGCTGCGCCTGCTCTCGGGTTCTGCCAGCATGAAGAAATCCGCCATGGGCGGTGTGCGGACAGTCGCCGAAATGCTCAACTTCATGGGCAGCGCCAACGAAACGGCAGTTCTCGATTCGATCCGCGAATACGATCCTGACCTGGCGCAAAAAATTCTCGACGAAATGTTTGTCTTCGAGAATCTCCTCGATCTCGAAGACCGCGCCATTCAGCTGCTGTTGCGTGAGATTCAGTCGGAGTCGCTGATCCTGGCCATGAAGGGGGCCAACGAGCCGCTGCGCGAGAAGATTTTCAGGAACATGTCGCAGCGCGCTTCGGAGATGTTGCGCGAAGATCTCGAGTCGCGCGGCCCGGTTCGCCTCTCCGAAGTGGAAGCCGAGCAGAAGGAAATCCTCAAGATCGTCCGTCGTCTCGCGGATGAAGGCCAGATCGTGCTTGGCGGCGCGGGTGGCGAGGAAATGGTCTGATACGGCAACGAACATGAATAGCTGGACTCCCAAGGACAAGCTGACCGCCTACCAGCGTTGGCAGGTGGGTAGCTTCGACGAAGAACAAGGTCTCGCCAGGCGCCCGGCCACCGCCGCAGCGACCGCGCCGCCTGAACGCGCCGGCGAAGAGGAGCAGACACCGCCGGAGCCGGTGGCTGTCCTGCCCAGCGCGGAAGAGGTCGACGCGATACGTCGCCAGGCGCAGGCCAGCGGCCACGCTGCCGGCCATGCCGCCGGCTATGCGGAAGGTATCGCCGCGGCACAGACTGAGGCGATGGCCATCGCGGCGCTGCTCGACAAGCTGCACCAGGCACTGACGGTCATCGATCAGGGAGTAGCCGAGCAGTTGCTGGCTCTGGCGATCGAAATTGCCAATCAGGTCGTGCGGCAAAGTCTGCGCGTGCAGCCTGAACTGCTTTTGTCGGTCGTCCGGGAAGCCCTGAGCACGCTCCACCCGCATCACGGACAACCGCTGTTGTTCGTGCACCCCGATGACGCCGTGCTGGTACGCAAGCACCTCGGGGAGCAGCTGGCACATGCCAGCTGGCGAGTCATCGACGACAGCACGCTGACCCTTGGTGGCTGTCGAGTCGAACTGGGTGCGAGCGAAGTCGACGCGACCCTGGAGACGCGCTGGCGGCGGGTCATTGAGGCGATCGGCGTCAGCCAGGAATGGCTCCGCAGGCTGCCAGCGACCAGCTCATGACCGATCGCCCGGATCACCAGCACCTGCTGGCATGGGGCGACTTCCTCGAGGGCTGCCGGCAAACCGCCAGCCAGGTCAACCCGCTGCTCGCCAGCGGCCACCTGACGCGCATCAACGGCCTGGTCATGGAAGCGTCGGGGCTCAAGTTGGCGCTCGGTAGTTCCTGTCGGATCACACCTCTTGGCGGCTCGCCGATCGAAGCAGAGGTGGTCGGCTTTCATGGCGAGCGACTCTTCCTGATGCCATCGGAGGATGTTTACGGCTTGTCGCCGGGCGCGCGCGTGGTCGCTCTCGATACCCCCAATCAGCCCCCGCAAGTCGGTCTGCCGCCGCCGGCGCGCCGGCGCTCGATCGATCGCGCCAAACTGGTGCCGGTTGGCGACTCCCTGCTCGGCCGTGTTCTCGATGGTGCCGGCCGGCCACTCGACAGGCTCGGCCCGCTGCGCGCGAAGTCGCTTCGCCCGCTGCAGAGCCGGCCGGTCAATCCGATGTCCAGAGCAGCGATCGAGCAGACGCTCGATGTCGGGGTGCGTGCGATCAATGCGCTGCTTTGCGTCGGCCGCGGTCAGCGCATGGGGCTTTTCGCCGGCTCGGGCGTCGGCAAGAGCGTCCTGCTCGGCATGATGGCTCGCTACACAGCGGCCGAGGTCATTGTCGTTGGCCTGATCGGTGAACGCGGTCGTGAAGTCAAGGAGTTCATCGAACAGATTCTTGGCGACGAGGGTCTGCACCGCTCGGTGGTCGTCGCCGCGCCGGCTGACGTCAGCCCGTTGATGCGTCTGCAGGGAGCAGCCTACGCCACCTGTATTGCTGAATACTTCCGGGATCAGGGCCGGCATGTCCTGCTGATCATGGACTCCCTGACACGCTACGCGATGGCGCAGCGGGAGATTGCCCTGGCCATCGGCGAACCGCCGGTGACTCGCGGCTACCCGCCGTCCGTTTTCGCACGCCTGCCGCAGCTCGTCGAGCGCGCTGGCAACGGCCTCGACGGCGGCGGTTCGATCACCGCCTTCTACACCGTTCTCGCAGAAGGCGATGACCAGCAGGACCCCATCGCCGACGCCGCCAGAGCCATCCTTGACGGCCACATCGTGCTGTCGCGAACGCTCGCCGATGCAGGTCACTATCCGGCCATCGACATCGAACAATCGATTTCACGCGCCATGGTCAACCTGGTCAGCCCCTCGCATCTCGAACACATCCGCAGGTTCAAGAGCCTCTTTGCACGCTATCAGCGCTCGCGCGACCTGATCAGCGTGGGGGCCTATGCGGCAGGTTCTGACGCGCAACTCGACCAGGCGATCGCCATCTATCCGAGATTCGAGGAGTTGCTGCAGCAGAACCTGGGCCAGCGCGCGACCTTCGCCAGCAGTGTCGCGCATCTGCACGCCTTGTTCGATGCCGCTGCTTGACCTGCATGGCGCCGAACCGCGGTTGCCCCCCCCATTCCACAGGCTAGGCGTGGCCAGACCCTTTTCTCTGCAGAGTGTTCTCGACCTGATGCGCAGTCGCAACGACGAGGCGACGCAAGGCCTGGCGCGTCTGATTGCCGCCGAACGTGACGGCAGGAAGAAGCTGACCATGCTGTTGCAGTATCGGGACGAATACGCGGCCCGTTTCCGCCAGGCGGCCCAGGAGGGGCTGGCGCAGCCGGCATGGCGAAACTACCAGTATTTCCTGGAGCGTCTGGACGAGGCGATCCAGCTGCAGCTGCAGGCCGTCGCCCAGCAGGCAACGCACACCGCAGCCGGCCAGGAAGACTGGCAACGGCAGCGGAGCCGGCTGCAAGCCTTCGCTACGCTTGCCGAGCGTCACCGCACCAGCGAAGCACAACAGGAGAGTCGCCAGGAGCAAAAGACCCAGGACGAGTTTGCCGCGCGCCGCAACGACTACGACCAGGCTCCCTGATCTGCGAGTGGCACGAACTTTGCTCTGGTTCTCACAGTGCCTTCATAAGTGGATCCATCATGACCATTGCCATCGTCGCAACGTTCGCCGCCGTCCCGGCAACGGCCAGCGGGCGCGCCGCCGTCCGCCCAGTCGCAACGAGCGAGCAGAACAGTAAGGCGAGCTTTGCCGGTATCCTGCTCGGCCAGCCAGCGGCGGCGACCGAGCCTCTGGCCGACGACGACCTGCCGTCATCGGACAGCGAGACGCTTGCTCCCGAGGCCAACCCGATTGGCACTGACCCACAGACTCTCGCTGCTCTCGGCCTGCCACCGTTTCCGCCGCCAAGGCAGGAAGACAACTTCAGCCAGACGCTCATGGCAGTTCGGCAGGACGCCGCCGCGACGAGCCAGGCGATCACGACAGCGCGGCCGACGCCTGCGGAGTACCTGCCCACGACCACGCCTGCTGCGCTCGCTGCCGTGGTACACGATCGGCACGCCAGCGATCCAGGACCGGCAGCGGCCACGCTGCCGGCCGCCGCCGGGCAGGCGGCAAAATTTGCCGTAGCCAACTTCACCGCCCCCCTCGCCGGGCCCGCCCCCGCCAACGAGCCCGAGCCCGAGCCTGGTCTGGCGACCAGCACCCTGAGCACCCTCGCAGCGCCGCTGGCTCACCCCGCGAACGCCAGCGCAGAACTCCCTCCCGGCATTCCGACACCGCTGCGTGATCCCTCCTGGGCGGGCGACTTTGGTCAGAAATTGCTGTGGTTCGTGGGCCACGAAAAGCAGTCCGCCCAACTCACTCTACATCCGCCACAACTGGGGTCGATCGAGATCACGCTGAACCTTGACCAGGACGGTGCCAACGCCCACTTTGTCTCGCCCAACGCCGAAGTTCGTGGCACGCTTGAAGCGGCTGTACCGCGACTGCGCGAAATGTTCGCCAGTGCGGGGATTGCCCTTGGACAGGTCAGTGTCGGCAACGAATCGTTCCGTCCGCCACCGGACGGACAACGCCAGCCCGCGCACCAGCCCCGCCCGTTGGCCGATAACGCTATACTTGGCAGCGATTCAGCCAGCCGTCTGACAAGCGCGCTCTTCGTCACGCAGCGCGGGCAGGGGATGATCGACACTTTCGCATAGAAATACCCGTCCGGCCTGGCCGCAGCAAGCGAGTACCAGAATGGACGAGGCGCAGACCCAGGGAGAGAACTGCTGAATGGCCAAGGATGCAAAGCCGCCAACCGAGGGCGCGGACGCCGCGCCTGCGAAGAACCGCAAGAAACTGCTGATCATCATCGCCGTTCTGGTACTGGTCCTCGGCCTCGGCGGGGTGACTACCTTCCTGCTACTGAGGGCGGCGCCGGAACATGATGAGGACGACGGCGAAGTCGCCGTTGAAAAAGCCAGGCCGACCAAGAAGAAGAAGGCTGACAAGGGCGCGCCGCCCGTCTACGTCGCCCTGGATGCCTTCACCGTCAATCTCGTACCGGAACGTGGCGACCAGTTTCTGCAACTGGTCCTGTCAGTGGAGGTCGAGGAGGCGCAGACCGCCGACCAGCTCAAGGTGTACATGCCCAAACTACGCAACGACCTGACCTTGCTGCTGTCGAGCAAGAAGGCCTCCGATCTGGTCAGCACGGTCGGCAAGGAACAGCTCGCGCAGGAGATCAAGGAGAAGATCAACAGCGTTCTCGACCCCGCCGGCAAAGGCAAGAAACGGGACTCGCCGGTCAAGGAAGTACTGTTCACCTCGTTTATCATTCAGTGATCCGCAATGAGCGCCGATTTCCTCTCGCAGGATGAAGTCGACGCCCTGCTCAAGGGCGTCAGCGGCGAAGCCGACGAGCCCGAAGCGGCCGAGGAACTTGCCGATGGCCCGCGTGCGTACAACCTCGGAACGCAGGAGCGAATCGTTCGCGGGCGCATGCCGACGCTCGAACTGGTCAACGAGCGTTTTGCCCGCTACCTGCGGATCGGCCTGTTCAACTACGTGCATCGCAGCGTCGAGATCTCCGTTGGTCCGATACGCGTGCAGAAATACAGCGAGTTCACTCGCAACCTGGTGATCCCCACCAACCTGAACCTGGTCAACGCCAAGCCGCTGCGTGGCACGGCCTTGTTTGTCTTCGACCCGAGTCTGGTTTTTCTCGTGGTAGACAACATGTTCGGCGGCGATGGCCGCTTTCATACGCGGGTCGAAGGCCGGGATTTCACCGCCACCGAGCAACGGATCATTCAGGGACTGCTGGGGGTCGCCTTCACCGAGTATGCGCGTTCCTGGCAACCCGTATACCAACTGACTTTCGAGTACAGCCGCTCGGACATGAGGTCCCAGTATGCGCATATCGCT
>RRZU012093108.1_pt1 | contig 11678 bp, 11 predicted proteins | sample 2165561 | NCBI WGS metagenome assembly RRZU01 (sample SAMN10456909, study PRJNA506462) | wastewater metagenome | isolation source: wastewater sludge | place: USA: Moscow, Idaho | reverse complement strand
TCAGCCGTAGGTGTCGCGCGGACCTCTCCCCTTCACCGAGCGGGGTCCGTGCTTCCAGCTCGGTGCGTTGGGCCCGATGATCTGGACGCGGAGGATCGTGCCGTCTCCCAGGGACGCGTTCATCTTCGCCACCAGTTGCGGTGCCATGAGCCGCAGTTGGGACGCCCACGCCGTCGAACTGGTGCGCACCACCAGCACCTTGTCGGTGTAGGCCTCCGGGGTGCTGTGCTCGGCGACGGCTGGGCCGACCAGTTCGGCCCAGCGCCCCATCAGGAGGTGGACGTTGACGTCGGCGGACCAGCCCCGCTGCTCGATGACGCGTTCCAGCGCGTCGCCCAGGGGCATCGGGTCGCCGCGCCGGTCGCCCCGGGTTCGGCGTCCTTGACGCGTGCGCTTCTTCTGCCGGGGTGCAGGCGCGGGCACCGTCCGGCCCGCCGCTTCGGCAATCTGTCGGGCCAGGTCGAGCCCGGTGGGGTTGAACTCCACCTCCTCGAACTCGGCGCTCCGCTCCCCCTCGTGCTGCGTGCCGCCGGTGTCGGCATCCGGCTCGGTCGGGTCACTCATCGCCATCGCCTGGGCTCTCACCCGACGCGGCCGGGGACGAATCGTTGACGGCGTCGGCAACGCCGGCACCGACGTCCAGCGGAGCGGTGTCCTCCGGCTGCACGCTCCCCGACGGCTCGCTCGCGTCCTCGACGAGCCCCACCTGATCGGCTTTCACACGCCGCACCTGGCCGTCGGCGATGGTGTAGCGGCGCCCGACCAGGGCCGCCGGGACGTCGGTCGCGACGGCGGCCGTGATGAGCACCTGCTCGGCGTCCGCGATCCGCTCGGCGAGGCGGGAGCGTCGCACCTCGTCGAGTTCGGCGAACACGTCGTCGAGCACCAGCACCGGTTCGACGCCATCGCTGCGCAGCAGCTCGTAGGCGCCCAGCCGCAAGGCGAGCGCGAACGACCAGGATTCCCCGTGGGAGGCATACCCCTTGGCGGGCAGCTGCCCCAGTGAGAGGACCAGGTCGTCTCGGTGCGGGCCGACCAGCGTGACGCCGCGGGCGATCTCCTCGCGTCGCCGTTCCTCCATCCGGGCACGCAGCAGCGCCCCGAGTTCGGCAGGTGTAGCGTCCACGATCGGTTCGGCACCGGTGGTCTCGCCTTCGGACCGGCCCGCGACGGGCAGGCCCTCCCCCGGGCGCGGATCCAGACCGAGCGAACTCGACTTGTAGGCGACGGTGGCACGGTTGTTGGTCGGCGCGATCGCCAGGTAGGCCTGCGCGACCGGCTCGGCGAGGTCGCGCAGCGTCTGCAGCCGGGCGTGCAGCAGTTCGGCGCCGAAGCCGGCCAGCGAGTCGTCCCAGACCTCCAGGGTGGCGGCGACATCGGGGCCCACCGGTCCGCGGCGTCCTCCCAGCGACTTCAGCAGGGCTGAGCGCTGCCGCAGGACGCGGTCGTAGTCGGCGCGGACGCCCGCCAGCCGCGGCCAGCGTTGGGTGACCAGGTCGTCGATGAACCGGCGGCGATCCGAGGGGTCACCCTTGACCATGGCGAGGTCATCGGGGGCGAACAGCACGACGCGAAGCGCCCCGAGCAGGTCGCGGGGACGTTTGAGGGGGCCGCGGTTGAGGGAAGCCCGGTTGGCTTTCCCCGCGTTGATCTCGACTTCCAGGGCGAGCGTCCGCGGGTCGTCGAGACCGGCCTGGACGCGCGCCCGGACGAGGGCTCGCGGCGAACCGAACCGGATCAGTGGGGCGTCGGAGGCCACTCGGTGGGAGCCGAGCGTCGCCAGGTAGTCGACCGCCTCGACGAGGTTGGTCTTGCCCTGGCCGTTGCGCCCGGTCAACGTCGTGACTCCGGGGCCGAACTCCAGTTCGGCGAACGGCCAGGACCGGAAGTCGGCCAGGCTCAGATGGGTGACGAACACCGCGCCTCGCGCGCCCGGGTCACTGCGGCAGGCGCATGAGCATGATGACGTGCTTGTAGTCGGTCAACGGCGTGCCGTCGATCTCGACCAAAGGCGTCAGCAGGCACGGCTTGCCCGGGGCGGTGAACGCGAAGTTCACATAGGGGGTGTCGAGCGCGTTGAGGGCGTCCAGCAGGTAGTGCGGGTTGAACCCGGCAGCGTTCATGGCGAGGCCGTTTCCGGTCTCGTCGACGACGCTCGCCTCGACGGCTTCGACGGCCTGGGCCTGGTCACCGGTGGCGGCTTCGAAGGTCAGGTGGTCGGCTTCGATCATCATGCGTAGCGACGTGTTGCGCTCGGCCACCAGCGCGACGCGCTTGACGGCGGCGACGACTTCCGAGGTGTTGGCCCGCACGGTGAGCGTCGGCTGGACGTTCATCAGGTGCCGGACCTTCGGGAACTCGCCGTCCAGCAGCCGCGTGGTGATCTGGCGGACGCCGTTGCCGCCCTCGCCCTCGAACCCGATGAGGCCGTCGCCGGCTTCCGCGGCGGCCAACGACAGGGAGATCTTCTCGCCCGCCGTCATCGACTTCGACGACTCCGACAGGACCCGCGCCGGAACCAGGGCTGCGGCGTCCGCGGTGCTGCTGGTGGGGCTCCACGGGAGTTCCTTCAGAGCCATCCGGTAGCGGTCGGTGGCCAGCAGCGACAGGGTGTCGCCGTCGATCTCGAGACGGACGCCGGTGAAGACAGGCAGCAGTTCGTCGCGGCCTGCGGCGACGACCACCTGGGAGACCGCCTGGGCGAACACGTCGGGGGTCAGGGTGCCCGTGGAGGCAGGCATGGCGGGGAGGTCGGGGTATTCGGCGACGGGCAGCAGTTGCAGGGTGAAGCGTGCGCTGCCGCAGGTGATCTCCAGGCGGGAGTCGTCGGACAGCAGATCGACGGGCTTGGCCGGCAGACTGCGCGCGATGTCGGCGAGCAGGCGGCCGGAGACCAGCGCGACGCCGTCGTCGGTGACGTCAGCGAGAACCGTCACCTTGGCGGAGGTCTCGTAGTCGAAGGTCGACAAGACGACCTCGGCACCGGAGGCCTCGATGCGCAGCCCGGCGAGGATCGGGACGCTGGGACGGTTCGGCAAGCTACGGGCTACCCACTGGACGGCGTCCGCGAGGACGTCGCGCTCGACTCGAATCTTCACTGATGCTCCCAGATGGTGGATTGGCTGCACGCCGATCATATCCAGACCCCGGCCCCGGGGAGGTGTCCCCGCGCCGGGGTTCGCCTCGAGCGGGACGCTGAGGCAGGCATCGTCGTGGAGTTCGCCAGGCGTTACCCACATGTGCCCAGCCGCAGACTTAGAAGGGAAGGAGATGTCTTACCTTTCTCGGTCATCATCACCCCTGTGCACAACGTGGATGACTCTCGAATCTCCTGACCGGGGCGGTGTTTCGTGTCCTGCGAACCTGTGGAGAACTCGAATCCGGCCGGGGACGGCCTGTGGTCAACGCCGGAGTTCTCCACGCTGTCCACAGTTCGGGGGACTTGTCCACAGGGTTTCTGGGGAGAACTGGGTTGCGAGTTACGGGCCGTCGTCGGCCAGGTGACGCCGAGACGACGCGTCCGCATCGTGGTCCGAACGCGTGCAACAGGACGCGCAGGCACGAGCAGGACCCCCTCTCGCGTGAAGGGGGAGGACCGGCGGTCAGGGAGTGGGTCGCCGCTGTCAGCGGGCGGAGGCAGCCTGCTTGATGCGGTTGGTGAGCTCGGTCACCTGGTTGTAGATCGTGCGCCGCTCGGCCATGAGCTGACGGATCTTCTTGTTGGCGTGCATGACCGTGGTGTGGTCGCGTCCCCCGAACAGTCGCCCGATGGCGGGCAGGGAGAAATCGGTGAGCTCCCGGCACAGGTACATGGCGATCTGGCGGGCGGTCACCAGGACGTGCGTCCGGGCGGGGCCGCAGAGGTCGTCGATGGTGATGTTGAAGTAGTTGGCCGTCTGGGTCATGATCAGCGGCGGCGTGATCTGCGCCTCGACGCCCTCGGGGATGAGGTCCTTGAGGACCTCCTCGGCCAATCGCAGGTCGACCGGCTGGTGGTTCAGCGACGCAAACGCGGTGACCCGGATGAGAGCGCCCTCCAACTCGCGGATGTTGGTGGCGATCTTCCCTCCGATGAACTCCAGCACCTCGGGGGTGGCCATCAGGTGCTCGGCGGAGGCCTTCTTCCGCAGAATCGCGATCCGGGTCTCCAGGTCGGGTGGCTGGATGTCGGTCAGCAGCCCCCACTCGAAGCGGCTGCGCAGCCGCGGCTCGAGCGCCTCGAGCGCCTTGGGGGGACGATCCGAGGTCATCACGATCTGCTTCTGCGCGTTGTGCAGCGTGTTGAACGTGTGGAAGAACTCTTCCTGGGTCTGGATCTTGCTCTCCAGGAACTGGATGTCGTCGATGAGCAGCACATCGATGTCGCGGTAGGTGCGCCGGAACTCGACCGTGCGGTTCTCGGAGATGGCGTTGATGAAGTCGTTGGTGAGCTCTTCGGTGGAGACGTACTTGACCCGCACCTGCGGGAAGTACTGCCGGACGTAGTGCCCGATGCCGTGCAGCAGGTGGGTCTTGCCCAGCCCGGAGGGGCCGTAGATCATCAGGGGGTTGTACGACTTGCCGGGGGCCTCGGCGACGGCCACCGCCGCAGCGTGCGCGAAGCGGTTCGAACTGCCGATGACGAAGTTCTCGAACGTGTACTTGGGGTTGAGCCGATCCCCCGCCATGGTCGAGGCCGCCTGGACCTGGGAAGCGCCCAGGCCGTGCGAGGTGACTTCGAGCGGGAGCTCGGGGGCGGCCAGGTCGGCGTCCCCGTCGTCGGGTTCCAGCGACGAGTCGACGCTGACGGCGATGTGGATGGCTCGACCGTAGAAGGTGGTGAGTGAACCCTCGATGAGGTCGCGGTTGCGGGAGGCGATGCGCTCGCGGCTGAAGTCGTTCGGTACGGCGACCAGCAGCGTGGACTCATGCAGCGCCAGCGGCTTGGCTGCCTTCACCCAGACCTTCACGGGCGTGGGGGCGGAGTCGATGACATGGGCCCATGCCGAGGCGAGGGTGGCGTCGTCGGCCATCACACTCTCCTCAATACGCCGGGTTCTAGGGACGATGTGTCCACAATCGTCATCCACAGGTGTGGACAACGTACACGAAGACGTCCCCGACCGTGGCCTCCTCGTGGGGAGTCACGCTAGTCCTGTGGGTGACGACCGGCAACCGAGCCGATTTGATTCCGTGTTCGAATCCCGCTGCTCTCGGCGTGTCGGCTCGACGTGCCGCCCTGGAACCGTTCGGTTTGCTCCCAGGGGACGCCTCCGCGTATCGTTGGGTAGTCGTCGTCTTTGGCGATGCCTGGGTCCACTGTGGGTCCAGTCGATCCGATCAGACCGTGATCACGAGGGAGAACAGGCGTGAGCAAGCGCACTTTCCAGCCGAGCAACCGGCGTCGCAGCCGCACCCATGGGTTCCGTCTGCGCATGCGGACGCGCGCCGGACGCAGCATTCTGGCCGCGCGCCGCCGCAAGGGCCGCGTCCGCCTCGCCGGCTGACGACAGAACCACCGCAGCGGTGTTGCCCGCCGAACACAGACTGCGCACCTCGGACGAGTTCCGTTCCGTGGTGCGTCAGGGTGTCCGGGCGGGCCGCCATGCCCTGGTAGTACACGCACGAGCTACGCCGACTCAGGCGAGTCGAGCCGGGTTCGTGGTGTCCAAGGCGGTTGGCAACGCCGTGACCCGTAACCGGGTCAAGCGCCAACTCCGGCACTTGGTCGCGGGCGAGCTCGCGCACACCCCGATCGGTGTGGCCGTCGTGGTGCGGGCGCTGCCGCCTGCCGCCGCCGGACACCTGGCCGAGGACTTGGGCCAGGCGTGGGCGTCCGCGCTGGGCAAGCTGGGTGTGACCCGATGAAGTACGTCCTGATCGGCCTGCTCAAGGCCTACCGCGCGGTCATCAGCCCGCTGTACGGGAACGTGTGCAAGTTTCACCCCACGTGCTCGGCCTACGCTCTGGACGCCGTCCGGATGCATGGAGCCGTCAAGGGCACGTGGCTGACCATGAAGCGCCTCGTGCGCTGCCATCCCTGGTCGCTCGGGGGCTATGACCCCGTGCCGGCCACTGACGCACAGAAGGTGCAGCGTGTTTGACGGGATTCTCGGCTTCCTGGACATGATCATGCAGCCGATCTATGCCGCGATGTCCGGCATTCTGGTCGGCTTCCATTGGCTCTACAGCCAAGTGTTGGACAGCGAGTCCGGCTGGACGTGGGCGCTGGCGATCGTGTCGCTGACCGTCGTCGTCCGCATGCTGATGATTCCGCTGTTCGTCAAGCAGATCAACAGCTCTCGCTCCATGCAGTTGGTCGCGCCGAAGACGCGCGCCCTGCAGGAGAAGTACGGCAACGACCGGAACAAGCTCGCCGAGGAGATGCAGAAGCTCTACCGCGAGGAGGGCGTCAACCCTGCCGCCTCGTGCCTGCCGCTGCTGATCCAGATGCCGATCTTCCTGGGCCTGTTCTATGTGCTCAACGGCGCGGCGCACGGCCAGGCCAAGGGCTATTTCTTCGAGCAGAACCCCGAACTGGTCGGTTCGCTGCAGCACGCCCGCGTGTTCGGCGCGGAGATCTCGGCGACCCTGAGCAACAACGGGCTGACCAACTTCAACTCCACGTTCTTCGTGGCCGTGTTCCTCATCATCGGCATGACGGTGACGCTGTTCATCACCCAGCTGCAGATGACCCGCAAGAACATGCCTCCCGAGGCGCTCACCGGGCCCATGGCGCAGCAGCAGAAGATGATGCTGTACCTCTTCCCCGCGATCTACCTGTTCACCGGCGTGAACTTCCCCATCGGCGTCATGATCTACTGGTTCGCCTCGAACCTGTGGACACTGGGTCAGCAGTACATCCTGATCCACAACAACCCGACGCCCGGGACGCCGGCGTTCCTCGACTGGGAAGATCGGATGCGCGCCCGGGGCAAGGATCCCGACGCCATCCTGGCCGAACGTCGCGCGAAGATGCGCAAGACGAAGGCTCCGGCCGTGGCTGGCGACACGACGAAGGTCGCCCGGCAGAATGCGTCCGCGACGAACACCAACATCGACCCCACATCCGCAGATTCGGACGCCTCGGCGACCGATGACGGATCGGGCAAGCAGCGCGTCCGTCGGCAGCAGCCGACGAAGGGATCGCGCGCCACCCGCAAGCAAGGGCCCCGTTCCTGAGGCCCTTCCCCATGAGGAAGTGAACGAACATGAGTGAGGAACAACCCGACGTGGTCGAGGTCGTCGAGGCTGAGGTGGCCGCTGTCGAGGAGCCCGTCGATGCCGACGCGGATTCCCCGAAGGTCAGCAAGCGCGAGGAGGCCCTGAACAACGAGGGCGAGATCGCGGCCGACTACCTGGAGGAACTGCTCGACATCGCCGACTTGGACGGCGACATCGACACCTTCAACGAGTCCGGCCGGGCCCACGTGTCGGTCATCACCGACGCCGAGGTGCTGGTCGGCAAGGACGGTGAGGTGCTGGACGCCCTGCAGGAGCTCGCCCGCCTGGCCGTCATGACCGAGACGGGGCATCGCAGCCGACTGATGCTCGACATCGCCGGCTACCGGGACAAGCAGCGCCGTCAGCTTCAGGACCTTGCGGGTGACGCGATCGCCGACGTGCAGAGCACGGGTGAGCCGGTGCGCCTGAGCCCGATGAATCCTTACCAGCGCAAGATCGTGCACGACGCGGTCGCGGCCGCCGGCCTGTCGAGCGAGTCCGAGGGCGAGGAGCCCCGTCGCCGCGTGGTCGTGCTGCCGAAGGCCTGAGCCATGCAGACGCCGGCTGTCGCCGGTGACCTCTTCGGGGCGGACGTCGATACGGCGTCCGCCTACGCTCATCTGCTCGCCTCCCGCGGCGTCGAGTGGGGGCTGATCGGTCCGCGCGAGGTGGACCGGATCTGGGAGCGGCACGTCCTCAACAGTGTCGCGGTGTCCGCGTTGGTGCCCGAGGATGCGACGGTCGTCGACGTGGGCTCGGGGGCCGGACTTCCGGGCATCCCGCTGGCGATCGCGCGTCCGGACCTGCGGGTCACGCTGCTGGAGCCGCTGCAGCGACGAGCCACGTTCCTCGTCGAGGTGGTCGACGAACTGGGTCTGGGAGACCGGGTGCGCGTGATCCGCGGGCGCGCCTCACAGGCGTCCGACCAGGATCCGTTGGTGCACCGAGGGCGGTACGACGTCGTGACGTCACGCGCGGTGGCGGCCTTGCCGAAGCTGGTCCAGTGGTGTGAGCCGTTGATGGAGCCTGACGGACGGATCGTCGCCTTGAAGGGCTCCTCGGCCGCACGTGAGGTCGAGGAGTCGCGCGGAGCCTTGCGCAAGCGCGGCCTGGTCGCGGACGTGCATCCGGAGCGCGCCTACCCGGACGCCGAGCCCACCTGGCTGGTGCTGTGCCGTCGGGCACGGCGGTGACGGAGCAGTTTCTCCACGGACGTCTCGTCGAGGAGTTGGGGAGCCGCCTGGTCGCCGGGGATCCCCCCGCAGGTCATCGGTTCACGACGGCGTGGGTCGAGAGCGAGTTCGCGGTGTCCCGTTCGGTCGCGCGCGAAGCGATTCGAGTCCTGGAGAGCCTGGGGATGGTGCGCAACAGCCGGCGTATCGGGTGCACCGTGCAGCCCTCCTCGTCCTGGAACACCCTGGATCCGCACCTCATCCGCTGGCAGCTGTCGGGACCGAATCAGGCCGCTCATCTGCGGGCGTTCACGGAGCTGCGGGCCGCGTTGGAGCCGCAGGCCGCCGCGCTGGCCGCCCAGCGGGCGTCGCGCGAGCAGAGCGACCGGCTGGTGAGGACCGCCGCGTTGATGGCGGATCTAGGCGGCCGGGAGTTGGGGGACAGCGAGGACTTCCTGGCGGCGGACGTGGAGTTCCACGCGACGATCATGGCTGCCTCATCGAACCCGGCCTTCGTGGCGTTGGTGCCGACGTTGACCGCCTGCCTGGTGGGTCGGAACGACGAAGGTTTGACGCCGGCGCAGCCCGACACGGCGAACCTGCATCACCACATCGCGCTCGCCGAGGCGATCAAGGTGGGCGACGTGGCGGCCGCGGTGGCAGCCGCCACGTCGTTGGTCACCGTGGTGACCGGCGAGATCACATGATCTTCTGCAACTGATCCCACAGGCCGAGCCCGCCAACCGCGAACACGGCGATGCAGGACACGAACAGGTAGATCTTCCAGGCGGTCTTGCCCTTGATGCGGGGGTCCGTCTCGGTCTTGTTCAGGTACAGCGTCGCGATGACGACGGCCATCAGGAAGATGGCATTGCCGACGCCCGCGATGAGCACCATGGCCAGGGGGGACTGGATCGCGATGGCGAACAGGCCCCAGGCGACCGGCAGGCCGATGACGAGGGCCCGCATCCAGCGGTCGCGCTGGACCGGGTTGGCCCAGTCGATCACATGGAAGACGGCGAGGGTGTTGCTGACCTGCCGGGCGAAGCCGGGGGCGTTGGCCAGGATCGTCTTGAACAGCGCGATCGCGGCGCCCACGAGGAAGACCGCGCCGGCCCATCCGCCGAGGGTGTCGGTGAAGATGCGGGAGATGGTGGAGAGCACATCGTTGCCCTTGGGGGTGAGCCCTTGGGGATTCAGCACAGCGGCGCCGAGGATGTAGAAGGCGGCCGTCGAGATGGTGTAGATCACCCACGAGACCCAGGCATCGACCTGCATGACCTTGATCCAGCCGCGGGCGCGGTCGGCCCAGGCTTGTGAACCGTCGTTGGGGCCGGTCCAGGCCGCGTAGCCCTTTTCGACGACCCAATAGGTGTAGGCGGTGATCTCTCCCGCGCCGACACCGGTCAGGCCGAACATGGCCAGGGCGACGCCCATCGCGCCCGCAGCGATCTGGAAGCGCATGCCGGAGACAAGGTCGCCTGCTGTCCAGGCGAAGGGGGTGAACTGGACGCCGAACACCATCAAGATGACCAGGACGGTGACGAGGACGACCAGGATGGTGGAGACCCGCTCCACGATGTCGTACTTGTTGGCGGCATGGATGGCGATGGCGAGGATCACCATCACGACGATCCACACGGCGAGGGAGAGTGGGGAGAGGGGGTCTCCGCCGACCGGCAGCAGCATGGACATCGCCAGGGCTGCGGCGCCGAGGACGCCACCTTGGCCGATGAGGATCTGCAGGAACATCAGGAGGCCGACGTAGGAGATCCAGCCGCGGCCGGCGATCTTCGGGGGGACCTGGTCGTAGCCGGTCATGGCGGCCTTGCCGGTGGAGATCGACCAGCGGGCGAGCTCGATCTGGACGGCCACCTTGACGAAGGTGGACAGCAGCACGAGCCACAGCAGCATGAAGCCGACCTGGGCGCCGAGGGTGGTGGCGGTGAGGAGCTCTCCGGAGCCGACGACGGCGGCGGAGGTCACCATGCCGGGGCCGAGGTACTTCAGACGCCCGCGCATGGTGGTGGGCGGCTGTTGGATCCTGCGTTCGTCGAGGAGGTAGGCGTCCGTGGGGGACGCGTCGAGGGAGGCGGTGTTGTCGGAAGTGCTCATGAGCTCTTTCGTTCGTGCGAGGGGCACCTGTGCCCGCAGCGGTGGTGTGTTGAAAGGATTACATCATACGATTCAGCAGACGGGAATCTGCCGCTGAGGGCGCAGGGCCCGGTGCGGCCTGGTCTCCATGGCCATAAACGATCAAACGCTAAAGAGACCTACCAACAAGTCGACAAGGCGATGTATCGAGTATCCACCGCTCTTGCCCTTCCCCGGCCCACGCGCGTGTGACTCGCGCCGAGGACCGGGGCTTTGTCCCCCGAGGACTGGGCTTTTCGTGCCCGAGGACTGTGTTTCGGTCCCCCGAGGACTACGGCTTGAGTTCCCGAGTACTGAGGTCCTGTCTCTGAGGACTCGGGTTTGAGCCCCCGAGGACTGACCCAGGCCCGCTCAGGACTGTGAATCGGGCGTTGAGGCTAGTTCAGGGGCGTCGAGGACTGAGGTTGCAGTCACCGAGGACTGAGCCGGGGAGCGTCGAGGACTGAGGTTGCAGTCGCCGATGACTGAGCCGGGGAGCGTCGAGGACTGAGGTTCAACCCGTTCAGGACCGAACCGGGAGGCGTCTCCGACTCCGGTCCGGGACTTCGGGGCTGTGCCAGGGGTCGAGGACCGAGGTCTAGATGTGGGCTGGAGCCCAGGGCACGAAGGACTCAGATCCGGGGATTCGAGGACTGAGCGTTGGACCGGCTTGGACTACAGCAGGCGACCCTCGGCTTAGCGTCCACCGCCGTGCGTGGCGACCATCCTCTCCACGATCCCGAGCCTCAGGGGTGTCGACGAAACCCGTTACGAGGGGGTAACAGGACTCTGCCTGGCTTACCGAAGAGGAGTTGAGGAGACCTGGCCGGTTCGGTCTCGTGGCGCTCCGGGGACGGCTCTCCGGAGCCGTGGCTCGTCGTGATGGAGATGGGAAGGTTCGGCTGGAAGGTCTGAGGTTCAGCGGATTCAGGTGGCACGGGTGTCTCTAGGTGACGGTCGGCTTGGCCGAGCTGCGGCCATCGCTCATCCGTGAAGGGACGAACTGCGATCGGGGGCCGAACTGAGCCCGCATCGCAGCCTGGCCACCACCAGAGTTTGTGATGGCGTGACTGAGTGCCCGAGCGTGTGGGGCTCGGATGGACTTTGGTCCTCAGGTGATGCACACCTGCAGTCCTGTGGGTGGCCGGGTGGCCGGGTGGCTGGGAGGCT
>RRZU010987657.1_pt1 | contig 11678 bp, 6 predicted proteins | sample 2165561 | NCBI WGS metagenome assembly RRZU01 (sample SAMN10456909, study PRJNA506462) | wastewater metagenome | isolation source: wastewater sludge | place: USA: Moscow, Idaho | reverse complement strand
ATATATTTCCCCTCCCGTGATCTCTTCAAGACCTGCTACCATTCTAAGCGTAGTTGATTTAGCACATCCCGAGGGACCGACAAAGACCATAAACTCCCCGTCTTTAATATCAAGATTTATCCCGTGTACTGCTTTAAATCCATTTGGATACTGTTTTTCTACCCCTTTTAATGTTACTTTGGCCATTTTAACTCCTCCAGCTACTTTATTTATTAATCTTTTTTATGAATCTAAAATTTTATGAGAAAACATTTTCTAAATTAAGCCTTATTAGAGAAATTGTTTTCAATATGATAATACCTCAAGTTTTTTATTCTGTCAATAGAAAAAATCATCTTATTTTTATAAAAACTAAAAAAAGAGCTGCTTTTATAACAAAAGCAACTCTATAATTTTATTTTTGCACATGAATCTTTTAATTTTAATTCCGTTTCAAATATTTTTCTTTTTTCTACCTCTGTTCCGTTCAAAAGAAGCATTAATCTTTCGGCAAGCTCTACTCCCATCTCATAAATCGGTACTTTTACGGTAGTCAGCTTCGGTTTCGCTATTTCGGACATATATGTATCATTATGCCCCACTATTGACAGCTCTTCGGGAATTTTTATACCGAGCTCGTCAGCAATATTCATTACTATTCTTGCTTTTATATCATTTTTGCAAAATATTGCCGTGATATCTCCTCTTTTCAGTAAAAGCCCTCTTACAATACTCGTTATACTTTCTATGCTGTCCCCTGTCTCCAGTATTATTTCCTTATCTTCCTCTATGTTATTTTCACTCAATGCTCTTTTATATCCCATATATCTTTCATAATTTACAGTGAATTCAGCAGAAGAATTTACCATTGCTATTTTTCTGTGTCCCAGCTTAATCAGATAGCTTACTGCAAGAAAAGAATCCTCTTCATTTAATGTATCCACTGTATAGACCTTATTTATCAGATTTTCATCATATACATTTCCGTTTATTATGAATTTCACGTCATTTTCTACAAAGCTTTTTATAAACATATCATCCAGCTTACTGCTTAAAAGTATAAATCCGTCCACTCTTCCGCTGTTATAAAGTGAAATCAGTTCTTTGGTTTTTTCTGCGCTTCTTTCACATGATAAAAGCTGTATAAAATAATGCTTTTGCTGAGTTATAGTCATTATTCCCCGCAAAACCTCCGAGAGATAAGGAGAAAGAAAAGACTCGTCAGTATTCGCATTCAGTATGACACCTATATTATTAAGCTTTCCCTTTAGGTTTTGAGCAGTTATGCTTGGTGTATAATTAAGCTTTTCCGCAGCTTTCAAAACTTTTTTTACATATTCTTTTTTTACATTTTCAGGTTTGGACAAAGCGCGTGAAACTGTAGAAACAGAAACTCCGGCTTCTTTTGCCACATCCTTTATTGTTATTTTACTCATAATTCTCCTTACAGAAAACGTTTTTTCTATGTTAGCATAAATTCTATTTTGTGTCAATATTTCAACAATGCTATTTTCCTCTCTGTTATTTGGAATACTGGTATTTATCTGATTATTCTTCAGTTTTATTTTTTCAGCCTTCAGATATTTTTTTCTGTTTTTAGAATTTTTTTCTGCAAAATTGCATTATTTTTTTCTTCATGATAAAATATCATAAAATTTCATTAAGGAGTTCACATGACAAAAAAGAAAAAAATTACTCTGATCACAGGAATTCTTATTTTTATAATTCTTGCATTAGGTTCTGTTGCTGCTAAACATCTGGTAACCGCTTCTTCCCTTAAGAATCAGAAAATAGAAAAACCTGTTTTTAAAAACACACCGCAGGTACTGGAAGAAAAAAAATTAATAAAGGAAAAGCTGATCGAATATGAAGATATGCATATCCCCAGACTAAAAATTATAGCTAAGGCACTCGAAGATACTGATACTCCGCTGGTTAATGCCCAATCCCGTGAAGGCATCAAAGAGATAAATGCGATATTAAAAGATCTGGAAGCTCAAAACTGGGGAAATACCGACGATGAAAACTTTAATAAAGCAGTAAAAGAGCTTCATCAGGATGCTGTGACTGCGTATAAATATAAACTGGAATTTCTGGAAGCTTCTTCAGTCTGGTCAAAAGAAAATCCTGCAAAAGGACTTCTGAAATTTATTAATCTTTCAAATAAAATGGCGGATAATTGGGAATACTTCATAAAAAAATCTGATATTTATCTGAAATAATACTCTTAAGCACGAAAAAAAGAACTGTTTTGTAACACACAGTTCTTTTTTATTGAGTATAAATATTTATTTTTCACCAAGTATAAACGAAATACCTGCATTAATTTTATGATTTTCATAATTACTGTTATTTTCGTATTCATAGCCTGTTTTCAGAGTAAATTTATCAGTTACTTTAAAATCCATATTTAAATTAGCATTGAAAGTTCCTTTTCCATAATGCAGTTCTTCCATTGTATAATTATTCAGCATTTTTCTCTCTTTATGAAAAGTATCTGTAAAATTCTGTTCATACCCTATTCCGGCTAACCATCTGAAATTTCCGGCAGCATTGCCGAGATGAAGTCCTATTTTCCCTGCTGCACCGTTCCCGTGTGCACCTTCTATATTTGCCATTCCGTCTGTTCTTATTGTTTCTTCATTTACCATTATATAATCTGCACCTATTGACGGAGTCAATACCAGTCCTGTATTTCCCAGATTCTGGTCATAGCTTGCCGATACTCCTGTTTTTATTACATGTGAATTATAATTGCTCTCTTTTCTTCCTGCCATAAGCCAGTCTGCATTCAGCTCATGTTCATTATAGCTGTATCCAAAATGCCCGTCAAAATTCCAGTTCCCTGTTTTATATCTTCCAAATATATTTATTCCTGCCGAACTTATTTTTTCATCATCTCCGTTATCATAATTTACCTTATTATCTGAATATCCTAAAGTAAATCCGCTGTATAAGCTGTCTGTATGTTTATAAAGAGTTGTTCCTGCTATTCCGTCAGAATCAGCATCATAGTCATAATTAAGGCTGTTGCTTGCCTTGAAATTTGATCCTGCTTTTGTTCCCGTATATTCCACTGACTGTCTTCTTTCACCGGCATTCATACTGTCTGCTTCCATTGAAAGAAAACTTCCCGATATACTGTCCAGTCTGTTTAGATTATCAAGATCAATCCTGTTTCTGGGAACCGCATTTGTTTTTTCAGCCGCTGTGGGTTTGGGATTTGGTACAGGTGCGGGATCCGGTGTCGGTTCTGGTGCAGGTTCTGGTGTAGGTGTTACAGGAACTTCTTTATTAAGATTAGTATATAATGCATCTAATACTGTAACGCCGTTTTCTATCCTTGCTACTGTTTCTCTTGTCCACCCTTCTGCTTCATTCATTCCGCCAGTTGACTGAAATTGGAAAGACGGGTCTACTGCCTGTTGTTTATTTGATACTACTATACTTTTTACTCTGATCTGGTCTCCGTAATTAGTCAGTCCTGATTCTTTAGCAATATCATTTACCGTACTTCCTGCATTATTCAAAACTATTTTTCCGTTTTGTAAATTTAGACTTGCTGCTATAATTTTTCCTGTTTTATCTGTTTCATCAACTATTCCGTCATAATTTACGCCTACATTTACCACTCCTGATACTGTTAATTCTCCCAGCTCTGTTTCAGATGCCATATCCGCCATACTCTTTTTCGCAGAAAAAGCTTCTGTATAATAACTGTCATCTGCAGCAGGATTCAAATTAACGATTCCGGAAATAACAGAATCCCCTCTGCTTACTATTTTATTAAAATTATCAGCACTGTCTATATTTACAGTTCCATTTACTATTAATACATTTTCTCCGCCTGAGGCATCAATTTTTCCGTTTATGATACTTCCGCTCCCCAGTTCAAATACACTATTATTATTATCAAATTTCACGGCATAATCTGTACCTGTGATCTTTCCTGTATTCAAAAAGTGGCCGCTGTATTCTTCTGTCCCGGAAATTATTTCTACACCAGTTTTACCTTTTATTTCTCCTGTATTTACAGTTTTTATGTTATCCGATGCATAAATTCCAGTTTCTGCTGCATCGATTTTTCCTTCATTTAATAGTATTGAATTCGAAGTATTTATTCCGGTATTGCCGCTCTTCAAATAAGCTGTATTCAAAATACTGCTGTTATTCAAAGCTTCTATGGCTGTTCCGTTTGTTATATCTATATTTCCTGTATTCTTCACTGTTGAATTATCAGCTTTTATTCCTATACCATCTGAATTACTTAATAACGCAGCATTTTCCAAAACTGATTCTGATAAATCAATATTAACTCCTTTTGTGACAGTTATTGTTCCGTTACTATTATTATTTATCTCTGAATTTGAAGCTTTTATTCCTGCTCCTTCTGTTGTTACATTTATTTCTGCGCTATTTGTCAACAGACTATTACTCAATGCAGAAATACCTGTACCTTTTTCTATCTGTAAATTTCCATTATTTATTATCTCTGTATTTCTGCCAAGTATTCCTGTTCCGTCTTTATTGCTTAAAACTGCATTATTTGTTACTAGTGAATCACTTGCTTCTATATTAGTTCCTTTAACTACAGATATTTCGCCTGTATTTTTATTTGCTATTATAGAACCGGCAGATTTTATTCCTGTACCTGATCCCGAGATTTCTATTGAAGCCTCATTTGTAATTTTACTGCCAGTTTCAGCTCCTATTCCTGTACCTTCTGTTATCTCTATCTCTCCTGCACTTGTCACTTCAGAATTACTGCTGTATATTCCAAGAGCCATATCATTCACATAAATTTTACCGTTATTGATAATTTTTGAGTTTATACCGGCTATTCCTGCGCCAGATTCACCGCTGACAGTGATAGCACCCGTATTTTGTCCTGCTTCTATTTTAGAATTGCTTACTTTTATTCCTATTCCGTTATCTACAGTCAGATTTCCCGTATTAGACAGCAGCTTTCCGTCGCCGGCTATATTCAGTCCTACAGAGCCTTCTCCTGAAAGATTCATATTACCTGTATTTGTTATACTTGCAAAATTCACAGCAGACATACCTGTAGTATTTTTCCCTGATGATGTGATATCTGCATTGTTTGTAAATGATGATTTAGTATCTGTTACATAAATACCTGTCCCGCCGTCTCCGCTGAACTCTATTGTTCCGGCATTTGTCCCTGTTGTTCCATTCATGTAAGTGTTTCCTGACGAAACATAAATACCTGTCCCGTTATTTTCAAGTACTATTTTTCCGTCGTTATTTAATACGGAACCGTTATAGTTTGAAGCACCTGCCAAAATTCCTATTCCGCTCCCTTTTACTGTAATAATACCTGTATTATCACCGGCATTCAATGAAGAATTTTCCAGTTTTATGCCAATTCCGTTATTTACAGTTATATTTCCCGTATTATGAATTTTCCCGTTACTTGTCGAATAGATGGCTGTTGAATTATCTCCTAATGCTGTTAATGAAGCACTATTATATATATGTGCTGTTTTATCCCCTGCTGTTGTACTTCCGCTGAGTTTTATAAGAATAACTCCTGTCTTATCCGCATCAGAGCTTATATCATGATAATTTGTAAGACTTCCCTCATAATTACTTCCGCCGTATATATATGCACCTATTACATTAATTCCTGCAATAACTATTTCCCCGGTATTTTTCCCTATTGCCTGTCCTAGCTGCATTCCGATCCCGTTATTTCCTATTACTATAGTTCCGTTATTTGAAATAACAGAAACCGGGGATGTCCCTGAATATTTAGTTGCATATATTCCTATATTATTTGAATATATTGTTCCGTTATTTTCTGCTTTTGAAGAAATTGCATATATACCATAACCTTTATCTACAACTATAGTTCCGTCATTTCTTGCAAATGTCTGATTAGTAGCAGAATTATTGGCAGCATACATTCCGTTGGCATAATTTTTTCCGATTATCTCTCCAGTTGACGAGTTTATAAGCTGAGCCCCGCTGTCTCCTGTAACCAAAGCACCAAAAGACGAACTGGCTGAAGCTGAACCAGATACTGTTTCATTATTGGTAAATGTGGTGAAACCCCTTATTGAAACACCTGTAGCGTTTGTTCCTCCGCTCACACTTATTATTCCGTTATTTTCCACTGTCCCGCCGGGTACATACTGACTTCCATATGTAAATATTCCTGTTCCTCCCGCTGTAGACAATATTTGACCGTCATTTCTGATAGTCCCTGTAAATGTGGGACCGGAATAACCTTTTGTGGCGATTCCTATTCCTGTTGTTAACTTTATAACACCATTAGAAGAGTTTACTATATTTCCTGTTCCGTCAGACGATAAAACTCCTACGCCATTAGTGCTGTTCAGACTGATTGTTCCGGAATTAACTAGACCTGAATTATTGCTAATCAAAACACCGTTATCATATTTTGCATTTAAATCAATTTTATTTACATTTTCAAGAACTGCCCCGTTATTTACCTTATATCCCTGTAAATACCAGTTAGGGTCGGGATTTCCGTTGTTCCCGCCGGCAGTGAACGGCCCTTCTCCGGTAATTATCATATCATCTGTTGTTTGTGTATTAGTAGTTATATTTTTAGTATCAGAGGATGTATTAACTGTAATCTGTGCATTCCCAAGACTAGACAATGTTCCGAGTATTGACATTAATATTATTTTTTTCATATTCCTCTTTCTCTTTTCCTTTCATTTGCATAAGCAAATAAAAAAATATAAATTAAATTTAAGAATTTTACGATCAGTTTATAAATTAAGTATATAAACTATATTATCACATTTTCCCTTGCATGTCAAATCTTTGAAAGCCTTTATTTTCAGACCATACAGTGTATTATCAGAGCAGAAATCCCAAGAAAACATACGACCAAATGATCTTGCTTCATTTTTTATGTTTTAAAAATAAGGTATAATCAAATTCATGATGTATACCTTATTTTATTGATATTTTAGTAAATTTATTTCATTGCAGAAATTCTAAAATATATCCCGCAGGATTAAATTAAAATTTCTGCTTTTCATTTTTCCGTCAGCATGTATAACTGTAGTTCATAACTGCCATTTTACTGATCCCAAACATACCATCGTTCGTTCAAAACTGTTCTTTATTACTACTCTTACTTTTACTCTATTTATATACAAAACTATAATTACAAAATGTAAATCCATAAAATTCTGTTCTATTTATTTCAAGGTGGGGTAGTTTTTTTATATTTTTTTTAAATCAATTCATTATTTTAGAATTTTGATAATCACATTTTTACACAAATTTTGCATAATATTTAATTACTATTACCATATTTCAATTTCTAAAACTATTTTATCAGTAAAATTTTTTCAGGCAGAAATGCTAACAATCATACTGTTTCTTACTAACAGTAACATCATACATTTTCTTCATTTGATTTTGCTTATTTCAGAATTAGTTTTATATTTTTTTTAACTTATACGATTCTAAATTTTTTCATATATTAAAATTCTGATTATTTTGATCTGTATAATATTTGATATCTAAAAACAATATATTACAAAGCTGCTTTTCCTGCCGCAATATTTATTTGAAAATATATAAAGAGCCTGCTTTTCAGCAGGCTCTCACATTTATTAAAATTTTATTTACCTTGATAATCAGCACCATAGTATGCTTTTAAGTATATTTCTTTTAGCTCAGTTACTAACGGATATCTTGGGTTTGCTCCTGTACACTGATCGTCAAATGCATCAAGTGCAAGTTGGTCAACAGCTTCTAAAAATTCTTTTTCAGGAACTCCGAATTCTTTTATAGAAGCCGGGATTCCTATTTTATCCTTCAGACCGTCTATTGCTTTTATCAGATTAGTTATTTTATCATCATCTGTTTTACCGTTTACTCCTAAGAAGTTTGCTATTTCCACATATCTGTTTTTAGCATCAGGATATTTGTACTGAGGGAATACTCCCATTTTAGTTGGACTTTCCACAGCATTAAACTTGATTACTTCATTAAGAAGCAGTGCATTTGCTATACCATGAGGTACATGGAATTTTCCTCCCAGTTTATGTGCCATTGAGTGACATATTCCAAGGAATGCATTTGCGAAAGCCATACCTGCAAGACATGATGCATTAGCCATTTTTTCTTTTGCATGAATTGCTTTTGCTCCGCCTTCCACTGATTCAGGCAGATAGTCGAATACCAGCTTCATTGATTCCAGCGATATAGGCTTTGTAAACTCAGTAGCAAGTGTAGAAACATATGATTCCACAGCATGTGTAAGTACGTCTATACCAGATGCCACTGTTAAGCCTCTAGGCATAGTAAGCATTAATTCAGGATCAATTATTGCCACATCAGGTGTTAATTCATAATCAGCAAGTGGATATTTTACTCCAGTTTCATCATCAGTTATTACTGAGAACGGTGTAACTTCCGAACCTGTTCCAGCTGATGTTGCTACAGCTATAAATTCTGCCTTTACTCCCATCTTAGGAAATTGATATATTCTCTTTCTTATATCCATAAATCTCATTGATAAGTCATGGAATTTTACTTCAGGATGCTCATATAACACCCACATGATTTTGGCAGCATCCATTGCAGATCCTCCGCCAAGTGCTATAATCACGTCAGGATTGTAGTCAAGCATTGCCTGTGCTCCTTTTTGAGCTGATGATAATGTCGGATCCTCCACTACATCAGAGAATATTCTGTAGTCTATATTTAATTCATCAAGTACCTTTGTAATATGATTAGTAAATCCTAATTTTGCCAGCGCCGAATCTGTTACGATAAATGCTCTCTTTTTAGACCCCTTCAATTCTTCTAAAGCTACAGGAAGCGAACCAAATTTAAAATAGATTTTTTCAGGAACTCTAAACCAAAGCATATTTTCTCTCCTTTCAGCAACTGTTTTTATATTAATTAAATGTTTTACACCAACGTTTTCAGAAACAGAGTTTCCTCCCCAAGACCCGCATCCTAATGTTAATGACGGCTCTAATTTAAAGTTAAATACATCTCCTATTGCTCCCAGTGATGAAGGCATATTTACAAGAGTTCTTCCTGTTTTCATTCTTTTACCGAATCTGTCTATTTTTTCTCTTTCAGCAAGATTTACATAAAGAAGCGATGTATGTCCCAGTCCTCCAAGATCTACCAGCTTTGCTGCTTTATCCAATGCATCATCGTAATTCTTTGCTTTGTACATAGCCAGAACTGGAGATAATTTCTCATGTGCAAACGGCTCGTCATGTGCTACAGAAGTTACTTCCCCGATAAGAACCTTTGCAGTTTCCGGAACTTCCACTCCTGCCATTTTTGCTATAGTATATGCACTTTGACCTACTATTTTAGAATTTAATGCACCATCTATAAATATTGTATTTCTTACTTTATCCAGTTCAGTTTTCTTAAGAATATATGCTCCTCTTAAGTCAAATTCTTTTCTTACTTCGTCATAAATCTTCTCGTCTACTATTATTGCCTGCTCAGATGCACAGATTACCCCGTTGTCAAAAGTTTTTGACATTAATGTATAGTTTACAGTCATTTTTACATCAGCTGTTTCGTCTACTACTACCGGTGTATTTCCTGCTCCTACCCCTATTGCAGGTTTTCCTGATGAGTAAGCAGCTTTAACCATTCCCGGTCCTCCAGTTGCAAGAATCAGATCAGCTTCTGCCATTAGTTCCTTAGAAAGATCTACACTCGGTTCATCTATCCACCCAATGATATTTTCAGGTGCTCCAGCTTTCACTGCAGCCTCTAAAGCTAGTTTCGCAGTATAGATAGTACATCCTTTTGCTCTTGGATGCGGAGAAAATATAATTCCGTTTCTTGTTTTCAGAGCAAGCAGTGTTTTGAACGCTGTAGTCGATGTAGGGTTTGTTGTAGGTATTACCCCGGCTACCACTCCTATTGGTGTGGCTATTTTTTTGATTCCGAATGATCTGTCTTCTTCAAGTACGCCGCAAGTTTTTTCATCCTTGTATTTATTATAAATATATTCAGAGGCAAAATGATTTTTTATTACCTTATCCTCCAAAATACCCATTCCTGTTTCCTCAACAGCCATTTTTGCAAGATTAATTCTTTCATTGTTAATTACTAAAGCGACTTCTTTAAAGATTCTGTCTACTTCTTCTTGGCTGTATTCAGCGAATTTTGCCTGCGCTGCTTTTACTTTTGCCATCATTTCTCTTAATGATTCCAAATCCTTAACCATTTTTGACCTCCATAAATTATTTTTTTCACTTTTTGAATAAAAATTATACTAACATAAAATCTTACAGTATATATTATTTCAATTGTAAAAGTATCTATTAATTTTATATATATAATCTATACCTTATAATTATGTTATTTTTTTCACTTAATATAAAATCTTAAAAAGTCTTTTATTGATAAATAATAATATTTTATTCACAATATAGAGACTGTTATCTAATCTTTTATATGTCTTATTATATTTCTTTGTGAATAAAATGTCAAATAAATTTTCTATTAAACTTTTTTATGCAGTATGTTATAATAAATACAACAAATACATATACGATGAATTTTTGTTCATTCGATAAACTATTTAATTTTTGTTAAAGGAGTAAAATTATGAGAAAAATAATCTATATTTTTACAGTTTTTTTGATGATAATATCATGTTCGGGAGTTTCACACAAGGGAGGCGGCACTCCTTCTGCCAGTCTGCCGTATTCCGGAAAAGCATCATGGTATGGTGATAAATTTAACGGTAATTCCACGGCAAGCGGCGAAATTTTTTCCGACAGGGCTCTTACTGCTGCCCATCCCAGTCTTCCGTTTGGAAGTATTGTAGAGGTAACCAATGTAGAAAATAACAAAAAAATAAAAGTACGTATAAATGACAGAGGTCCTTTTACCAAAGGCAGAATTATAGATCTGAGCAAAGAGGCCTTTTCAAGAATTGCCGATGTTAATAAAGGAGTCATTGATGTAAGCATAAAAGTAGTAAAGTAATAATTTATAAAGCTGTATTATTTTTCCGCCGTGATAATCTGTTTATATAATACAGCTTTTTTCTGTAAAACTGTTTTAAAATATTTCATTTTTTCTTTGTTAAATGCCTATACCCCCAGCCTCTTCACATTTTCAAAAATACATTTTCATTTTTTTTAATTTTATTTCATATGCAGTCACTTTGAAAAATTAATATTTTTATATTTATTTCCTTAAATTTACAGCCTAATCCAAAACATAAATTTATTTTTCATTTATCACACTTACACTATTCAAACCATTTTTAAAATTAGAATGATCACTTTATAATTAATCAATTTTTTCATTTTTTAAAAAATTAATTTCTTTAATTATAAAATTTAAAATAAATAAATAAATTATTTATATAAAATTTTTATAATATTGAAATTTTGACAAGTCATTCTATCTATGTTATCATTAATAAAGGTTTTAAACAGAAAGTACACCTTTATAAACTAAGTTATTATCTTATAAATAACTGAAAATTCTCATATTCAAAAAGAAGTAGCTTTCAAAAAACTAAAAAGGAGGTATTTTTAAATGATAAAATTTCAAAATATCAACAAAAGTTTCAGAAATCAAAAAGTTTTGAATAATATTAATTTAAATATCAATAGCGGAGAACTCACAGTTCTCATAGGCCCCAGCGGATGCGGGAAGACCACCACTCTGAAAATGATTAACAGACTTAT
>RRZU011201135.1_pt1 | contig 11680 bp, 6 predicted proteins | sample 2165561 | NCBI WGS metagenome assembly RRZU01 (sample SAMN10456909, study PRJNA506462) | wastewater metagenome | isolation source: wastewater sludge | place: USA: Moscow, Idaho | reverse complement strand
GTACAATTTAAAGATATCCAAAATATATCTTCTCCTATAGGGTATTTTTTAAGATTTTTGGAATCTAAATATTCTTTTCCATCATAAATGATTACATCATCTATTTTGTAAAGTATATTTTCATTAGATTTAATTCCATATTCATCATCTAAAATTTCACATAAGTATAAATCTGTGTTATTTAATGCCATTTGATTTTTTTTATTTGTATCAAATAATTTTATTTCAATTAACGAATATTTAACAAAAATATCTTCATAATTTGTAGTTAATATATCTAATAATTTGGAAATACTATCAATTTTAAGTTTATTTTTTAAATTAAAAAGAGATTCCAAAGTTGCTCTATTTATTTTTATAAATGAATATTTTTCATTTGAGTTATTATTGAGTCTAGTTGATATTTCTTCAATTTTTAAATCCCATTGTAAGATAATTTTATCCAACTCACTATACGCTTTTGTATTGGCTTTTATTTTAAAATTTTTAATACAGGTTAATTCATTAATTACTTCTTTCATAATATCTTTTTTTAATTCTAAAATTTCATTATCATACATATTTATATTTACCTAACCATAGATAGTTGTTAAAAGATTTTATTCAAAATATACTTATAAAAAACTAACTATTGGTAATGATTTTGATAAAAAACACTGAAATTTCTAAAGAAGACATTCGAAGTATTTATAAAACTATAGGACAAAATGTAAAAAAAATTAGAGAAGAAAAAGGTATTAGTCAACTAAATTTAGCAATAGCTATAGGACACAAATCAGTTGGAGTTATTTCTAATTGTGAAATATGTCTACAAAATAAACATTTTAATATCGAGCATTTAATAAAAATTGCTGATATCTTAGATGTTAATATTAAAGATTTTTTTGAAAATATCTAATTTAAAAAATTCAAAATATCGCTTCTAAATTTATCAATATTACTTTTATTTTCTCTATTCATTTTATTTATAATTTCATCAAGGATCAAATCTTCTACTTGATTATAAAATGTACCCATACTTGATGCCTTTACTACTTCTTCAATAATACCTTTTTTATAAGATTGCTTAATATTATCAGTAGTATCAAGTTTAATTTTAATTGATAAATTTTCAAATTTTTTATATGATAAAAAGCTTCTCTCTATTTTACTACGAAAATTATTATCGTTATATAATTGTGTAACTGTATATTTTTCAATGTTATCTAATGGTAAAAAAGTCTTTTTTACAGTGCTATATTTTGATTTATTAGCATAATTAATTACATCACCATCTAATACAACTAAAACTTTAGCATTTGAATAAAACTTTTGTTTTTCATTTAATTGATATATTTCGATTACTTTTTCCCATCCACCTATAGGAATTATTGAAAATAATACTTTATTAATATTTTCTATATTTATAATCTTATGAATAAATCTCTTTGCCAATTCATCTTCTACTAAAATTATCTTATCATAATGAGAATGCTGATAAAGCCTAGATGCTAAATAACCTTTATAAATTGGATTTGTAATTATACATTCACCATTATTGTTTTCAAAATAGTATATATCTTTTGGTTCTAGTTCTTCTATAATTTGTAAAGAGTGTGTTGCAAATATAATCAATAAGTTATATTCATCTTTAAACTCTTTTAATTTTTCTATCAATCTTTTTTGAGCTAATGGATGTAATGAAATTTCAATTTCATCTATAACAATCATTCCTAAATTTTCTTTATTTTTTCTATTTTTAAATAAATTTATAAATTTAAGAATTGATAAAAGAAAATATTCTCCTGCACTAAAATAAAATTCAGTTATATAATCATTACCATATTTTATAAAATATAGTTCTGGGTTATGTTTATTTAATAAATACTGTAGTTCTTTATATTTATATGTTTCTTTACCATTTAATATATAATCTAAATTTTGAATTACAAATTCATCCACTCTATATGAATATTTTAATTGATTAGTATGTATAGCTTTATTTTTATTCTCCATATGATTAAATCTATGTCCAGTAATAAGACTTGCCTCAAAAACTCCATTTAATTTAGGCATATAATTATTATTAGAAGATACAATCCAGTTCTTAGGTTTTTTCCATTCTATCTCTATTTTATTATCGATTATATAAGTTATTTTAGAATCAATGTAGCTATTGTTTCCTTTAAATTCCCCTCTAAGGCAGTTTGGTTCTACTAATTTTCCTAAGCAGGTAATTAAAGAAGATTTACCTACTCCATTATTACCTATTATTGCATAAATACCTTTTTGTAATTTTACTTCAAATTTTAGATATTTTATTTGCTTTAAATTCTCAATTATAATTTTAATATCTTTAATATCTGAATTTAACTCGGAATTTAAATATTTTCCATTATCTAGTTTACTACTTTTACCAGTTAATATATATTGCGTAATTTTTTCTGCATCTTCAAATGATACAGTCGATTGAGCTGTTTTTAAATCTATTCCAAGCTCTTTTGCTTTTTGCATTACATTAACACTTGTTGTTGCAGCTTCCTCTGCAATTTCAAAAACTCTAACTTTATTTGACATTTAAAAATCGCCCCTATTTCATTGCTTTATTATTTATATTTATCAACTATTTTTTTGAATATGAGTTTCATAATTTGTATTAAAAAATAATCTTGATTCATCAGTAAAATAAAGTAATCCAAATTTATTTGTGATGATATTTCTCTTGCTTCTATTCAAATTAATAATAGGGATTATTTCATCCCAAGTTTCTATTAATATCTTCATATATGTAATTAATTTAGGACGCTGATACATTCCTTTTATTAAATTATTAAGGGAATCATTATTTAATGGTAACTCATTTTTCTTCATCCAAAAAATACCTGCTGATGTTGCAGCAGACTGACAAGTATGTACCAAATCTATTCTTGAAAGTTTTACTTTTAAGACATCTTCAATATTTGGGATACTAAAAAACTCCCATATTTGAGGAAGCATTATTTCTAGTCTAATTAAAGGATTTGGATGAGTTCCTTTAGGAGCATTTGATTCCATTAGTGTGTTTTTATTATAAAACGCATAGATAGCAAGTGACACTCCGGTTGTAAAAAGAAAGATTGCTGGTAACATATCTTTCCCTTCGAAGTGTTTTATTAATTCTAAATTGCATAAGCTGATAGCTTCAAAATCTGCTGCTATCTCAGTAATATGCGATACTGCTGCTGTTTTTCCTTTTAATTTTCCTGTATTATTAATACATTCACTAATAAGAGTTATCACAGACTTATCAAACCTATTTCTAACGTATCCATGTTCTTGCTTTAGATGTCCTAGTTCATGAAAAAATACCCATGTAATTGATGCTAAAAAAATATTCTTATGGTATGCTTCCTTTGAAAAATAATTAGTTAATAAATCTTTTGGTTGCATGTCTTTTTGGCAAATATGTTCAAATAATTTACCGTCCACATTATTTTCAATATAATAACAGTATTTTTCTATATCTCTATATATTGCACAAAGCAATTCGTAATTGATTATAATTTTATGATTTGGAGGGCTTTCAGGATTAGAATTTGAGACAGCATAAGCATTGATTTTTCTTTCGGCTCCCCATTCTAGTGCAAGCGTCCCACCTACTTTATCATAGTAAGCAATACGTAAATCTTCAACTATGGATGTTATTACTTTCATGGAAAGTTCATTAATCTCGATATCTGTCATTTTTATACCTACTTATCAAATTAAATTATATCTTGTTCTGTACATTATTATGTAGCATTGATAAGCAAAATACTAGCAAGACTATTAAATCTATCTACGTACACAAGTTATACACAATTAGTTCTATTTTCTCATTATATGGACAATTTTACTTCTTGTAAACTATTTAAATATGTAAATTAATTATATTTAAATAACTATAAAAATATGATTTTAATGTTTGAATAATTTTAGTTACATTGATAAAAGAAGGTTATATCTTTTTTATTTTTTTGGTAGGAGATAAAAGTATATAATAAAATAATAAGTTTAACAACCTTTATTTATTCGTATAATTGTAAGGTTATAAGTTTTGATAGTTTATTGTAAGTAACAATTGATTACTATTTAGATAAAATATTACTTGATTAAATAATTTTTATATAAAAGATAATTAATATATGAGTAAATCCATACAAAATTTATATGTTCAAACAATACCTTCGCGAAGAAGTGGAGCTTTATATAGTGCCTTTTCATATCCTACTAAAATCTCACCTGAAACAATTGCTGTTTTAATTGCATCACATACAAATCCAGGAGATACAGTATTAGATGTTTTTGGTGGAAGTGGTACTACAGGTTTAGCGACACATTTATGTTCAAATCCTACAGAAGAAGTTTTAGAACTGGCAAAAAAAATGAATGCCCCAGTTAAATGGGGAAGTAGGAAAGCAATAGTTTATGAGTTGAGTGTTTTAGGATCTTTTATTGGCACAGTAATGAATAATCCTCCTATTCATACAGAATTTGAAAAGGAAGCAAAAAACTTAATAGAAAGAAGCTCAAAAAAGCTTAAGGATATTTATACTGTATTAGATGATAATGGAGGAAAGGGAACTATAAGATATACAATTTGGACTGATGTTATTATCTGTGCTAAGTGTAAGAATGAATCTACTTTTTGGAAAGAAATAGTTTCTTTTAATCCATTAAATATAAATTCAACTTTTACATGTCCATCTTGTAAGCATCAAGAAAAAGCAAGTATAATAGAAAAGGTTTTTGAGAAAAAAATAGATCCTGTATCTGGTAATATAAAAGAAATAAAGAAAAGACTTCCTTGTCGTATTTATGGACAAACAGGAAATAGAAAATGGTCTAGAGAAGCGACAGAGTTAGATTATAAAAATTCTGAGAAATTCAATAACCTTTTATCTTCTTTAAACATTCCTAATATTGAAATACCTTGGGGAGATTTGTATAGATCTGGTTATCATAAAGGTATCACAGATCTACATCATTTTTATACAAATAGAAATCTAATTACATTAGCTAGTTTATGGAATGAAGTTGATAATTCACCTGAACATCTTCAGTCTGCATTAAAACTATTGATTTTAAGTTACAATGCTTCTCATTCCACTTTAATGACTAGAGTTGTTGTAAAGCAGAACCAAAATGATTTTGTAATTACTGGTGCTCAACCAGGAGTGTTGTACATTAGTAGTTTGCCTGTTGAAAAGAATATTTTTTTAGGCTTAAAAAGAAAGATTAAGACTTTTAGTACTTCTTTCAGGATAGTTAATAATAGTAAAAGTATTGTTAGCGTTATAAATTCGAGTAGTACAAAATTAGACCTTGAAGATAACTCTATAGATTATATTTTTACAGATCCTCCTTTTGGTGATTATATACCTTATTCTGAGTTAAATTTTTTTAATGAAGCGTGGTTAGAGAAAATAACTGATAATACTAATGAAGTAATTATAAATAAATCACAAGGAAAAGATTTAAAAAAGTATAAAAACTTAATGTCTGATGTTTTTCGTGAAATGTATAGAGTATTAAAAGATGATTCAAAATCTACAGTAGTTTTTCATTCTGCAAAAGCCAATATATGGCACGCACTTCAATCTTCATATAGAAGTGCCGGTTTTGAAGTAGAACTTTCTAATGTCTTAGATAAGCTGCAGTCAAGCTTTAAACAAACAAATTCAAATATAAAAGTACAAGGAGACCCTTTACTTTTACTAACTAAACAAAAAAAGATTTTTGATGAAGAAGTTAGTTGGGAACCTATTGATATATTAACAAAACTTTTAAATGAAGCTCGTATGAATAATGATAAAAAAGAATTTTCTAAAGAGAGGTTGTACTCACGATTTATAAATAAGTTCTTAAGTAATGGACGTGAAGTACCATTGGATGCAAAGTGTTTTTATTCATTAGTAGAGAAAGTTATTAGATAGTATGATCAACTTAAGTTCAAAAGAGTTTGATAATCCTAATCGTCAAAAAATGCTAGGACAATATTTTAGTGGTGAAAAGATATCAAAACTTTTATTTTCTTTATCTGAGGTTAAAGATTTACAAAATGCAATAGATCCTATGTGTGGTTCAGGAGATATGCTAAAAACGATTAGCAATAATAGTAATAGTGCTGCATTGGTAGGTATAGAGATTGATAATGTAGCATATACTAAGTGTTTAAGTTGGATTAACAATCCAGATAGAACATTTATTTATAATAGAAATGCTTTTCAATGGGATACAATTAACTCTTTACCTTATTATTCTTATGATTTTGTGATGACAAATCCTCCTTATGTTAGATATCAGAATTTGGCATCTAGCAATGATGAAAAAATATTACCGGATAGTCAATTTATTAGAAGTGAGCTATTAGTAATTTTAGAAAAATTACCTAATATGGCTCCGGATGATAAAAATATTTTTCGTCAAATTATAAAAGGTTATTCAGGATTATCTGATTTAGCAGTGGCATCATGGATACTTTGTGCTATGTTAACAAAGGTTGGTGGAGTTTTAGCAATTGTTGTCCCTGAATCTTGGTTAAGTAGAGATTATGCAAAACCCATTCATTATATGCTGTTAAAATTATTTAAAATAAAGTGGGTTGTAGAAGATACCAGTAGAGTTTGGTTTAAGAAAGAAAAGGCACAAGTTAAAACTACATTACTAATAGCTGAGCGTATAAAACAAGTAAGTGACCTATATAAGTATTGTAAAGAACATAGCTATTATCATATTTCACTTTCTTCATTAAGTATGAATGATAAAAGTATTGTTGGAAATCTTTTTCCATATTCTTCTAATCCGGAAAATGATTTTCTTAATAGCATCAAAGAACTAGAACTAGGAAACGATAAGTTAATTCCTAAAAATGTGACATATAAAAAAATTTTATTAGTAGATAAGTTAAACAACTTACAGTCTAGATCATACAAGCATAATTGGTTTAAAGTATGTGAGAAAAATTTAAGTACAAAAAAAGCAGAAGCTATAAATGTAAATATATTGAATAGAGTTACATCTTCAAGGTTTACTACTTTAGATGACCTTGGTGTAAATGTAGGACAAGGATTAAGAACCGGTGCTAATGTTTTTTTTTATGGGACTGAGCTTTCTTCATGTGACGAATTTACTACTATTGAATTATCGAGCACATTTTCTAAAAAGCAAATCAAAGTTCCTACAGAAGTCTTAAAACCTGTGCTAAGAAAGCAAAGTGAGATTTCAAAAATGTTTAAAATTGAAGCACATGAGTTGGCTGGACGAGTATTTATTTTAGAAAATTATATAAGTAGGAATGATAATTTTAAAATACCTAATGATTTGTCAGGAAGGCTTAGGTTAATGAAGAATGATCTAAATCGATATATTGAAACTGCAGAGAATCTAAATATTGGTAACCAAGGAAGTCCTAAATATATCCCAAATCTTTCTGCCGTGAAGACTAATATATTAAATAGTTCTAAAAAAGATAATTCAAATCCTCGTTTCTGGTATACTTTACCTAGATTAAAGAAAAGACATTTTCCAGATTTATTTGTTCCAAGAGTTAATAATCAACACCCAAAATTTATTTTAAATGTTGATATGGTTGTAATTGATGCAAACTTTTCAACATTATGGTTATCTGATGATTCAAAAATTGATAAGTTTTCATTATTGGCTTTTTTGAATTCATCTTGGAGTATTTTAGTAATGGAAAACATTGCTAGTATTATGGGTGGAGGGGCACTAAAATTAGAAGCATCTCACATAAGGCAAATACCTATACCAAATGTCTCTAATGAAGTATGGAATAGCCTCTCAAAATTAGGGGAAAAGCTTGTTAATGAAAATGAAGATAATAAGATTATTAAAGAGATTGATCTTTTACTATTATCAGAGATTTATTCCAGAAATGAAGTTCTAAATGTTTATGATGAAATTTTAAAGAAAAAGAATAATAAACTCAAGGAAAGGAAATAAGAATCAAATGGATTCCTCATTATCAGATGTAATAATAGAATTTATAAATAAAGCAAATAAACATATTTTAGATGGAAAACCAGAGGATGTACTTAGACATAACTTTACGTCATATTTAAGAAAAATTTTTCCTAATAGTAGCTGGGTTAATAAACATATTGAAGGTGGAGAATCAGCTGTTAGATTTTTAAGAAAAGGAAGAGAAACCACAGGCTTTGTTGATAATTTGATTGATCTTACAGTTATAGAATATGAAGGAAATCTATTAAATAGAGCTAAGCATCAAGAAGGTTATAAACAAGTATGTGAATATTCTGCATCATTGTTAAATGCTGGTCATGAAAAAGAATTTATTATTGGGATTTTATCTGATACTGTTAGATGGAAAGCTTATAAAATTGAATCTATAGAAAAACCTTCTTCTGGTATGTATGGTGCTGACCATATAACATTAACAGAATTAGCCTCAATTGATATTTCTAATGCAGATGATATTTCAGCAATACTACTTTACGATTTCTTAAATATGTATTTTGGGAGGTTAGGTGCTAGGACAATAACTGCAGGATCAATAGCTTATGATTTAGGATTTTCTAGTCCATTTTGTCAATTTCATATTTCTTCAATACAAAATGTTGTGCAAAGAGCATTTACTGAAAGAGAGGAATACGGTTATTTAATTAAAGAACTATGGTCGAAATTTGTAAACTATTTCCATAATGAAAGTGAATCAATTGTATTTGATCAGTCTAATTATTCAGATGAAATTTATTTACTAACATTATCAAAGTTAATTTGTGCAAATTTAATTGAAGAGAAATCTTTAATAAGCACAGAAGAAGAATTAAGAGATATTTTAACAGGGGAATATTTCCGCTTAAAAGGTTTTCTTAATTTAGTAGAGTATGATTATTTTGGTTGGATCCATGAATCACCTTTTGTAGAAGATATTATTGATATAGCTAAAGAACTACAAAAAGATTTACGTGCCTACAATTTTACAACTACTTTGCAAGAAGATTTATTTGGTCAAATGATGGCGCAATTAACTCATCGTTCACAAAGATTATTATTAGGTCAAGAATGGACACCTTCTTGGCTAGCATCAAAAGTGGTTAATGAAGTTTTATCTAATATACCTAATGGTCAAAAGCCACAACTAATTGATATGTGTTGTGGATCTGGTGCAATGATAATTGAAACAATTAAGATAGTTAGTCAAAAAAGTAGAGATGAAATTTCAAATAACGAGATTGTAGAATCAATATCAAATCTTATCACAGGATTTGATATTGATCCTCTTGCTGTTTTTTTAGCAAAAGTCAGTTGGATATCAGCAACAAAAGAGCTTTTAAAACCTTATGGATTATATCAAGTAAATATACCTATTTATTTAGCTGATTCTTTATTTGCAATTTCCCCTTTATCTTCAACAATCAATGATGATGAAGATACTTCTTATTTTAAGATTATGATTGCAGATGAAGAGATAAATTTACCTACTTTTCTAATTAGTCCAAGTTCACAAGCTTTTTTTGATCACATTATAGATTTCTCTTATGACTTAGCTATAGATTTAAATGCATCAATTAATGCATATGAGATTAATAGTGGGTTGGAAATGGCAATGTCTTCAAACTCTTTTGCATTAACAGATGAATTAAGAGAACAGGTTTTAGTTTTCATGACAAGTTTTATAAATACAGTTAGAAAGCTTCATCTAGAAGGTAGAAATGGTATTTGGGCATTTATTTTGAGAAACAGTTATAGACCAGGATTAGTTACAGGAAAATTTAATGGATTAGTTTCTAATCCACCATGGTTAGCATTAAGTAAAATAGGAAATAATCCTTATCAAAATATACTTAAGAAAAAGGCTGAATCTTTTAATATAAAGCCAACTGGTCCATCTTTTCTTCATGTAGAGATGGCGACAATTTTTTTGTTACATGCAGTAAATAAGTACTTATCTGATGAAGCGGCTATTGGTTGTATTTTACCTGAAACTGTTTTAAATGGACATCATCAAAATGCTTTTAGATTAGAGCGATATAAACAAGCAAATGTAAATGTAGATTTATCATTAAGTCAAATCTGGAGAGTTGATGAAAACACTTTTAAAAATAAAGCCATTGTTTACATTGGTACAAAAAGACAACAACTATCTTTAACTCCAAACCCTATTCCAGGTAAAATAGTTAAAGATGGAGTGATAGATAGTTTAATTTCATTTAATAGACATTTTCAAGGTCGTCGTACTTCATGGAGTGAAAATAATATATCTTCTAGAAATGATGGTTTTTTTATTCCTGCAGTTTTTAAGCAAGGCGCTGATTTAATGCCAAGAACTTTCTATTTCCATGATTTTTCACTTTTAGATTATAGTTATTGGGAATTAAACCCTATTGACTTAGGAACTAGTCGATTAGCTTTTACGATAAAAGATGCAAAAAATTTTAAAACATTTAGATGTGATCCAAGAACAGTTATCCCTGATGAATATATTTATGATGTTTTACTTTCAAACTTGTTGACACCTTTTGAAATCTTGCGCCCATTAAAGACAATTTTACCAATAAAAAAAGTAAATAATAAATGGGACTTTTTAGAAAAAAGAGAAGTAAGAAGAAAGAGTCTTCAAGCAGAAGCACTTTTTGATAAGATGTGCAATGAATTTGCAGAAGGAAGTAATTATTTTGATCTTTGGAATTATATTAACACTGCAAGGAAAAAGTTAGAAATTCAAATATTTGGTGATTCTGGATTTATTGTACTTACAGGAACAAGTGGTGCAAAAGTTTGTTCATCGTATATAGATTTATCTTTATTTGATGCAAGTAAGCTTATTGTTGATCAAACACTGAATTGGGCTTTTGTAGAAACAGAAGATGAAGCAATATATTTAACAGGACTTTTTAATAGCAATGCTATTAATGAAGTTATTAATGATTTTCAGCCTGATGGAGCCTTTGGTAAAAGACATATACATTCATTACCTTTTGGAGTTACACCTCCTTACGATTATACAAATGAGATTCATAGAAATGTTGTATATTTCACAAGACAATTATTAAATGAGTACAAGTTATTCAAGGCATCTGATACTGATTTTTATACAAATTTTTTAAATCCGAACTTTAGTACATTAGCAAGACGTAGACTAAATATTAAGAATTTCATCTCTAGGTTTAAATCATATAATGATTATAACACTGCTTGTAAAGTATTATATGCTGTATAATTAAATAAGATCACTACAATAAACTCTAAGTTTGAGAACTTTTATAAAGTTTCAAACTAAATTATTAAACTATCATATAATTTAATGATTATAGACTACTGACACAAAACTTTAAATACCCTCTTTATTCTGGTCAATTATAATAATTTTATAAATAGTTTTTAAAAGTTAAAAAATAAGTTTTATTTTTCTATATTTATACTAAACGATAGTTAAAATATTATACTATAATATAAATATATCTCTTATATTATAGGATCTATACTATTAATATTATATTTATTACTATATATATCTATAATTTTCAATACTAAATATATTGTATTTATTAAGAACAGAATATCTATTAAAGTTAATATTCTATTCTTAAACAATTTATTATCTAACTTTTCCTTTTGAAAAAGCTATTATATAATCAGCAATTTCATCTAAAGGAACTATATCTTTTACTGCTCCTGCTTGTATTGCTTTCATAGG
>RRZU012337111.1_pt1 | contig 11681 bp, 6 predicted proteins | sample 2165561 | NCBI WGS metagenome assembly RRZU01 (sample SAMN10456909, study PRJNA506462) | wastewater metagenome | isolation source: wastewater sludge | place: USA: Moscow, Idaho | reverse complement strand
GGTTTGAGCACATGGGTTTCGCGCCCATAGACCACAAGCAGCTCGCCCTTGAGCACGCAGATAAATTCCTCGCCCTGGTGCGAGGTGGTCTTGCGCTCGCCGTTGTCGGGGAAAATGCGGATGTGGAAGGGCTCCATGTTGCGGTCATTCTTGCCCTTGGCCAGCGCATGGTAGGTGTAGCTTGCGCGGGGCACACGGCCCGTGTGCAGGGCTTCGTCGGCCTCTGCCTCGGGGTTGAGGCTGCTTATAACGGGATCGCGGGAAAACTGGTCGTCCAGAAACGTGCCAAGACGCACGCCAAGGGCGCGGGCCACCTTTTGCAGGGGGCCGATACAGGGGTAGATTGCGTCTGATTCCAGCTTTTCAAGATAGTCTTCCGTAAGGCCCGTATTTTGGGAAAGAGTATGCAGATCCACTTCACGCTCTTCGCGGAATCCACGGATGCGAGAACCAATGGTACGCACGGGGGGCATAGACACTCCTGATTGCCGGATTTGCCGGGTTGGATGCCGCGCTGGCAGGATGACGTGGCGGCAGGCAACCCACTAAATACCGAAAACCACGTACCCTCGCAAGCAATCATGCACAATTGAGCGCACGCACAGTCGCCCTGCTGACACATTTGCCTCTTTGCGCTATGCTCAAGAGCATGAGCAAGCAACCAATGGTCAGAAGAGCCTTTGTGGCCTCGGGGCAGGTGCAGGGCGTGGGATTTCGCCCCTTTGTCTACCGTCTTGCAGCAGAGGGCGGCCTTACGGGCACGGTGGGCAACACCTCCGAGGGCGTGCGCATGGAGCTGCAAGGCCCGGATGCAGAAGTGCTGCGTTTTGGCCTGCGCCTGCGCGCAGAACTGCCCCCGCTGGCACGGCTCACTGGCGTGGTGGAACACGACCTGCCCACAGTGGACGGCGAAACAGATTTTCGCATTGTTTCCAGCTCTGGCGAGGCGGGGCACAGCGTTCTGGTTAGCCCGGACATGAGCGTGTGCGCCGATTGCCTTGCCGACATGCACGACCCGGCCAACCCGCGCCACAACTACGCCTTTACCAACTGTACCAACTGCGGCCCGCGCTACACCATTACGCGGTCAATTCCCTACGACCGCGCGGTTACTTCCATGAGCTGCTTTCCGCTCTGCCCGCAGTGCGCCGCAGAATATGCCAATCCTGCAGACAGGCGCTTTCACGCCCAGCCCGTGGCCTGCCCGGTGTGCGGCCCGCGCCTGTGGTTTGTGGATGCAGCAGCGGCCCGCGAGGGAGCGACGGCCCCCACAGCCGAGAATATGCACACTGCGCTCGAAAAGGCAGTGCACACCCTGCGCGAAGGAAAAATTCTGGCGCTCAAAGGTCTGGGGGGCTTTCAGCTGGCCTGCGATGCGCGCAATGCCCAAAGCCTGCAAGAGCTGCGGCAACGCAAAACTCGCCCCCACAAGCCGCTGGCCCTCATGGTGGGCGACCTTGCCACGGCCCGCGCCCTGTGCGCACTCACGCCAGAGCACGAGGCCCTGCTGCAAAGCCCGGAAAAACCCGTTGTTCTCTGCCCGCGCCACATACCCCAAGATATCGGGACAGCGGCTGGCAGCCCCGGGTGGCTGCCGCCAGAGGTTGCGCCCGATACGGGCAAGGTGGGCATTATGCTGCCCTACACGCCCCTGCACGCCGTGCTTTTTGACCAGCTGGCCCAGTGTTCGCCCCTGCCGCCTGTGCTGGTCATGACCTCGGCCAATGCCGGGGGCGAACCCATCTGCCTTGGCAACCGCGAGGCGCTCAACAGGCTGGAACATCTGGCCGACGCATGGCTTTTGCACGACCGCGATATTCTGGTGCGTGTGGACGACAGCGTGGTGACCCTGCAACCGCGTCTGAGCGCTGCCGGGGCAGAAGCGGCGGCAAGCGCCACTGGCGCGAACCTGCTTTCAGAACCGCTGTTCTACCGACGGGCGCGAGGTTATGTGCCCCGCCCGGTCTTTTTGCCGCAGTCAGAACAAAACGGCCCCTGCGTGCTGGGAACCGGGGCCGAACTCAAGGCCACCATCTGCCTGACGCGCGGGCGCGAGGCCTTTGTGGGCCAGCACATCGGCGATCTGGAAAATCCCGCCACCCTTGCTTTTTATGAAGAAGTGGCCGCCCACCTCGAAAAGCTGCTTGAGGTGCGCCCAGAGGCCCTGGTGTGCGACGCACATCCCGATTTTCTTTCCACCCGCTATGCCGAGGCCCGCGCCCAGCGCGAGGGCATACCCCTGTGGCGTTTGCAGCACCATGCCGCCCACGCGGCAGCCGTGCTGGCAGAAAACAGCCACTACGGCCCGGCGCTCGCCCTGTGCCTTGACGGCACGGGACTGGGCGACGACGGCACAGTATGGGGCGGCGAACTGCTGTTTATGGAATTGAACGAACCGCGCTGGCAGCGGCTGGGGCGGCTTGCCCCCTTTGTCCTGCCGGGCGGTGACGCCGCCGTGCGGCAGCCCTGGCGCATTGCGCAGGCCCTGCACACACTCTGCGAGCAACAGGGCACGGCAATTCCGGCACTGCATCCGTGGCTGCCAGATCAGGCGCAGGCTTCTGCCGCTGTGGCAGAAATGCTGCGCCGCAACATCAATTGCCCCGCCACATCCAGCTGCGGGCGGCTCTTTGACGCCGTGGCCGCACAACTGGGCTTGTGCCTCAGCACCAGCTATGAGGGGCAGGCAGCCATTCGGCTGGAGGACGCGGCCAGCAGGGCCCCTGGTTTGGTCAGGCAGGCGCTGGAAGGCACGGCCAGCCACAAGGCCGTGGCCCAGATGGTCTGGCCAGTGGGCATTGCCAGCAGACAGGGCTTGCTTGAAATGGACAGCGCGGGCCTGTTTGCCCAGGTGGCTCAAGCTCAGGCACTGGGTATGGACGCTTGCGAGGCGGCGGCGCGCTTTCACCTGAGCCTGGCGCGGGCGCTGGCAACCATGGCGGGGCGGGCCGCCCGCAAGCTTGGAGTCACTGCCGTGGGCCTGAGCGGCGGCGTGCTGCAAAACGCCACGCTGGCACGCCTGCTGCCGCTGGCACTGGCCGAGCAGGGGCTTACGGCCCTCACCCACCACGAGCTGCCCCCCGGTGACGGCGGGCTTTCGCTGGGGCAGGCGGTGTGGGGTCGACAAATGTTGGCCACTGGCAAAAGATAAAGTAAAATAGAGAATTATTGCTGAATGCTAAAAGCGCTTGATCGCCAAATTTAGCAGCATAAAAAAGGGCCGTGGGTAGAACACACGGCCCTTTGGCATATCTATTTGAAGCTGGCCACTACCCTGCCCTGTTTGAGCACCACGCGCCCCAGAGGCAGATCACGCCACCACAGGGCGGCATCGCGTCCTGCAAGGCCGGTCTGGCGGCTCTGACCGCTCAGCAGGGCCGTAATGTCAGCCACATCCTCCAGCACAAGGCTGGCGGCTGCGGTATCTTCCGGCTTTTGCGGCATCAGCACGCGCAGGCGTGGCGCGGCATCCAGCAGCCCGCCGCCAAGTTTGCCAAGCAGGGCCCCCTGCCAGACACAAACGGCAGGGATAAGTGCCGTAGCGTGGGGCGGCACAAAACGCACATGATCACCGTACAGCACGGCCTGCCCCGGTGGCAGCAGGGCGGGATCGCAGGTAGAAGAGGCAAGGCTTGCCAGCGGCAGGGGGCTGCCCAAGGGGCGTTCCTGCCGGGCCGGATTGCTGCCCCGAATACGCCCGCCGGGTTTGCCCGCGCGTGGTGCTGGCCGAAAATCATTTTGCAGGCTGCTGAGGGCATCGGCAGTGGATCTCACCCCCGGGTTATCGTTCAGGGGCGCTGCATGCGCACAAAAATCTGCCGTATCTGGCTGCCCCGGCTTGCGCAGCAGGGCCACATAAAAGCCCTGCGCCTGTGAACGCTCGCCGTCCACGCGCAGCGTGCCTTCGCCACCGGGCAGTTCTTCCCACACAAAGCCAGCAAAAGGCTCAAGGAGCACCCTTTCCAGCCCCAGCTCTTCTTCGGCAAAACGCACCTGCGCCTCGTTTTCGTTCACATTGGTCGTGCAGGTGGAGTACACCAGCCTGCCGCCCGGGCGCAGCAACGAAGCGGCGTGGCGCAACAGCCGCCGTTGCAGCCCCGTAAGGCTGTCGAGCTTGTCGCCCTGCCAGAGCTTGAGCACTTGCGGGTGTTTTTCTGCCGTTCCCCAGCCGGAGCACGGCGGATCAAGCAGGATATTGTCCCACGAGCCGGGGCGCATGGGCAGGGCATCGCCACTGTACGAGCAGGTGGCCGCCTGTATGAGGTTGAGCTGATGCAGATTGGCCCGCAACGTGCCAAGACGCGTGGGCGAGGGCTCGTTGCCCAGCACAAAACCAGTGCGGCCCACCAGCTGGGCCAGAAAACCCGTTTTACTGCCGGGGCTTGCACACATGTCGAGTGCCGCGCTGCCCGGCGCGGGGGCCAGGGCAAGCGGGGGCAGCATGGACGAACGGTCCTGAATATAGATGTAGCCAAAAAATGCTGCCAGCGAACCGCCAAGAGGCCGGGGTTCGGCGATCAGGCGGCGGCAATAGGGCGAAAAAGGCTCTGGCTCAAAGTCATAGCCTTGGGCGCGCAGCAGGTCCTCCACGCCAGAAACCTGCTCTGGCGTGCACACAAGGCGAAAAGAACGCGAAAGAATCTTGGACATGGGCGCATAATATGGGCAGTGCCTCAATCCCGCAAGGAATTTATGCCCAATGCCGCCCTTGGCAACACTCTGTGTATTGCGCGGCGCGGCAAGTGTGCGTATAGTGCGCGGGTGCGGGCGTGCCGGACAACGATTTTTGTCTGTATGTACCGGCTGGTCGCCACAACGGCCCTAGTGGTCGTACTTTACCGGGTATTTGCGTGAATACTCAAGGAGAATGGAATGAAATTCGCCATGCGACTGACTTTCTCGGTCTGCCTGCTGCTTGTGGCCGTTGCCACGGGTGCTGTCAGCGCCGCTGCAAAAAGCGCTGTGGTATTGCCGTTTGCGGTCAATGCCCCCCAGAGCTACGCCTATCTTTCCAAGGCCGTGCAGGCCACCATCCAGGGGCGTCTTGACCGGCCCGGTATGCTCGAAGCCCGCGTCGGACAGGGCAAGGCATCAACCCAGGCTGAAGCCCAGCAGGCGCTGCGCTCTGCCGGAGCGGATAATGCCATCTGGGGCTCGGTGAACGTCATGGGCAACGACTGCACCGTGACCGTCAACAGCGTTGATAAAGCTGGCAAAACCTGGAGCAAGACCGCTCAGAGCCCGGTAAGCGAACTGACCACCAACGTGCAAAACCTTACCTCGGCCCTGAGCAAGGAAGTGTTTGGCATTTCTGGCGCAGTGCGCACCCCCGGTTCCACCGCCTCTGGTTCGCCGCGCGGTGCCACCGCCAACGGCGATATCGTTACCAACGAAACTGGCCAGCAGCAGGTGTACCTGAACCCGCAGTTCCGCTATCAGGGCGCTGGTGCTGAAGACGGTTCGCGTCTGCGCACCCAGCGGTTGTCATACAACATGGTTGACATGGCCGTGGGCGACTTTAACGGCGACGGCAAGAACGAAGTTGCCATTCTGAGCGATCATGACCTGCGCATCTATGCCTGGCCCGCCAACGGCCAGCTCAAGCTGCTGGGCGAAACCGTGGTTTCGCGCACCAACAACAACTTCTCCATGCGGGCCATCGACCTCAACCGCGACCGCTCCATGGCGCTTGTGGTAGCCACCACCGAGGAAACGAGCAACCGCCCCTATTCCTTCATTTACAGCTTCAAGGGCAACAAGTTCACCTCCGTGGCCGAGCGCATCCCCTACTTTATGAGCGTCATGCGCGTGCCGCCCACCTATGCCCCCACCCTTGTGGGTCAGGCGTGGGATTCGCTTAAGCTCTTTGCCCCCGGCGTGCGCATCATGACCAAGCAGGACGGCAAGTTTACCCTGGGCGCTCGCATCGACCTGCCCACCGGTGCTACCGTGTTCAACTGCGTGTGGCTGCCCGCTGGCAAAAACGGCAAGGGTGAACAGCTGGTGATGCTGACCGAAGACGAACGCATCAAGCTCTTCCAGGGCCACGGCAACTCCTTGGTGCACACCACCATGGAACGCTACTCTGGCTCTGCCACCGGCATGGACCACTACAAGGGCATGCCCGGCCTTGGCATTGACAAAAACTACCAGCTGCCCGGCAAATACTACGCTCCCATGCGTCTTATCGCTGCCGACATTGGCAACACCGGCGATTACACCCTGCTGGTCAACAAGCCCATTTCTACGGCAGCCCAGTTCTTTGACCGTTACCGTTTCTTCCCCCAGGGTGAAATTCACGCCCTGTACTGGGACGGCGTGGGCCTTGGCCTCAAGTGGAAGACCCGCCGCATTCGCGGTTCTGTGGCCGAGGTTGACCTCGGCGATGTGAACAACGACGGCATTCTTGATCTGGTCGTGGGCCTCAACACCTCGCCCGACCTCGGCATTGGCAGCCGCCAGTGCATGATCACCGCCTATCCTCTGGACGTTTCGGCCACCAACCCCAACGTACCTGCGGACCTGAGCGACTTTGAAGTAAGCCCCAACTAAGGGGATAACGGCCCCTCGCCACTGCGGGGGGCCGTTTTTATCTGCGGCATACGCTGCCGCAACGATCAGACTGCCGGCCATGCCGCAGATCAGGCAATAGCCAACATTGCAGCGGCAAAACCCATCTGGGTTTGCCGTTGCATACAGATGACAAACCCCGTCACGCGGGGTTTGCGCCGCCACCGACGGCAAAGCCGCCGGGCGGAAAGGCACGAAAATCTGTCGCTACGGCGCGGCACAGCCGCAGCCTGCTTCTGATTTTCGGTCGTGTTGCTGATATCAACACTCTCAAGCGGCAAAGCCCACATGGGTTTTGCCGCTTTATAACCAGCATTACTGAAACGGAAAAGTTTTTGGAGTAAAGCATGCGCATCCTTGTGATCGGCTCTGGCGGCCGCGAACACGCCCTGGTCTGGAAGATTCTGCAAAGCCCTGAAGTCAGCGCTATTTTTGTAGCGCCTGGCAACGGCGGCACAAGCAGCGAAGGGGCCGTGAACGTGCCCATTGCTGTGGACGACCTGGACGGACTGCTGGCCTTTGCCCGCAAGGAGCACATTGATCTGGTGATTCCCGGGCCAGAGCTGCCCCTGACCCTCGGCGTGGTCGACCGCATGCGCGAGGCGGGCATTCCCAGCTTTGGGCCCGACGGCTACGGCGCGCGGCTTGAAGGCAGCAAGGCCTTTGCCAAGGAAATAATGAACCGCGCCAACGTGCCCACCGCCCACTGCGCTGTATTTAGCGAGGCCCAGGCCGCGCGCGACCACATCAACAAGGTTGGCGCACCCCTGGTCATCAAGGCCGATGGCCTTGCTGCGGGCAAGGGCGTTATCATTGCCCAAACAGTGCAGGAAGCTCTTGAAGCCATTGACGAAATCATGACCGAGCGCGCCTTTGGCGATGCTGGCAATCTGGTGGTTATCGAAGAATGCCTGGTGGGCGAGGAAGCCTCCTTCCTCTGCGTGTGCGACGGCACCCGCGCTGTCCCCCTGCCCTCGGCTCAGGACCACAAACGCGTTTTTGACAACGACGGGGGCCCCAACACTGGCGGCATGGGCGCATACAGCCCCGCCCCGGTGCTGCCCGACAGCATGCTGGAAGAAATGGCCGATCTCACCGTGCGGCCCATTCTGCGCGTGCTGGCCAAGGACGGCCACCCCTTTGTGGGCGTGCTGTACGCTGGCCTGATGATGACCGCAGACGGCCCCAAGGTGCTGGAATATAATGTGCGCTTTGGCGATCCCGAATGCCAGCCCCTGCTCATGCGACTCGACGGCGACCTGCCCGCCATCATGATGGACGCCGTACGCGGCAAGCTTGACCCCGCAAGTCTTGGCCAGACAAGCCAGACCGCTCTTGGCGTGGTGATCACGGCCAAGGGCTATCCCGGTGCCTACGCCAAGGGTCTGTCCATTGAGGGCATTGAAGATGCGGACAGCCTGCCCGGCGTAAAGGTGTTCCACAGCGGCACTGCCATCAAGGACGGCGCGCTGGTTTCCAACGGCGGGCGCGTGCTGTGCGTTACGGCCCTGGGTGACAGCCTGGCTGCTGCGCAAAAGGCCGCCTATGCCGGTGTTGCCAGGGTTCGCATGCAGGACGGCTTTCACCGTACTGATATTGGCGAAAAGGGCATTCGCCGTCTGGCTGGAAAGTAAGCCCCACTATTGCAAGCATATTTGGCGCACTGCGCCGCACGACAGGAAGGTAGCACCATGCCGCAAGTGGTCATTTTGATGGGTTCAAAGTCTGATGAGGAAAAGGTCAGCCCCTGCGTTGATGTTCTTAAAAGCCTGGGCGTGAGCTGCTTTATTACCGTAAGCTCTGCCCACCGCACGCCCGAACGCACCGAAGAACTGGTGCGCCGCTACGAGGCCGAAGGCACGCGCGTGTTTATCTGCGCTGCTGGCATGGCCGCGCATCTGGCCGGGGCAGTGGCTGCCCGCACCACGCGCCCTGTCATTGGCATTCCCGTTTCCAGCGCCGCCCTGTGCGGCATGGACGCGCTTTTTGCCACCGTGCAGATGCCTCCCGGCTTTCCGGTGGCAACCGTTGCCACCGACAAGGCTGGCGCACGCAACGCCGCATGGCTGGCCGCCCAGATTCTGGCCGTGTCTGACCCTGCGCTCAACGAGCGCATTGCCCAGGCCCGCGCCAAAATGCGCGAGGAAGTAGAAAAGGCCGGGGACGAAATAAGCCGCAAATACGCATAGCTCTTTCTGTCAGCCCAAGGCCTGGCAGACCGTTTTGTACACATGCCGTGCCCAGCAATAATGCCCCGCGCAAGCGGGGCATTATTGCTGGCCGCAGCTAAATTCGCCGTAGGTCAGCCCAACGGAACACACCCTGTTGCGGCCCTCCTGCTTGGCGCGGTACAGGGCTGTATCTGCCGCAAGAATAAGAGAATCGCAAATCTTGGCGTTCTCCAGCCTCTGCGCAGCACCGGGCACAAACACCACCCCAGCCACGCCAAGGCTGATGGTGACCCGCACCACTGTTTCGTCAAGGGTGGTTTCTGCCCCGGCTGCCGCCGCACGCAGGCTTTCGGCCACGGCAGCGGCCTCTTCCTGTTCCACACCAGGCAGCAGAATGGAAAATTCCTCGCCGCCGTAGCGCCCAAGCAAGGCATCCTTGCCCAGCGTTTGCCGCAACATGGCCGTAACAGTGCGCAGCACGCAGTCGCCTGTCAGGTGGCCGTGCCTGTCGTTGACCTGCTTGAAATGGTCGATATCAAGCAGTATCAGGCTCAGGCTGCCGCCATCCACCTTGCAGCGTTCTATCTCGCGCTGAAAGGCATCCATAAAATACCAACGGCTGAACACCTGTGTCAGTGCGTCCAGCGAGGCAAGGCGATGCATTTTTTTTAGCATCTCCTTGCTCTCTGTAATGTCGTAGAGTGAGATGATCAGGCCCGAATCCTTGCCGGTATCGCCCACCCGCGCGCACGAAACACTGTAAAAGCGAATGCCGCCCGCCACCGGCAGGGTGATCTCCACCTCTTCGTTCTGCGTGAGTGCGGGCATATCAAGTGTGCTACCCTCGGGAAAAACAGAGGCCACATCCTTGCCGATGGCATCGTCCGACAGGGCGGGAAGTATGGAACCCGCGCTGTCGTTGAAATCCACCACCCGCAAGCGCTCGTCCAGCACAATAACGCTGGCGCTCATGGTTTTAAAAACCTTGTCGCGCGCTATGGGCACAAGGTCAAACATGCGCAGCCGCGACATGGCAAAACCGCTCAAGGGCAGGGCCGCCGAAAGAATGAAGGGCTCAATATCAATGCCGTAGGGCGCTATGCCAAGGGTTTGCAAAAAATTGCCTACCCAAAGGCTCAACGCCCCAATGAAGATGGTTTTTGCCTGCCGCCTGCGGTAGCCCGTGGTCTTGCCGTAAGAAAATGCAAAGAGCGCCAGGCCCGCAAAGGCTACAATCATTTTATAAACAAAATCGGCATAATACCACCAGCCCTTCTGTGTTATGGCCACAGGAAAGGGGCCGCTGGTGTCAATGGTAAATGTTTTATAATGAAAATAATGATGCTCGTTGGTGTACAGCATCACAATGGTTGTAATGGGCACGATAAACAGCAGTGCCATTACCGCCTTATTTTTTATGGAGTAATTATTGTAATACAGGGCAAACAAAAACCAGAACACCGCAATGAGCGGTGCGCCCAGATATTCGATTTTTAGGGAAAGAAAGATGGTTTCTGCTGTATTGGAAGAAAGCTCAAAAATGTACCCAACGGTGTACATGAAAATGGTCATGAACAAAAACAAAAAGGCCGCATAGCCCTTTGACCGCGCTATTCTGGACGAATAGCAGACGGCATAGAGCATGCCCGCGCACGATATACTCAGAAAAAGAATACAGAGGGTTCTTATAACCACTGAATATACCTTGCCATAGACGGCGACAAACACGCCTGCCGCGAAAACAGTCTACGCGTTCATATCACACTGCAATAACGTGAAAAAACGGCATTGCCCCTGCCGGAATGCGTCCGGCCAATATTTTTACCTGCATCTCCATAGGCTGACAAGCTGCCCGCACCCGACCACAAAAAACTCCGGGCCTGCACAGGACAGACACCGGAGTTTTTGCAACAATGAAGCCAGCTTACTGGTTAAATTTTGCCGGTCACATCCAGGCACTGCCAGGGCAGGCCATAGACGTTCAGATCCTTCATGAAGGGGTCGGGATCAAACTGCTCCATGTTCCACACGCCGGGCTTGCGCCACACGCCCTGAGCGACCATCTTGGTGCCGATCATGGCGGGCACGCCCGTGGTGTACGAAATGGCCTGCGAGCCCAACTCTGCATAGCATTCTTCGTGATCGCAAATATTGTAGACGTAGACCGTCTTTTCCTTGCCATCCTTGATACCGCGCATGAGGTCGCCGATGCAGGTCTTGCCCTTGGTCAGGGGGCCGAGTGAGGCCGGGTCGGGCAGCAGCTTGGCAAGAAACTGGATGGGCACAATGTCCTGCCCCTGGAAGTTCACGGGATCGATGCGGGTCATGCCCACGTTGCCCAACACCTTGAGGTGGTTGAGGTAGTTATCGGAAAACGTCATCCAGAAACGGGCGCGGCGCAGGCCCTTGAGGTTCTGCACCAGCGATTCCAGTTCCTCATGGTACATGAGGAAGCACTTTTTGGCACCGATGCCGTCGGGAAAGTCAAAATTCATGGACCACGACAGGGGGTCGGTTTCCACCCATTCGCCGCGTTCCCAGTAACGGCCACGCGCGGTTACTTCGCGGATGTTGATTTCGGGGTTGAAATTGGTGGCAAAGGGCTGGCCGTGGTCGCCTGCGTTGCAGTCGATGATGTCGAGCACGTGCACTTCGTCCAGCTGGTGCTTGAGCGCCCAGGCCGCGTACACGTTGGTGACGCCGGGGTCAAAGCCGGAGCCCAGCAGGGCCGTCAGCCCCGCCTCGCGGAAGCGGTCCTGATAGGCCCACTGCCACTTGTATTCAAACTTGGCGGTGTCCAGAGGTTCGTAGTTGGCCGTGTCCACATAGTGCACGCCGCATTCAAGGCAGGCGTCCATAATGTGCAGATCCTGATAGGGCAGGGCCACGTTGCACACCACGTCAGGCTTTACCTGACGGATGAGGGAGCACAGCTCCGGC
>RRZU012287077.1_pt1 | contig 11681 bp, 13 predicted proteins | sample 2165561 | NCBI WGS metagenome assembly RRZU01 (sample SAMN10456909, study PRJNA506462) | wastewater metagenome | isolation source: wastewater sludge | place: USA: Moscow, Idaho | reverse complement strand
GTGGCAACGGATTGCGGCGGGTTCGTGGAAGACATGTTCCGGCGTGCAAAGTCCGGGGTGCTTGAACAACTGAAAACGAAGAAGTTCAACAACCGATTCAGCATCTTCGACTGGCACCCCAGCATCGAGAAGGAAGAAGCTTTCACCCGCATCATGAAAGTGACGGATATCAAGCCTGGCGATGTGGCGGCTTGGCTCTACATGAACATGAGCACGCACACGCTGCCTGGGCACATGTTGTTCATTGATTCGGCCCCCGTGAAGCTGGAGAAGCCGCGCAAGCCAGTGGTAGATGGCCTCGATCAGTACGAAGTCACCATCATCGACACCTCGCAGGAGGCTAAAAGCCGCGATGACACTCGATACGTCAGTGATGCGGCGCTGCGCGATGAGAATGAGGCCAAGGGCAAGCAGCGCGGTAGCGTGGCAAGCCCGAACTACAAGGGTGTTGGCCGGGGTCACATTCGCTTCTATGCGGACAGCGCAGGTTACATCAAAGGCATCGCCTTCAGCTTTGACAAGGCCAAATTCCACGGGCTTGATGACTGGAACATCCTGGTCGGGCGGCCCAAAATTACGGCAACAAACTGAAAGTGGACATGCTTAGACGAGCCCTCATTGCGATGGCCTTGCTGGTTATGGGCGTGCTTGCCCATGCAGAAGGCCCGCTGTTCAAGGTGCCAACCCGGTCAGACGTGAAGACCACGCTGTTTTGGGAACCGGTGGAGGGCGCGAAAGCCACCGTGTTCCTGTTTCCGGGCGGCGGAGGTGGGTTCGGCAAGGTTGAAGATGGCAAGCCGACCAGCAACAACTTTCTGGTTCGGTCAGCTCCGTACTTCACCGCCAACGGGTTCAACGTGGCGATCTTTGGTAGGCCCAGCGATTCAGATGACTTGGACTACGCCGATCGCATCAGTGACACCCACATGACCGACGTGCGCAAGGTGCTGGACTTTGTGAAGACCCAGAGCGCCGCGCCAGTCTGGATTGTTGGCACCAGCCGGGGCACGATCTCTGCCACAGCGACCGCCATCCATGTGCAGAGCGACATTGCCGGGCTGGTGCTGACCTCCAGCGTAGTCAACTACAAGAAGCCCGGCGCGGTGCCTAAGCAGGACTTGGCGGCGATCAAGGTTCCGGTGCTGGTGTTCCACCATAGCAAGGATGCCTGCATTCAGTGCCGACCGGACGAGGTGCCTGCCGCCTTCAAGGGGTTCCGCAATGCGCCCATCAAGAAGCTGGTCTTTGTTGATGGCGGGGCGAATCCGACTGGCGACGTGTGTGCCGGATTGCATCACCATGGTTTCATAGGCATGGAAAAGGAGGCCGTGGACACTATCTCTGGCTGGATTAGGCACCCCGCGAACCAATAGGGCATGTCATCGAGCCCTCTACGTCACTTGTTCAAACCGACTGGCATCTGTTCAAACCTTCCGGCATCTTTGAAGGTAGCCTTTGAACCCAAGATAATGTACGGAGTCCGTTTGGCCGATTCAATCTGCATAGTCGTGTGCAACTGATGTCGCCCACTTGGCCTTGCCAAACTGAGCAACACAATTCGAGGGACGCAATGGAAATACAACTAAAAGAGACAGATGGGCTACGCAAAAACCTTGAGGCCGCACTTGCAGGCTCCGCAAAATCGACAAACGCGGAAGGCTGGTACACCCGCCTTGATGCTTTCCTGACCGAAGTTCAGGCTGCGATACCGTCAAAGCTCAAAGATCGTGCTTTTTTAGCACGGTTGTGGGACAGTAACCCGGTTGCCGCCATCGGTAACGGCACGGTCAAGATTGGTCCCGCGCTAGAGAGTGACGAATTCGTGGAGTGGTTTGCGCAGCAAGCGGCTCTCGATATGCCAGTAGATGCCATTGAAGCCGAATCTAAGCTCACAGCGTTATATGACGAACTAAACTCAAGACTGGGTGCGTTATGTGGCCGCACACCCCGACTGAAGCTTAACCGTGTTCTGTGTGCCATTTTCCCAGACTACTTCACGACTATTGCTGACGTAGGAGCATTGCGCTACCTGCACCGTGAGATGGGTGGTTTGCAAAACGATCACCCGGTTCAGGCGCATATTTCAATTCGTCGGCGTGTAGACGAAGTGCTTGGCCCTGTTCCGGCCTCAGATCAGATGGAGAAAGTCCGGCGCATGTGCCTGCCCTGGATGCTGTATGAGCGCCTCACAAGTGATAAACCGTCGGAGACATCAATTCCAGACGACATAAAGCAATCCCAACTCTCCCCGCTACCAGCAACTTTACGTCGAAAGGGCTTGACCGCCATGAAAGGCGGCTTTCAAACCCTTCTGAGCTTCTTACCCGCCCTTGATGATGGTGTTACTCGCGACGAATTCTCAGACCTTATTCGACAAGCCAACTCTGACCTTGCGCCGCAAAGCATTGGCCCGTTTATCAACGTCGTTGCACGGGAGTTTGACCTTTGTTCACGCGAAGGGGATGTATATCGCTTGAGCGCCCGTGGCATCAACCTCTTGGAATCCCAAGACCCGCATGATTTAGTGGATCATTTGCTGACCCGAGTATTGGGAGTTGACCATATTCTTCGGGCGCTCTCAGTTGGGCCAAAAGTCAAGGCAGAACTGGTTTCTTTGCTGCAAAAGGCAAACCCTGGTTGGACTTCAGATTTTGCGCCTACGTCATTGCTGGGTTGGATGGTGAGCCTGAGTATCGTGAAGCTCAATTCCATACGTCAGTATCAACTGACTGAACTGGGAGTGCGGTGGAACGAAATGGTCACATGGGAACCCGAGTTTCTGCCGAAGCCAGCCGAAACCATCGAGGAGCTTCAGTCAACCATTGACGAAAAAGTTCAGTTGCCCCAATGGGGAAACTTGAGTGCTGGCTTGAAGGCTGCTGTGGGCGACAGACTCAGTCTGGACGAAAGCTTGGTCAAGCAATTGCACGCTGGCCTTTGGTTTCATCCTGTCCGCCACTTTGCAGTACTGACCGGAATTTCCGGCTCTGGAAAGACACAGCTTGCCTTGAACTACGCATTGGCACTCTGTGGTGAGCAGGTGGTTGGGCAAGAGACCGTGAAGGTAGTGCCAATCCAGCCGGGCTGGTTTGATCCGAGTCCATTGCTTGGGTACGTCAATCCGATTCATCAATCGGCATATCGAAGCGCACCATTCCTAGAACTTCTACTTCGCGCATCGGAAAGACCAAATCAACCCTTTGTTGCCGTGCTTGATGAGATGAATCTTTCGCATCCTGAGCAATACCTCGCCCCCATTCTTTCGGCCATGGAAACGCATGGGACGATTGACCTTCATCAGCTCGCGGATGGCACGACTGAAATCCCAAAAAGTATTCGTTATCCGGCAAACCTTGCCATCATCGGAACTGTGAATATGGACGAAACAACGCACGGTCTCTCTGACAAGGTGCTTGATCGCGCATTCACTTTGGAATTTTGGAACATCAAAGTTTCAGATTTTCCCCGCTGGCAGACATCTGGCCTGACGGCTTCGCTGAAACAGAAGGCTCAAGACATATTGGAATCCCTCGGGACGGCTCTTGCTCCGGTGCGGTTGCACTTCGGATGGCGAACGATTGACGATGTGTTGAGCTATCTTGTTTTCGCCATGAATCTCGACATGAGCGAGACGCAAGCGATGGACGATGCTCTGTATGCAAAGGTTTTACCCAAACTACGAGGGGAAAGTTCCAAGCGATTTGAGATGGCTTTGCAGGTCTCCCGTGACATCATGAAGCAGCATGGCTTAGTTCGCTGTTATGAAAAGCTTGGGGCCATGCAGGCTGACCTTGTTGAAACGGGTACAGCCCGCTTTTGGCGATGACCTTTTCCAGCACGTCTTGTAGACTTGAATTCCGCAATGCTGGTGGTGGAGACCTACCCCCGATAGCAGTTTGCGTTGGGGGTGTTGCCACAAGCTTGCAAGAAGACCAAAAGTACTGCATCGATATTATCAACTCGGGCAGTTGCAGACTTTTTTTGGACGACGTTGAAGTACACAAGACCGCCAGCGGAAGCTACGTATGGGCACCGAATTTTTTCGCGGGTCGTGTTACCGCCGTTGTTGCAGAGTCTTCGGGGCGGGAATACATATTCCATTTGGATGTTAGCCCCATGCCGAAGAAGCTTGGAATTGAGCAGTTCCAGGCAATGCTTGACGATATTCGGTCTTTCGATGCAACTCTGCTCGTTGGTACATCTTCTGCCACGATGGGATTTGGTCGAGAAGGTCAATCTGGTGGGTTTGAGTCACTTGTTCAGTTAGCCCGTCTACGTCAGCACGGGCCTGCATTTTTGGCTGCGATTCGTGAGATTTCGCGTGTACCTCAGCGTTTCCTGCGCCCAGCCTCTCAAGCTTTGCCACTCGCACGCATTCGGCGACTTCATCCGAGTTCACTTCGAGATCGCCGCTTGGTGGCTCTTGCAGTGGGACAGTTAGGAGAAGGGGATTCACTGGAATCTGTGCAACTGCTGTCGCAATCGCCGATATTGACAGTCGATACTCCTGCGAACCGCACACTTATGGCGTTGCTGCGACGTTTTAGGGCGGTCGTTGGCACGTTGAAAAACAAGACAGCGGCGCTTGCTTTGGGGGGAAGTCCCGATGACCAAATTCTCCGACAGGGGCGTCGCGCTGAATTGCTGGAACTGATGGAAGGAGCTGCCAATGATTTGCTTGACGCGCACCCGTTCAAAGAGGTGACCAATGCAGAAACGACGGCGGCAGGGCTAACGCAAATTGCAGCTCACCCTTCTTACAGTCGTGCCTACCGTAAAGGTACGGAGGCATTGCGGCTTGCTGTTGAAGGCACTCAATTGGAAGACATGCTGCAAGTGAGCCCATCTTGGGGTATCTACGAGACATGGTGTTTCATCCGCGTACTTTCTATTCTTAAATTTCTCACAGGACAGAACTTTCAACCTTGTCGCTCGTCCGTGGTCACCGCCGATCTGACTGTTGCAGTGCAACTTCCCGCAGGATGTCAATTGGAGGTAATGTTCCAAGCCACCTTCCCATCTGAAGCGCCGAACACCGGGCGTTCCGGGTGGAGCTTGTCTAGGGAGCGACGCCCCGATATTGTTCTTCTAATAACGCGTGGCACAGATCGCCGGTTTCTTGTTTTGGACGCAAAGTATCGCAGTGGCAGGGATAATATTCTGGATGCAATGGCTTCGGCACACATCTATCACGATGCGCTTCGTGTCGGTGAAAAGGCACCTGATCTGTGTCTTCTATTGCTTCCCGGACAACCTGTCGTGCCATCGCTGGAAGATGCCGCATTCTGGGAAAAGCACCAAGTCGGGGCGCTGAGCGAATTCGCAACAGGTGGAGTCGGGCAAGAGCACTGTTCGCAAGTTCTGATGGACTGGCTCACTAAAAAACCTCTGTACGCGGCGAGGGAGTCACTCTGATTTTGAAAGTGGCTGAAAACGTACCAACCAAGAAGTCAATCCGCTAGTCTGGTGGCAAATCCCGTGCAACGTAATAGTCTAGACCGATTCGTACTTGTCGAACGATTGCATCTTCCTCACCCAGAATGTCTCCAACACCGTAGCAATTAGGTGCGTTTTGTGCGCGAAACCGATTCACAGCAGCCAAACCATCCTGATTGAGCACTGCTGGTTTGAATTTTCCCCAATCCGGTGGCGCACCACTTGGGCAAAAACCTAGGTAAATGGTGCGATAGTTTCCAGCATTTCCCAAATAGATTTTCTCCGCATACTCATAGTACTTCGAGGTAATATCGCTGTATACATGCTGGAGATCACCAAAATCAGCTAGCTTTGTCTCCATAAGGCGGCCGTCAAGTTTTGGAACTTCAGGGCGGAATTCCACCGTGCGCGTGGTCACTGAGTAAAAAGCAACCTTTTCTTCCAACGAGACGACAACTTGCAGAAAAAATCGAGGGAATACGAAAATAAGGTTTCGTCCACCCAGGCTTGGAATCGGGTCGTCAAATCGAGGTTGACCAAACAATGCTTCAATGGATTTTCGTGTGATACCCGTATTTACTTTGGCAATGAGTAGCTCAGGATTAGGCTGCATTTGCGCGAGTGCAGGGGAGGCCAAGTTGATAGTGTTGCTGCCTCCATGTACCACTAAGTTTTGATTCCCAGTTACCCATGTTGTTGGACTCACGGGTAGTGAGGATGTCTCTGGTGGCCGAATATACGACCACACCCCCCAGGCAATACCTACTGCGGCCAATACGGCGCTGACGATACCTGCAATCCAACTTGACTTTTCGAGGCTTGGCATTCCCTTAATTGTAATGGCCGATGTGAATTAAGGTGTTAGCGCAGCAGCCGACTCGGTCTTCCCCCGTTGCGAAGTTTTTCAATGTTGGACAGCAAGCGTCGCCATTGGTTATCGTGTCGTTACGGCACCGTTTTGCCATGTTCGCGGCGGTAAGCCGTGCCGCGTGAGTCGCGGGTACACTCAATCCATTCAACCCAAAGGGCTACGGCATATGTCGTGGCCCTTTGTCGTTTCTGGCGTCGCGCTCATGCGGCTGAACCTCAACAAGGAAATCAGCCATGAAGACCGAACCTCTGCCCCCAATGCCAAGCACCACGCTTGACCACCTTCGCCCTGACCAAATATGCGACGAACCGCCTGCCCTGTTTTCGCTGGGCAATGTCGTTGCCACCCCTGCTGCGTTGGCACTGATTGAAAGGCACGGCGCATCCGTTCCGCAACTGTTGAACCTGCACCAGACCGGAGACTGGCGGGAAATGTCCAAGGAAGACCGTGATAACAACTGGCAAGCTGCCTTTGGCGATGCGCGTATCTTGAGTGCCTTCAATATCGGGAGCGCAGATCAGCCAGTCAAGATTTGGATCATCACGGAATGGGACAGATCGGTCACGACCATCCTCAGGCCGCAGGATTATTGACCATGGCAACGGAGCAACCATCCACGCGACCCATGCGAGAACTGCTGCTGCAACTGCCCTTGCTGCCAATCACCCCTGATCACCGCATTGATTACGAAGCCGCCGACGCAGATTTGCTGCTTGAACTGGCTGACAAGGCCGAAACTGTGATGAACACCATCAACCTGGGGCTGTCCGCCGTAGGCACGATCCTGGCGCACGCTTCGCCCGAGGTGGGTAGTGAAATCTCAGGCTACACGATTGAGGCTCTTGGCTGGCATATAGCTGAAAGCGCAGATGCTGCTGCCACCCTGCTCAGCCTTGCGCACGCATGCAGGCATTACACCGCCGACTACACGCCATCCCAGCCCAAGAAGGCCCCAATGGTCACGTTCTGACGCAGAGCCTTTCACACCAAAGTCGCCAGCACCAACCTTCACCCCGCCATCAGCCGTGCCGCATTCGTGCCGCACGGCTTTTTTGTCGCCGCCGATTGGTAGCGATACGGCACCATTATCGAAATCAGTATGAACAGCAAAAAGCCACGCACTACGGCAGGCGCAGCCCTGCTTGCACCGACTAACACCCAATGCGCCAAAACACCAGAGAAGCCAAAAATCAATACGGTTGATGGTTTCGTCGCTGCTGCACAGTCAAAAGCCACTAAGCGGGCCTACGCTAACGACGTACAGCACTACCTGCAACATGGCGGCACCATTCCATCCACGGGGGCTATGGTTGCTGACTATCTGGCCAAGTCTGCTACCACCCTCAAAGTTGCCACACTGGAGCGACGGTGCATAGCCATCCACAACGCGCACGTTCGAGAGGGGCTGGTATCACCGATTAAAGGCAATGAACTGGTAAAGGCCACCATGAACGGTATCCGGCGCACTATGGGCACCCGGCAACGCGCCGTCAAGCCCGTCACCAAAGATGTGTTGCTGGAAATGCTGGTGACACTGGACAAGCAAAAGCCGCTGAAAGCAGCCCGCGACATGGCCTTGCTCCTGGTGGGTTTTGCGGGTGCCTTTCGGCGTTCCGAGCTGGTGGCACTGCATGTCGAAGACCTGACTGTGGATGATGCTGGGGCCATGGTGCTGCTCAGGTTCTCGAAAACCGATCAACTCGGCAAGGGTCGCACCGTGTTTCTGCCTCGGGCCAGCGATGCCGAACGCTGTCCGGTGCAAAGCCTGCTCAACTGGCTTCAACTTGCTGGTATCGAGTCAGGCTGGCTGTTTCGCTCAGTGCGCAAGGGTGGCGGCTCAGTGTCCAGCAAGCCACTGTCCACGCAATCTGTGGCGCAGATCATCAAGCGCACGACCAAAGCAGCGGGGCGCGACTTCAACGAGTTCTCGGGGCACAGCCTCCGGGCGGGGTACGTGACCACTGCTGCCATTGTGGGCTTGCAGCCCTATCAAATTCGGGAACAGACAGGACACAAGTCTGACGCAACGCTGGCGCGGTACATCCGGCCAGTCGAGAAGCGTCGGATTCCATCGTTGCTTTGAGGGCAAGTCTGGCAGTACACAGTGCATCGGATTTTGCCGCTACAGGTGCTACCGCTGCTACGGCCAGGGCCAGTTAGCCAATTCATCGCGTATTCTTGTACCCATCAAGAAATGGGGATTTATGGCGACAAGAAGTACACAGGTGGCCCGGCTGAACTTGACTCTGCGTGGGCCAGGAATCAAGCGTGCTGCGCTTTTCAAGGCGTTTGACGATCTGGTGTTGGCAGATACACGCTGGCAGCGAAACCATGCATTGGAAGTTGAATCTGATGCTGACGAATTCGATGGTGAAGCCATAGGCTTCAGCAGACTGGCTGGGGACGACCTACCTGCCGCAAACTTGCTGCTTCAACATAGGCCCTATGGTTGCAGTATTGCCGATATTGCATCGGTGGACGCGAAATCTCTGAGTTCCGTTGAGTACAACGCCTTGGTAGAGGATTTTCTTGCGCGAATAGGCACGCCCGCCGCAGCGAGAACCGGATTTTTCGAGACAGAAATTTCCACTGTGCCTGTTCGGACCCACTTGAAAATACGGTCGAAAGGTGAATTGGCTGAACTTCCCGCTCCACTTTCAAACAAACGCCGACTGTGACCAAGAGCCGCGCTTACACCACCGAATCAGGTTTCGATAGGATAACGGCATGGGCCGTCATGCAGGAGCGAAAGAAATATGGCGGTCAGCCCTTGGGCAAGACCTACTGGAGCACGCATAAGCCCGGACAGCGCAAGCCGGTCAAGCATGTACAGAAGGGCGGCACGGCCTTTTTTGCCTACATCAATGGCGCTGACGAGGTGAGTGGCGACGGTGGCGGGGAATCACTGACGCACCAACTGTTCAAGGAAGCAATTGCGGGCCTGTCCGGTACAAAACTAAAGCTGGGTTCCTTCGGCGAGCACGAGGTTACGATCACCCACGGCGAAACTGAAAAGGAAATTCAGACGGTTGATGGCCCGTACTACGCGGACGCTTACTGGCATTTCAACTCCACCAGTGACCTCGGATTCAGGTGGTCAGGTGAGATTTACCTTGAAGTCCACCACACCCACGCGGTTCCACCCTACAAGCAGGAAAGCCTTCGTCAGGCGCGATTGCCCGTGATCGAAGTTGACGTTCCCCAGATACTTGAGTACCCCTTTGAAGACGAGAGCACCACCGACCCACGCGAAGCCGCACATGTAAGCCGGATTCAAAACATGCTGCAAAAAGGATTCTTGGTGGGGCGGGTTATCAGCGACCGCCGCTCCGTCGAATACTTGGAGCAAGAAGTAGACAGGCTTGAACACGCGCTCCATCTAACTGAAAAGGGCTGGTCTGACGCCAAGCGCAAAGGCGATGCGGCCTTGCAGCAACTCAAAGCCGCCTCTGAGCGTGAAGCCAACCTCAATAGCTCTATTGGCGAACTGACCGAGCAAGCACAAAGGGATGCCCATTGCTTCAATGACTTGGCTGGCAAACTTGCGGCTGAAAAAGCAAAGGTTGGTACGCTGTCCAAGTCGCTGTCCGATGCCAATGAAACCATCGAGGCGCAACAAAAGGAAATCCGACTCTTCACTTGGATTTTGTGGGGCCTCTTGGCGCTGATGCTGATCTTGTGTGCGTTCTTGTTATATCGGCGTTTTATTGCTCCGCACGAGGACGATGCTGCGCAAGCCACTTTGCCTCCAATGGTTGAGCAGGCAATTCCGACACCAACCACGGGCAAAGCAAAGAAGATACCGAAGCATGCTGTTCCAAGTCAGTAGGTAGGGATGCTGTCAGCAGCTCTCCCCATGTCAACTAACTCTATTCGGTGGGCTGTTTTGTTTGCCGCTACTGGCGCTACATCCGCTACGCCAACGGCTATCCGCACATCGTGCAAGTGGTCAGAAGCCAAGCCCTAACCAATAGGTGCATTGCATCCCGCATGACAACGGCGGCAGGCTGACCAACAATCCACAGCCGTTCAGATGGTGCGGTCAACTCCAGCAGCAGACCTACCATTGCTCCCACTCCGATTCTTTCTCCGCAGCCGTCCTTGCAGTTGCGGCATCCGTATCATTCGATTCAGCGGGAACGACTTTGCCTATTGGGCGCAGCCTGATTTCGCCACTGTCCAGTAACCGGATAGAAATGGCACTGTGAGCGGTGAGTCCTGCAGCCTCCAGCACAGACTTTGGCAGGCGTAGGCCGACCGAGTGCCCCCAACGGTTCAGACGGGTGTTGCTCATGGCGGGTTTCTCCTTGTGTAGTCGATGAATAGCAGCAAATTGCGAGGGTATGGCCAGCAACACGGTTAGCAATGGTGATAGCGCCGTTCGATGTAGCGACACAATGCAAGCATGAAGACACGCCGCCATTCCTCCATTCCCCGCCCTGACTCATGGATAACCACCGCCGAACTGGCCCTGCGAACGGCAGGCGGCGACGACTACATCCGCACGAAGGACAACAAAGTCAAAGGCTTGGCGCTGAATCCGGTGCTGAACGAGGATGCCCCGAAAATCGTGGTGGTAGGCAAAGGCCCGAATATCGAAGCGCGAGCAAAGCGATTTCTTGAGTCCGACATTGCCGTGCCAACCTACTTGAAGCACGACACCAACGCTTGGGAGCTGGTCGGCAGTTACCGGGCCATTGAATACGTGACAGACGGCGCAACCATTCGGAAGCATCGCGGCGACCGCCCCTTTAATGAAGTCGCTGGCATCCTGTTTCTTGAACGCACTGACGAGGCCACGGTGGATGTTCGCGGTGGTGGTTTTGCTGACCCAGCAACCCGCCGGGCAGTAGAACTTGCAGCGATTGCATTCGTCTGGACTCATTTCGAGTCACAGGGCTACACCATCTATGACTATCAGCGCGACAACCTGGGCTATGACCTGTTGGCAGTCAAGCCGGACGCCACACTCAAGCTCGAAGTCAAGGGAACTGATGGCGTGGCCCCACGATTTTTCCTCACACGCAATGAACGTAAATGCGCTGCTCTAAATGCAGATTGGCGGTTGGTTCTGGTGACCAGCGCCAGAACAGCCCCGCAACTGCAAACCCTGACTATTCAGGACGTTGAACGCATATTCAATCTTGACCCCTTGGCGTGGGAATGCACGCCAAGGGCATGAGGTCGTTCAACCTGTCAGCAATTACCATCCCCGAATTTGCGCTGTTCGTCGTCGCCCGCATCGGGCAGCAGATCGCCACTGCCACCTGAATCGCCGCTATCAGAGTCTTCGGAATCTGCGGTTTCTTTCCAGGTATCTTCCGGCGTGGACAACTTCCCAAGCCACTCTTCACGGGCAAACCGCTGCCACCGC
>RRZU012850179.1_pt1 | contig 11682 bp, 9 predicted proteins | sample 2165561 | NCBI WGS metagenome assembly RRZU01 (sample SAMN10456909, study PRJNA506462) | wastewater metagenome | isolation source: wastewater sludge | place: USA: Moscow, Idaho | reverse complement strand
TGTGCCTGGGCGGCGCGATCGCCGTCGGCTTCATCGGCATTCCCTATTTCATGGCCCACCCGGAGGGCGCCACGGCGGTCACCGCCAACGCCGAGACGGTGTTCATCGAGATTGCCAAGCAGCTCTTCAACCCGTGGATCGCCGGCCTGCTGCTCGCTGCCATCCTCGCCGCGGTGATGAGCACGCTCTCCTGCCAGCTGCTGATCTGCTCGAGCGCGCTGACCGAGGACCTCTACCGCACCTTCCTGCGCAAGGACGCCAGCCAGCGCGAGCTCGTGCTGGTCAGCCGGCTGATGGTGCTGGTCGTCGCCGTCGTGGCCATCGTCATCGCCAGTAACCCGCAAAGCAAGGTGCTGGGCATGGTGGCTTACGCCTGGGGCGGCTTCGGCGCGGCCTTCGGCCCGGTGATCATCCTCTCGCTGTTCTGGTCGCGCCTCACGCGCAACGGCGCGCTGGCCGGCATCCTCACCGGCGCGCTGACCGTGGTGGTGTGGAAGCAGTACGGCTGGCTCGGCCTCTACGAGATCGTGCCCGGCTTCCTCCTGGCCTGGGCCGCCTGCGTCGGCGTCAGCCTGCTCGGCCAGCCCTCGGCGGCAATGCGCGAGCGGCACGCGGCGGTCGATGCCGAGATGCGCCAGCTCGGCGCCTGAGGCCTTACCGTAAAAAGCCCGCTCCGGCGGGCTTTTTTTCGTCCGCAGCGACGGACAAGCCCCCCAAGGAGCACGGCGAACGCAGCGCAAAAACCTGAACCACGAAGCACACGAAGAACACGAAGAAAAACAGACTACTTGGGCAAAGCGATGCTTCGCTCATTCACCGCCCGGCCGAACAGGGCATGGCTTCTCTGGGAGTCCTTCGTGCGCCTCGTGCTGAATTGGGCGGTCTATCGCAGGCAGGGTCGGATCAACCGCGCTGTTTGAGGATGGGCGCAGTCAGCGTCGACAGCGCCACGCGCTGGCGGCCTTCAGCGTCGAAATTTTCCGGTGCAAGCCAGCGCTCGAAAGCCGCTTTCAATGGCGGCCACTCGGCGTCGATGATTGAAAACCAGGCGGTATCCCGGTTGCGCCCGCGGCTGACCAGCGCCTGTCGGAAGATCCCCTCGTAGGAAAACCCGAGGCGCTGCGCCGCGGCGCGCGACGGCGTATTGAGCGCATTGCACTTCCACTCGTAGCGCCGGTAGCCGAGTTCAAAAGCACGCTGCATCATCAGGAACATGGCCTCGGTGGCCGCCGGGCGGCGCTGCAGGCGCGGCGAGAATGCCAGATGGCCGACCTCGATGGAGCCTGCCTCGGGCGTGATGCGCAGGTAGCTGGCAAGCCCGACCGCTTCGCCGCTCGCTTGCTCGACAATGGCATAGAACAGCGGGTCGTCGCTGGCGGCCTGTTTGACAAGCCAGGCGCGGTACTCGGCAAGATCGGAAAACGGGCCATAGGCAAGGTAGGTCCAATTGCGCCCCTCGGCATCGAGGCGGTTCGCCGCGTGCAGCGCTTGGGCATGGCGCTCGGGGTCGAGCGCTTCAAGCCGGCAATACCGCCCGGGCATCGGCTCGCGCGAGGGTTTGAGCGGGGGGCTCCAGCCCTCGACGCACAGCCCGACCGGCTGGCCAAGGGCATTGAGTTCAAATTCCGACATCGTGCCACTCCCTTTCTTGTCATCCAAAGCGCATGCTAACGCGCTCCCCCGCCCGGAGCCAGCGCTCCGGCATCTGAAAGTCAATCGGCATATCCATTGCGGTTACCAAACCACCCAAGAGCGCAACGCGCCGCGCGGTATACTGGCCGCTTGCGTAGACAGGAGCATCCGATGTCGAACACCGTCCGCAGGTTGCTGACCTGCGCCGCGCTGGCGATCGTGGGCTACTTTGCCGTCTCGCTGATCGCCACGCTCGCCCAACTCGCCAACGCCGCCGAACTCGCTTTCCCCGGCAGCGGCCGCCCGCTGTTCTGGGGGCTGACCGCCGTTTTCACCACCCTGCTCGCCGCCCCGATCGTCCTCTGGCGGCGCCTGCCCAAGCCCTTGCAACCGCCCACGGAAGGCGACCCCGCGGCGCTCGCGGCCTACCGCGCGGCCCTGCTGGTGCGCCTTGCCGGCCACCCGCTGCTCGCCGCCGCACCGCCGCAGCACGCGGACGATCTGCCCGCGGCGCTTGCGGTACTCGACGCCGAGGCCGAGCGCCTCGTCAAGGAGACCGCCGGCGCAGTCTTCGTCAGCACGGCGGTGATGCAGAACGGCCGCCTCGATGGCCTGGTGGTGCTTTTAAGCCAACTGCGCCTGGTGTGGCGAATCGCTGCGGTGTACCGCCAGCGCCCGTCGCCGCGCGAGCTGCTCACCCTCTACGCGCAGGTTGGCGGCAGCGTGCTGGTGGCCGACAGCGTGCAGGAGATCGATTTCGCCGAACTCTCAACGCCGATCGTGACCGCGGTTTTCCCTTCGCTACAGGGCGGCATCCCCGGCCTGCAGGGGGTCTCCGCGCTGCTGGTCAACAGCCTGGCCAACGGCGCCGCCAACGCCTTCCTGACCCTGCGCGTCGGCCTGCTGGCCAAGGCCTACTGCGGCACGCTCGCCGCGCAAGCGGCCAGCGAGGTGCGCCGCAGCGCTTCGGCCGAGGCACTCAGCCTCGTCGGCGGCATCGTCAAGGCGCACGGCCAGCGCATCGCGCAGCGGGCGTGGGGCCTCTTCAAGGATTCGCTCAGCCAGGCCACCGAGGCCACACTGCACGGCACCAAAGCGGCGCTGACCCGCACCGCCGACGCGACAGGCGAAGGCGTGCGCCAGGTCGGCCGCCAGTTCGGGCACGGCTGGAAGCGCGTCAAGGGCGTGTTGAAATAAGCCGCTGCCGGGTGCGTTTCAATCGACGATGAACAGCGTCGCCCCAACGGCGGTACGCGAGCGGTGCGGTTCGGCGCCGTCGGCCACCTGGTAGCTCATGCCGGGCGTGAGCACGAAGCGGCGCCCGTCCTCCAGCTCGGTCTCCAGTTCGCCGGATACGCAGAACAGGATGTGCCCCTTGGCACACCAATGGTCGGCCAGGTAGCCCGGCGTGTAGTCGACGAGGCGCACGCGCAGCTCGCCGAACTGGCGGGTACGCCAGTAGGCCAGACCGGTCTCACCCGGATGTTCGGTTCGTTCCACGGCAGACCAGTCCGTCACGCCAAAGGGAATGTTGCACATTTTCATCGCGACGTTTCTCCAGACGATAAGCCTCAATGCCCCGAGGTCTTGGAAAAGAGGTTGAGCACCAGCACGCCGGCAACGATCAGGGAGATGCCGACGATGCCCGGCAGACCGAGCGCCTGGCCGAATAGCAGCCAGCCGATAATGGCGATCAGGGCAATGCCGACCCCGGACAACACCGCGTAAGCGACGGCCACGGGGACCGATTTCAAGGTCAGCGAGAGAAAATAAAAAGCGATGGCATAGCCGACCACCACCAGGAGTGATGGCCAGAAGCGCGAAAATCCCTCGGAGGCTTTCAGGGCGGAGGTTGCCGCCACCTCGCTGACGATGGCGATGCCAAGGTACCACCAGGCGTTCATTGCGCCTCCCGCGTCGCTTGCGCTGCTTTGCGCCGACCACCCAGCCAGGCCAGGGCGCCCACCAGCCACCACATCAGCGCCAGCCAGAGTACCGCAAGGGCCAGCCACCCAAGCACGCTCGGCGCACACCACCCCCAGCCGCACACGCCGTTGTTGGCAAGCAGCCAGGGCACGCCGGCCATCGAGAGCAGATACACGCCAAGAAAGGGCAGCCAGGCCAGCAGGCCGAGCGGCGTCTCAAGCAGGGACGGCCATAACAGGAAAGCGGCCACGATCAGCAGGTGGACCATGACAATCGCCACAAAACAGGCGTTATTCCGCACGCAGACTCCTTTCTTCGGCCAGCGCGGCGCCACCCAGCGCCAGCACCGAAGCGTACAATACCACTGCCGTGGACGCCCCGCATCGTCGCCCTGGCCTGAGCCCACACTTCCCCGGATTCTGGATTTCCCATGCCGCTCATCGCCCCCGAACAGTTTTTCGCCTTTCTCGGCGCCGCCGTGCTGATCACCCTCTCGCCCGGCCCGGACAACCTGCTCGTACTCTCGCTCGGTATCGCGCGCGGCCGCCAGGCCGGGGTGGCCTTCGGCCTGGGCTGTGGCCTGGGCTGCCTGAGCCACACCCTGCTCGCCGCACTCGGGGTCAGCGCCCTGATCGCCGCCTCGCCGATGGCCTTCACCGCACTCAAACTCATCGGCGGCGGCTACCTCGTCTATCTCGGTGTGCAGGCGCTCAGGAGCAGCGGCCGGCTCGACGCGCCGGACACGGCCAGCACGCAGGACTCGAACCTGCGCCTGTTTGCCCGCGGCCTCTTTGCCAACGCCGTCAACCCCAAGGTCGTGCTCTTTTTCCTCGCCTTCCTGCCCCAGTTCGTCGATGCCGAACGCGGCGACGCGGCCTGGCAGATCGTTCAACTCGGCCTCGTGTTCACCCTGCAGGCTGCGCTACTCTTTGCCCTGCTCGGCCTGTTTTCCGGCCACGTTGGCTCATGGCTCAAGCGCCATGGCCGCGCCGGCCTGTGGCTCGACCGCATCGCCGGCACGGTGTTCGTTGGACTCGGGATCAAACTTGCGGCGGGCAACTAGCCACCCGTCATTTTCCCGTACCACGCACCACAAATAATGCGAAAATCATTGCCTAGTGAGGACTGAGCCCGGCCTCTGTCACATAAGGCGCTGAGCGCACGGTCTTCGCCATCCCGGTGCGGCACGGCTGCCGCACGCCTTTGGTCGGCATTACGAGAAAACGCCATGCGCCTCAATCCGCGCGCCCTGTTTTCCCTGTCGTTCATTCTGCTTGCGCTGCTCGCGCTGGCGGCCTGTATCGCCCTGCGTATTGAAGAGACGCAACATTTTTCAGCAAAGCAGGGAGTCCTCGACCTGCGCGGCTACGACCTCGACCGGCAAGCGAGCATCGACTTCGGTGGGGAATGGGCGTTCTACTGGGAACGGCACCTTGAACCCAACGATTTTCCTGCAACGGCGCTGCCGGACGCTTTTCTGAGTCTGCCCGGCACTTGGGAAAATCTGTCTGTTGCTGGCAGACCCATCCCCGGCAACGGGTACGCCACCCTGCGCCTGACGATCCTCACCGACCCGGCACAAGACCTCCTGGCACTTCGCATCGGTGCCGTTTATTCGGCCTACCGGCTGTGGGTCAACGGCAAGAGCGTTGCACAAAGCGGAAGCGTGGGAACCTCCCTGGCGGAGGAAACCATGGAGCATTCGCTGCGCATCGTACCCCTACCCGTCGACGGCACACCGCTCGAACTCGTATTGCAAGTTTCATGCTTCCATCTTGACCGTGCGAGCCTGCCGACACTCCGCCTTGGCCGCTTGAGCGTGCTCGACGCCGCTCAGCATCGCGTCTGGGGGCTGGCATTGTTTGCAGCCGGCACGCTGCTGCTGATGGGTATCTATCACGTTGCGCTCTTCGCCCTGCACCGCAAGAATTCCGCACCGCTTTTCTTCGGACTGTACTGTTTAGTCTGGGCTGGTTTTGCGCTCTCCAACGTCACCAGTGACTGGGCCATCCGCGTCTTTTTCCCCGACCTCAGCGGCGAATTTCTCTATCGCAGCAGTCTCGTTTACTACGCTCTCGCTGCGCCGCTGAGTTATCACGTTTTTCGCTCGCTCTACCCTGAGGAATTCCCGCGCCTGCCGTTGCAGGTATTCTGGGTTCTCGGCGCCGCCTACGGTACTCTCGCCCTGTTCGGGCCGACGCACTGGAGCGCCGCCTGGCTGCCGGCCTTTCACCTGGTCGTATTGGCCCGTGCGCTTATTTTTCTGTGGGGTTTGAGTCGCGCCACGCAGCGCGGACGTGAGGGGGCAAGCATTGTACTTGCCGGTTTTCTCGTCACCTGCCTGCTCAGCCTCAACGACATCCTCAGTTCACTCAACGTCATTCGAACCCCGCGTCTAATGTACCTGGGCATGCTTTTCTTCATGCTCACCCAGGCCCTGGTTCTGGCTCGCAATTTCACCCTGTTGTTTACCCGGGTGGAAAAACTCTCGCACGACCTCTCGGAACGCAACCTCGCGCTCGAAGAACAAATGGCCGAACGCAACCGCTTGCAGCAGGAGGTCATCTCGATCAGCGAAAACGAGCGGCGCCGCATCAGCCACGAACTGCATGATGGGCTCTGTCAGCAACTGACCGGCGCCCGCCTGCAAAGCGCCGTCCTAGAAAACGGCAGCCCGGACGAAGCCACGCGGAAACGGGCGCAGGCACAGCTTTCGCAGTTGCTGGCCGAATCCGTTGAGCACGCCTACCGGCTTTCGCGCGGCCTCTGGTCGCTCGGCCCGGAGTCAAGCGACATCGGCCAAGCCCTGTCAACCTTGGTCCGCACACAAACCGAAGCCAACGGCATGCCCATCGACTTCATCCATCACCGCGCCTGCACCCACTGCGCCGCCCCCAAAGCACCGCAAATCTACGGTATCGCCCGCGAGGCCTTGGCCAACGCCATCAAGCACGGACGCGCGCAACGTATCCACGTTGAACTCGACTGCCGGCAGGAGGAAAAAGTCACACTCGGCGTCAGCGACAACGGCTGCGGCCGACCGCCGAAAACGAAAGAGGGGCAGGGTTTGGGATTGGGCCTGCGCATCATGCGCTATCGCGCAGAAATGGTCGGAGGTGAATTCAGCATCAGCGACGCCCCGGGCGGCGGCACCCGTGTGACCTGCCGCATTCCCTGCCTCACCACTTGCCCACCGCCACACACCTAAGAAGCACGTGCAGTTTCGCCGCATCCGGTATCCCTGGCCCCAGTCAAGCCAGCTAAAATGGCCGTTTCAATTCCAATTGCATCATCCATGTCCTGCACTTCAACGCTCAACCGTGTTCTCAACATTGCCGACCTGCGTGCCCTCGCGCGCCGCCGCGTGCCGGCCTTCGCCCTGGCCTACCTCGAAGGTGGCGCCGACGACGAGCAGAGCCTGGCCTGGAACCGCCAAGTCTTCGCAAGCTGGCGCTTCCTCCCCGACACCCTGATCGGCGCCGCAAGCCCCGACCTCACCACGCCGCTGCTCGGTACTCCCTCGGCCCTGCCCCTGATCGTCGCCCCGACCGGCTTCAACGGCATGTTGCGCCATCAGGCCGACATCCTCATTGCCCGTGCCGCGCAGGCAGCCGGCATCCCGTTCTCCTTGAGCACGGTGTCCAGCGCTTCGCTCGAGGACATCGCGCAGCATGCGCCCGGCGGCCGCTTCTGGTTCCAGCTCTATGTGCTGCGCGACCGCGGCATCACCCGCGACCTGCTCGCCCGCGCCCAGGCCGCCGGCTGCGAGACGCTGGTCGTGACCACCGATTGCGCCCATTTCGGTAACCGGGAGAGCGAGCGCCGCTTTTTCCGCGCACCGATGAAGCTGACCCTGCCGGCGATGCTCAACGTCGCCTGCCATCCGGCCTGGACGCTCGACGTGATCGGCGGTAGCCGTGGGGTACCGGGCTTTGGCAACCTCGCCCCCTACCTCTCGCCCGAAGCGCGCAAGAGCGGGCGTGGCGCCGCCTTCATCGCCTCCGAGCTCGACCCGACGCTTTCCTGGGACGACCTCGCCACGCTGCGCGAGCAATGGCCGGGCAAGCTCGTGGTCAAGGGCATCCTGCACGCCGCCGACGCCCGCCGCGCAAAAGCGCTGGGGGCCGACGGCATCGTCCTCACCAACCACGGCGGCCGCCAACTCGACAGCGTAATCTCGCCCATGGAAACGCTGGCCGAGGTGGCCGATGCCTGCGCCAGCGACCTCGACATTTACATCGACAGCGGCTTCCGGCGCGGCACCGATGTAGCCAAGGCACTGGCCCTCGGTGCACGCGCCGTGATGCTCGGCCGCCCGCTGCTTTACGGCGTCGCCGCCGCCGGCCAGCCAGGCGTCGCCAAAGCCATCGAGATCGTGCGCAGCGAACTCGTGCGCGCCCTCGGCCTCCTGGGCGTGCCACGCGTCGGCGAACTTGAGCGCAGGCACCTGCAGGCCGCCTGAAGCCCTTTCGCGTGCAAACAAATGCCCAATGCACCAACCGCGAAGAGCACAAAGGACACGAAGAAAAGCAAAGACGATGAAGGTTTGAATTCCGGACTTTTACTCCGGGGCGATCCCGGGCGCTTCGACTCGGCCTTTGCTCTTCATCGCCCCCGGCTTCGTCTTGCTTTGTTTTTCGCTTTCTTCGTGCGCTTCGTGCCCTGCGTGGTTGTTTTTTGTCTTCCTCCCACTGCCCCCCTTACCACCCCGACTCGCGGATCAAGACGGCCAACGCCGAGCGGAATACGTCGCCGAGCAGGGTTTTGGGCTGCCCGTAGAGCACCACCTGGCCGCGCTGAACGCGGCCGACAGCGGCCGCGAGAGCAGGATCGCGGACGGTGAGGACCACCCGATAGACCGCGTGTTCGGGCACGCGCTGCCCCTTGCGCTCACGCACCAACACCTCGCCGCCATGCAGGCTGGCCAGGAGCGGCTCGGCGAGTTGCCGGGTTGCATCGGCCTCGACGCTCAGCACTTCGAGCGCAAGACTCGGCAGGCCGCGCGTTTCCGGATAGAAGCGCGCCCCGCCACCCACCGCAATGCGCGCCACCTCGCGTTCGGAGAGATAAGTTTCGACCTGCCAGGCCTCGGGATCGATGAGGACCCCGAGGGGTTCGTTGCGCCCCACCCATTCGCCGACGCCCAGATCCGCGCGCCGGTCACGCAGGACGCCAGAAAAAGGTGCTGCCAGCAAATAGCGCGCCTGTTCGCGCGCCGCACCGGCCTGCTCGCTGCCGGCGGTCGCCAGTTCTTCCTGGGTGACCAGTTGGCGCGCCCGCAGGGCCTCATCAAACCCCGCCACCTGAACCTGCCAGCCGAGCTTGTCGACTCGCTGCGCCGCCTGTTGCCGACGGTAGTCGATTTCCGGCGAGGCCAGTTCGAGCAACACGTCGCCAGCTTCGACACGTTGCCCTTCGCTGACCGGCAATGCGGCCACCTGTGCCGTACCGGGGGCAAAGAGCGGAAAATGTCGTGCGCTGCGCAGAACCCCCTGGCCGCCAACCTGGAAATTCCACGGCAACAGGCAGGCAACGACCAAACCAGCCAGCAGCCAGGCATTTCTCCGGGCACGCCGGCTGGCGCGGATCACCGCGCTGCGCTCACGCCAGGCTTGAACCTCGCTCCACAGCGGTTTGCATACAAACCAGACGATTTCGACCGCAAACAGGAACAGACCGAGGGCCTTGAAAAAGAGGTAATAGACCATCGCCGCGATGCCCAGAAAGAGCACCAGTCGATACAGCCAGACCGCCCAGGCGAAGGCCACCAAGGCCCGGTGCCGGGCAGGCGAGAAATACTCGGGCGCAGTCTCGCCGAGGGCGAAGAGGCGTTCGCGCAGATCCCAGCGCGCCAGGGCAAAAGCACGGCCATGCAAATTGGGAAAATCGAGCGCATCGGAGAGCAGGAAGTATCCGTCGAAGCGCATGAATGGGCTGGTGTTGATGGCCAGACTGGAAATCCAGCTGACGGCGGCCAGGAAGAAGGCCAGACCGCGCAACGTTCCGTCGGGCAGGAGGGCCCAGGCCAGTGTTGCCCAGGCAGCAATCACCGTTTCGGTGACGATCCCGGCGGCGCCCACGACCAGACGCTGGCGGCGCTCAGCGAGGGTCCACACTTCGTTTACATCGGTATAGGCCACCGGCCACATGACCAGAAAGGCCACGCCCATGGTCGGCACGCGGCAGCCGTAGCGGCGCGCGGCAAATCCGTGCCCCAGTTCGTGCAGCAGTTTGACCAAGGCCAGCGCCGCGGCATAGCCGGCGGCGCCCTGCCAGCTCAGGGTATCCACCAGGGTTGCCTTGAAGGCATCCCACTGGCGGAAGACCTCGAGCAAGCCGAAAGCGGCCGCCAGCGCGGTGATCTGATAGAAACGCGGACGAAAGAAAACCTCGGCGGCGGGCAGCCAGCGTTGCAGCCAGGCATCGGGGCGCCACAGGGGCAGACGGAAGAAGAGGTAGTGGTGCAAGAGCCAGGCCGCGACGCCGTGGCGGGCGGCCGCGCGCCGTTCAACGAAACGGGCGGTGCTTTCCGGGCTGTCGACGCGCAGCAACTGGTTGTCACCGAGAAAGCGCAGCACGGCGAGCACATCGTCGGCCTCAAGCGCCAGCGGCGCAGCCGCATTGACTGCGCTGGCGATCGTCTCAGCGTCACCCATTGACCAGCGCGAAAGAATCTCAAAAGTCGGCCAGTCAATACGAAAGAAGGCGTTGCGTACCGGGTCCTGCAGACTCCAGGTGGGTGCCCCGTCGCTCCCCGGCGGGCCGGGATGCAGGGTCAACTCCTGGCGCAAGGGAGGCAAGGTCTGCCGCGCCGGATCGACGGAGCGCTCTGCCGCCATCATCGACCTTCCCCCCTCACAGGCCGCTGGCCTGACGCAACATGGCCAATGGCCGACGCAGTACCCAGTAAGCCAGCGTAACCCACGGCCCCTTGATCTTGGCCGTCCCCTTCATGCCGACGCGCGGCGGCGTTTCGCCGGCGGCCAGAACGGCGCGCAGGCGGTAGGCATAGCTGCCATCGGGACGCGCGACCGCATCGTGTGCGTAGTAGCGCAACTGAGCGGCGACGGGCGACAAGGGTGCCGCGTTGAGATAGAGCGTCACAGACGCTGCCTCGGGCAGTACGATGGCATCGCCGAGTGCGATCCAGGCCTCGATTTCGACCTCATGCTCATCGGCCACCGTCAGCAGGCGCTCGCCGGCTTGCACCGGTTTTCCGACCCACTCCGACGGATCGTCCATCAGGACAATGCCGGCCTGCGGTGCAACCACCTGGGCGCGCGCCAGTTGCGCCTCAAGAAATTCGACTTCGGTACGCCGCTCGCCCAGACGCCCTTGCAGCATCGCCAGCTGCACCTTGCTCTTGGCTTCGAAAACCGCTTGCTGCGCGGCCTGCCGATACTCGGCCTCGGCCGTGGCGAGGCCCTGCCGGGCGACCTCGAAACGTGACTGGAGCGCCGTCAGGTCAAGCTGGAAAAGCTTGTCGCCTGCCTCCACCCGACTGTTGGGCGAGACGAAGAAGCGGTCGACCGAACCATCGAGCGGCGCCCGGATGATTGCCGGACGCGCTGGCACCAACTCACCCGGGGCGAGCACGGTCAAGCGCACCGGAAAGAGCAGGAAGGCTGCCAGCAGGAGCGCGTAGCGGCGCCGCGGGCGCCGCCAGAGGGCCTGCGCGCTCTGGCGCATCGCCGCGCCCCATCGCCAAGGCTGGCACAGCAGGCGTCCCAGGGCGCGCCCGCGTTGCGCTGCGCGGCCGGCGCACAGGCGCCAGAACCGGCATTGTCGCCAGCGACGCCGCTCCATCGCGCTCGGCCACACGCCCGCCAGATGCTGGCGCAAGTGCCCCCAGCGCGTCCGCAGCGTCGGCCGGCGTACGCGTCGCCAGGCATCGCGCAGCATGTCGGCCCATTCGGCGAGCAGTGCCTGTTCGCCAGGCGACCACGGCACCTCGCGCGCCAGAATCAGGGCCCCGTGCGCGGCGTACGGATCGGCATCGCTCGCCTCGTCCGGAAGCGGGAGCCAAAGCGCCTGCTCGGGCAGCCAGTCGCCCCATTCGCTGGCAATTTGTGGCGTTGGGCAATCAGCCGGGCCAAGCAGGCGCGGTTCCTTGCCGGGCCCAAT
>RRZU010982632.1_pt1 | contig 11683 bp, 10 predicted proteins | sample 2165561 | NCBI WGS metagenome assembly RRZU01 (sample SAMN10456909, study PRJNA506462) | wastewater metagenome | isolation source: wastewater sludge | place: USA: Moscow, Idaho | reverse complement strand
GACGTCGTCGTCGGCAGTATTCAGCCAGAACTGGTAGAACTTGTACGGGCTGAACATCTCGGGGTTGAGCCAGATGGCCCCGCCCTCGGTCTTGCCGAATTTGGTGCCGTCGGACTTGGTGATGAGCGGGTTGGTGAGAACGTGAACGCTCTTCCCCTCAACCTTCTTGATGAGGTCCATGCCGCCCACGAGGTTGCCCCACTGGTCATTGCCACCCACTTCGAGGGTGCAACCGTAGCGGCGGAACAGCTCGAGGTAGTCATTGGCTTGGAGGATCTGGTAGCTGAACTCCGTGTAGGAGATGCCTTCTTCGGACTGGAGACGGCGCTGCACAACATCCTTCGAGAGCATCGTTCCCATACGGAAATGCTTGCCGAGGCCGCGCAGCAGGTCGATGGCCGACATCGCGGCGGTCCAGTCGAGGTTATTGACGATCCGCGCCGGGTTCTCCCCCTCAAAATCGAGAAGGCTCTCCAGCTGCCCACGAAGCGCCTCGGCCCAGCCAGCCACAACGTCCTTCGAATTGATCGACCGCTCGCCCTTGTCGCGCGGGTCGCCAATCAAACCTGTGGCTCCACCCACGAGCGCCAGCGGGTGATGCCCGGCCATTTGGAGATGACGCATCACCTTGACCGCCACAAGATGGCCGTGGTGCAGAGAGGCCGCGGTGGGATCGAAACCGCAATAGAAGGTAACCGATCCCTCGTTCAGTGCGCTGCGCAGCGCATCTTTGTCAGTGTGCTGGGCGATCAGCCCGCGCCACTCAAGTTCATCGAGGACGTCAGTCACGTTCTTTGCCTTTCGTCGGCTGTGCCCGGCCTTCGAGCACAGGGTCCAGTTTGCCCGGTCCACCCACGCTTGTTCCAATTCTGTCCGTAGGGTGTCGTCTCATTCACGCATCAGATCTTCCACGGCAAGCGCCGCTTCCAGAGGAATCTCGGTTCCAGACATTCGCGGAGTCCAGCGGATATGGGGCGCAATCAGCTTGAGTTCGGTTAACGGGATAGGTTCGTCTACCGGAAGCAATGCGTCCAGCTGGACATCCACGAAGCCTGTCTCGGTGCGCTTCGCCTCGGGATTCCAGTGCGGGCCGATCCAGATCTCCGACGTCACCGTCGCAAAACCAATGGCCCCCTTGGGGTGTGTTCCCACTTTGACGACGACGCCACAATCCCCCGGTTTGATTCCGTGACGCCGAGTCCCGGTGTTCCAGGTGGTCACAATTGTTTCACCGGCGGCAAGCTGTGGGATCCATCGTGCCCAGTCCGGGTAGGGATCATAGGCGAGTGTAGGGTTAACAAGGAAGAGAAACGCCTTGGGTTCGCGATCCAGCGCTACTTCCTCCGGCAAACGTAGTGCCGAGGCGGTCAGAGGCGTCACTGTGGATCGAGCCTTGCGTTGCGCGCCGCGACCGCAGCTGATTGCCCCCTTCGGGTTCGTGACCCACCACCTCGCTTGTAGGCAGAGACTGTGGGGTCACCTTCAATCCAGTAACGCCACGGATAGACGACGCCGTCGCCTCCAACCCCGGAAACTCCAACGCGTGGCCCAGTCGCGACACGGAAGTCGGCTTCCTCCGGCGCCGCGTTGCGAGTGGTGAGGTCGACAACGCAGTCCGAAGTAAGCGAGCCGCCGGCAAGTACCACTCCATCCACTCGCAGCAACGATCCATCGGCGTCGCGTGTGATGCCCAGCGCCTTCGTCAGGTTTGCCGGGCCGCGGGCCAGGTCACGAGAGCGCACCACACCGGGCCGCCGTTCCCGTGCGATCTCCTCGCCATCTACAACTTCACCCGCGCGGATCAGGCAACCACCCGCTCGTCCGTCGGGCCAACACACGACGTTCATGCAATAGTGCATCCCGTAGGTGAAATAGACGTAGAGGTGACCGGGGCCAAGGAACATCGTGTTGTTCCTTGGCGTCCGGCCCCTGAAAGCATGCGATGCAGGATCAGACTCTCCACAGTATGCCTCCACCTCGGTGAGGCGAATCGTCACACCGTTGGCGGTGACGAACGAGCCCAAAAGCTGCGGTGCCACCGTCAATGGATCAGCGGAAAGATCAATCAAACCGCGCCTACTTCGCCTCGATACGCGAATCTGCGAACACGCGATGGTTCGCCAACGCCTCCTGAGCAGCGACCAGTTGCTCGCGCACGCGCTCCGGAGCAGTGCCGCCCTTGCCGCGGCGAGCCGACACCGAGCCCTCAACAGTCAGCACCTCACGTACCGCCGGGGTGAGTCGCGAATCAATGGCGGCGAGGTCGGCGTCGTTCAAATCCCAGAGTTCAATTCCGCGCTCCTCGCAAGCTTGGACGCAAGCGCCGGAAATCTCGTGGGCGTCTCGGAACGGTACCCCTTCACGCACGAGCCATTCGGCGATATCCGTGGCGAGCGAGAAGCCCTGGGGGGCAAGTTCGGCCATGCGCTCGAGATTGAGCGTCATGGTGGCGATCATTCCGGAGACGGCCGGCAACAGTACATCGAGGGTATCAATTTGGTCAAAGACAGGTTCCTTGTCCTCTTGCAGATCGCGGTCATAGGCGAGTGGCAGGCCCTTGAGCATGGCCAAGAGGCCGGTGAGGTCACCGATGAGGCGGCCGGCCTTGCCGCGGGCCAACTCAGCCACGTCCGGGTTCTTCTTCTGCGGCATGATGGAAGAGCCGGTGGAGAAGGCATCGTCGAGAGTGACGAAGCTGAACTCCTTGGTGTTCCAAATAATGATCTCCTCGCTGATGCGAGAGATGTCCACGCCGATCTGCGCCATGACATAGGCAAATTCCGCAGCAACATCGCGTGCGGAGGTGCCGTCAATCGAATTTTCCGTGACGCCTGAGAAGCCGAGATCACTGGCCACAGCCTCCGGATCCATTCCGAGCGTGTTACCCGCCAACGCTCCCGAGCCGTACGGGCTGCGGGCGGCGCGACGATCCCAATCGACGAGGCGCTCGATGTCACGCAACATCGGCCACGCGTGCGCGAGCAAGTGATGCGCTACGAGAACCGGCTGGGCGTGCTGCATGTGAGTGCGGCCGGGCATGATGGCATCCCCCGCAGCCTCCGCCTGGGACACCAGGGCCTCCACCGCATCGAGCAATTTTCCACCGATGATGCGGGCTTCGTCGCGTAGGTACATACGAATGAGCGTGGCGATCTGATCATTGCGCGAACGGCCAGCGCGGAGCTTGCCACCGAGCTGCGTGCCCGCGCGCTCCAAAAGCCCGCGCTCCAAAGCAGTGTGCACGTCCTCATCATCCGGGCGTGGAGCGAAGGCGCCGGAAGCAACATCCTCATCCTAGCGCGCCAGCGCAGTGAGCATCTCCGCCAGTTCCTGCTCCGAGAGAAGACCCGCCTGGGATAGGGCACGCGCGTGTGCACGCGAACCCGCGATGTCATAATGCGCGAGGCGCCAATCAAAATGAGTCGAGCGAGAAAGTTCGGTCAGGGCATCGGCCGGGCCGCCAGAGAAGCGCCCGCCCCACAGTGCGATGTGTTCCGTCATACCTCTATCGTAGGCGGTGCCTCCGACGGATTCTTGTTCGCGTTCATTTTGCGGGTTGTCCCACCGTCCATTGCGCGTGCATCTCGTCACTCTCTGCGTGAGCACCGTTACACTGGGTCCATGACTTTTCACGGACGTTCTTTCCTCAAGGAATCTGACTTCACTCCCGCCGAGTGGGTCTCATTCATCGACCTCGCAGGCAAGCTCAAAGAAGAGCGCCGTACCGGCACCGAGCGTCAGCGCCTTGCCGGTAAATCAATCGCGCTGATCTTTGAGAAAACGTCCACCCGCACCCGCTGTGCCTTTGAGGTGGCAGCTTTCCAACAGGGCGCACAGACCACCTATCTCGACCCCAACAGCTCCCAGATCGGGCACAAGGAGTCAGTGGCGGATACGGCTCGGGTTCTTGGCCGCTTTTATGACGGCATCGAGTTCCGCGGCGATCGCCAGGACGACGTCGAAGCGTTGGCCGAGTACTCCGGGGTTCCCGTATTCAACGGCCTGACCGACGAGTGGCACCCCACCCAGATGCTGGCCGACGCCCTCACCATCCGCGAGCATGTGAACAAGCCGTTCAATGAGGTGACGCACGTCTTTATGGGCGATGGTCGCTTCAACATGGGCCGCTCCACCCTCGTTTCATCAGCGATGCTCGGCATGGATGTGCGTATCGTGGCCCCCCAGCAGTTCCAGCCGGACGCCGAAGCAATCGCACTTGCTGAGAAGTTCGCAGCTGAAACGGGGGCGAAAGTGACGATTACGGACGACGTCGTCGCTGGAGTTGCAGGTGCTGACGTCATCTCCACGGACATCTGGGTCTCCATGGGCGAGCCCAAGCACGTCTGGGAGGAGCGCGTGGCCACACTGCGCGACTACCAGGTGAATAGCCAACTCATGGAAGCAACCGGCAACCCGGACGCCATCTTCATGCATTGCCTGCCCGCATTCCACGATCTCAATACCGTGGTAGGGCGCGATGTATTCGAACTGACCGGCATGGACGGGCTGGAAGTGACGAACGAGGTGTTCGAATCGCCGCGCTCGGTCGTCTTCGATCAGGCTGAAAACCGGATGCACACCATCAAGGCCGTCATGGTCGCAGCGCTGGCGGATCCGGCGAGCATTTAAGTTTCTTACACGAACAACAACAGGGAGAGCGCCATCACGGCCATTCCGGCGATCAACCCGCCGATGGCTAGGTGGTGCTCTCCATATTCTTCGGCCGAGGGCAACAGCTCGTCGATGGAGATGTACACCATCACGCCAGCCACCGAGGCGAAAGCCACCCCGAACATGGTTTCGCCAACAAACGGACGCCAGATCAGATAACCAATAAGAGCACCGAGAGGCTCCGCGAGCCCTGACGCGAACGACAGCCAGAAGGCCTTGGCGCGATCTTGCGTAGCGTAGTAGATGGGCGCCGAGACGGCGATACCCTCGGGAATGTTGTGCAGTGCAATGGCCACGGCAATCGGGATGGCAATCGTTGGATCATGCAGCGCCGAGATAAAGGTGGCAAAACCCTCGGGAAAGTTGTGAATGGCGATCGCCAGGGCGGTAAACATGCCCATACGCATCAGTTTGCCGCGCGAAGCAGCATCCATAGGCCGTGCAGAATTGGCCGGTTCGTGGGGATTTGCTTCTTTGGGAACCAGCCGATCAATGACTGCGATAACAGCAATTCCCGCAAAGAATGATCCAACGGTAGCCCAGGCACCGAGCTTCGCCCCCAGCTCAGCAGCCAGTGCCACCTGGGCCTTGGGGAAGATCTCGATCATCGACACATAGATCATGACACCCGCGGAAAATCCCAGCAGAACCGAGAGGTATCGGGGATCCTGCTTCTTCGAAAAGAAGGCGATAACGGAGCCAATTCCGGTGGAGAGTCCCGCCAGGAGTGTCAGTCCGAAGGCAAACATCACGTCAGTCATGGGTCGGTAGCCTCCATTCGTCGGAATTAAGTGATCGCCTGCGATCCTCCATCACTTTATCAGAATTTCGGTGCACCGAAACTTTGTGAGATATGCATTGCCACACCTCAAGTTCCCTATGTCCATGGAGGTGAGAAAATCACACAGGAATGAGCCGCCCCGGGGAACAAACGCCGTCCTGGCCAGCACGTTTTCTCCGTCACACGTAGGACTCGAGGTCCACGAAGTTTAGTTAGGGAATGCTAACCTAATTTGACACCGAGACTGTTGCATAAATAGCGCCGGTCACCCCATGCGTATACGAAGGAGTCGCTTCATGCGATCACTCTCCAAACGAATCATTGCCCTCGCGGCAGTTGGCTTCACCAGCCTGACACTTACCGCCTGCGGAAACTCTTCGGATGGCTCTGCTAACGCCACCGAGACCCCCGCCTCTCAGGAAACGGCCACCGTTGCTCCAGATCAAGGCGAGTGGCCCCGTACCATCACCCATGAGAAGGGTGAGACCGTGCTCGAAGCCAAGCCCGAGCGCATCGTCTCCACCGCCCTCAGCGTCACCGGCACACTTCTTGCCATGGACGCCCCTGTCGTTGCCACCGCTGCCACCTCCCCGAGCCCCATCACCGATGACAAGGGCTTCTTCTCCCAGTGGGCGGACGTTGCTGACGAGCGCGGCGTCGAGGTCCTGTACGACAATCTCGAGTTCGACATGGAGGCATTGATTGCCGCCGATCCCGACCTCGTCATCGTCTCCACCTCCGGCGCGGACTCCGTGGCCGATCAGTACGAGCAGATTGCGGCGGAGTTCCCCACCATCGTCGTCGACTACTCCAAGCAGACGTGGCAGGATCTCGCGGTTCAGCTGGGCGACGCTACCGGCACCGAAGACGGCGCTGCAAAGGCCATCGAAGACTTCGATGCCTACGCATCTGACGCCGCGAAGAAGATCACCGCTCCCGAGGGTGGCGTTTCGATCGTCTCCTTCAATGGCCCCGGTGCCGATCAGGGTATTGGCAAGCCGACCGGCCCCCACGCCCAGTTGCTCGGTGCTCTCGGCCTCGAAGTGATCCCCGCTCCGGAAGATCTCGATACCTCAACGCAGCCCCGCCAGGACTTCGCCTTTGTCACCTACGAGAACCTCAGCCAAGCCGTTGGCGGCGAATCCGTCTTCCTTCTGACCGGCACCGATGAGACCGTTGCCGCCTTCACCGCCGATCCGGTCCTCGCCAACCTTCCCTCCGTCGAGAAGAACCAGGTTTACCCGCTGGGTATCACCTCCTTCCGCATCGACTTCTACTCCGGAAAGCTGCTCATCGACTCCGTCGTTGACGCCCTTTCCTGATGACCTCATGTGGAGGCGGGTCGCGTTCGCGCGTCCTGCCTCCACATTGCTCTTCCTAGGCTCCCCATGCTTCTCTCCTCGACTCAGCGCCGCAACAAGACCTCCTCGGAGCATGCCTCCTCACCGCCCGCCCCGACGCGGACACCAGCCCCACCCCGGCTCCGTGAACGCCGCGGGGCCATTCTTGTTCTCCTCGCGCTTCTCATCCTCCCGCTGATGATCGCGAGCCTCGTTGTTGGGTCGCGCGTCATCCCGGTTGCCGACACCTTCGCGGCCATCCACAGCTTCAATCCAAGCGACGACGCCCATCTCGTCATCCGCGAGCTGCGCGTACCCCGCACTTTCCTGGCACTTCTCGCCGGTGCGGCACTCGGTCTTGCTGGCGCCCTCATGCAATCCATGACTCGCAATACCCTCGCAGAACCCGGAACTCTCGGCGTCAATGCGGGCGCGGCGGCGGGCGTCGTCGTCGGTCTTTCCGTCACAGGTTCAGCATCGATCACCGTCTACGTTTGGTTCGCCTTCGTGGGAGCGGGAGTGGCCTCCTTGGTGGTCCATAGACTCGGGCGCGCGGGCGAATCCGGAGTAAATCCGGTACGTCTCGTCCTCGCCGGAGCCGGACTCTCGATCATGCTTTCGTCACTGACCACCATGGTCATCTTGTCGAGCGCACAGACGGTCTTCGACTCGTTCCGCAACTGGGCCTCCGGATCCCTACAGGGCCGCGGCTGGGACGTGCTCCCGGTGACGGCAATCAGCCTTCTGGTGGGGTTTGTGTTGGCGATGGTCGTCTCACAGTCACTTAACTCGCTCTCGCTGGGCTCCGATCTTGCTCGCGGCCTCGGCGTCAACGTGCGCCGTACCTGGACCCTCACCAACCTGGCGATTCTCATTCTTGCCGGTGCGGCGACGGCGGCCGTCGGTCCCGTCTCTTTCATCGGACTTGCCGCCCCTCATATCGCCCGCTCCCTCGTGGGGCCTGATCACCGCTGGCTGCTCCCCTACTCCGCTGTCATTGCCGCCCTCACGCTGTTGCTCGCTGATGTTGCCGGGCGCGCCGTCATTCACCCAGCAGAAGTAGGAGCCGGCGTCATGAGTGCCATCATCGGCGCACCATTCTTTATCTACCTCATCCGTCGCGGTCGAGTGGAGGGACTATGAATACCACCCTTCGCTGGGCACTCGGTTCGCTACGCCTGCGAGTGGAGCGGCGCACGGTTGTCGTGGCCACCATACTTCTGGCAATCATCCTGACACTCGCTGCAATCTCCCTTGCCTCCGGAAAAATTTCGCTCGGGCCCTCCGAGTTGTGGGCAGCACTTTGGGGCACAGGTGATGCGCAGGCTGTCAAAATCGTCGGAACCATCCGCTTGCCTCGGCTCGTCACGGCCCTTTGTGTGGGCATGGCCCTCGGAGCTTCGGGATGTATCTTCCAGTCGATTTCTCGCAACGCTCTTGGCTCCCCCGACGTCATCGGTTTCACCACTGGCGCCGCAACCGGCGCCGTCATTCAGATCGTTGTATTTAACGCCGGGGCGGCAGCAACATCCCTCGCGGCGGTGGCTGCGGGCCTGGTCACTGCCACCGTTGTGTACGCGCTCGCTCGCACCAATGGCGCTGCCGCCGGCTATCGCTTGGTTCTCGTGGGCATTGGCGTCTCTGCCTTCGTGGGCGCCATCAACACACTGATGTTGGTGCGCGGCGATCTCGATCTGGCTACCAAGGCAAGGATCTGGCTCTCCGGTTCACTTAACGCCCGCATCTGGGACGATGCGATGCCGGTTGCGGTGGCCGTAGTGCTGCTGGTGCCGATTCTGGCCGCGTGTTCCCGTTGGCTCGACGTACTCGAAATGGGCGACGATCTTGCCACCCAACTCGGCGTCCATCCCGAACGCATCCGGCAGATCGCCATGTTTGCGTCCGTGGTCCTGACGGCGGCGGCCGTCGCGGCAGCGGGGCCCATTGCTTTCATCGCTCTCTCAGCACCACAGATCGCCCGACGGCTGACGCAAGCCCCACGCGTTCAGGTAGTCACCTCCGCGTTGGTGGGTGCAGGGCTTTTGCTTGCCGCTGACCTCATCTCCATCCATCTTCCAGTCAAAATCGCCATGCCCGTCGGCCTAACAACCGGCCTCCTCGGTGGCATCTATCTTCTCTGGCTCCTCACGCGCACCCGCGCGGTGTAACGAAAGTCCGATCATGAGTAACGCTTCTCATCCGTTGAATGCGGGCCGCCCACTGGCGGCGCCGCACCCCGTGGATACCCAGCACCCGTTGGAGGCCCGGGATCTCACACTGGGTTACGGTGGCACACCCATCAGCGAGCATCTCGACGTAGCCGTGCCCGACGGCTCCTTCACCGTCATCATCGGACCGAATGCCTGTGGCAAGTCCACCCTGCTGCGCGCACTTTCGCGGCTGCTCGATCCGCAGGCGGGCAGCGTCATCCTCGACGGCCGCGACATCCAGGAATACTCCTCAAAGAAAGTCGCGCGGCGCCTTGGGTTGCTTCCGCAGTCGTCCACATCGCCCGCCGGGATCACGGTGCGCGATCTCGTGGCGCGCGGACGTTTCCCGCATCAGTCGCTGCTACGTCAGTGGTCTCAGGCCGACGACGACGCCGTCACCTCCGCCCTCGAAGCCACTGGTGTGTCCGAGCTGGCGCACCGCAAGGTTGATGAACTCTCGGGAGGGCAGCGCCAACGCGTGTGGATCTCTCTGGTTCTCGCGCAGCAGACGCCGCTGTTGCTGCTTGATGCGCCGACAACCTTCCTCGACATCACCCACCAACTGGAGGTGCTCGGTTTATGCCGAGCACTCAACGAGGATGGATACACGCTGGTGGCGGTGCTACACGATCTCAACATGGCGTTCCGTTACGCCACCCACCTCATCGTGATGAAGGAGGGAGCGGTGGTTGCTCAGGGAAGTCCGAGAGACATCGTGACCGCGGAGTTGATCGAAGAGGTATACGGGATTTCCTGCCTGTGCCTGCCCGATCCAGTGACCGGTGGGCCCATGATTGTTACGACCGAGGTAGCGGCGGTGGCCAAAGGTTCCAGCACCGTTTCCACGAATACGGAGGTTATGCGATGAGTATGCCCGAACCAAGCGCGTGGACCGATCAATTCGGCCGCGTTCACCTCGAGAAAGCGATGAGCGTTCCAGATCACGACGGCGACATTCCCCGGGTACCTGGGGTGCCCGACGAGGTGGCGGAGTTGCTGCGCGAGACCAGGCTCGGCAATCTGGAAATTGGAAAGTTACCACCAAATCCCATCGTGAGTGGGTGCGGGCTGGTTGGCATGCGTGACTACACCTGGCTGGTGGAAGCGCCCAAGGCATCCGCTGTGCTGCTGTGGGTCAACGGCATCTTTAACCACGGAGAGTTGGATTCGTCGGAGTTCTCGCGACTATCGGGATCCCAGCTGTGGGGGTTGACGCTTCGACTACCCAGCTCGTGGCGAGCTTCTTATCGGATCGCCGTATGGGAGGGCGATGGTATTCCCCCGTGGCGCTCCGCCACGGATCGTTTTGCTGTCCGAACCGCGGCGATGCAACTGTCAAGTCTCGACCCACGAGGTGGAGCAGTTATCGGAGGCTCACACGGACCGTCGTCGTTGGCTGCCGGGCCCAGCGCCCCCGCCGAAAACTGGCACGTGGAGGTTGCCGCGGATCTTCCTTCGGGCGCGGTTCACGAACATACGTTTGCCGCCACCGAGCGTTATGGCGAACAACGAGCGTGGGTATATCAGCCGGCTGCCGTGGACGCGCCTGCTCAGGGCGGGGCAACTCCCCTACTCATCCTCTTTGACGGCCAAGTGTGGAACGAAGCGCTGGGCCTACCTTCCATTCTTGACGCCGCCATCGCGGGTGGCGTGCTACCCCCGCTTCACGTGGTGATGGTGGATTCGGTTGATATGCAGATTCGCTGGGCCGAGCTCGGAGTGCCCGGCGGTCAGGTTGATTTCGTCCTTGATGAACTCTTGGATTTTGTGCGAGCACACTACGCCGTGAATCCGACCAGCGATGCAACGATTATCAGCGGCCAGAGCTTCGGCGGCCTTGCTGCTGTCTGGGCACTCGCGCTAGGTGGGGATCGCATTGGCCACGCCATTGCGCAGTCGCCTTCACTCTGGCGCTTCGACATGGCGGACGTGCTGCACAAGCAGCCGGATTGGATGTCGCTTCATCTCCAAGCCGGGCGTTTCGAGGGGCACATGCTGACGGACGCCGAAGCTCTTCGCGACGCACTGCTCGGAGGAACCGAGGGCGGTGCTCCCCCAACCGGCCCGGACTCCCGCGTCGTCACTCTGGAGCCGATGGACGGCGGCCACGACTGGGCCTGGTGGCGTGCCGGGCTCCTCAGCAAGCTCGCTGAGCTGTTAGGCGAGTGAATCTATCGGGTGAGGAAAGCTTCAACTTCGTGAGCGTGCTCGATCTGTACGGTATGCACATTGAGGGTACGCTCGCGAAGCTGAATTCCGAACCTCAACCTACCCGGTAGTGGCTCGTTGCTTCAGCAACACGATGGTTGTAATCAGTTGAGTCGTTGTATGCGCCAACGGCGGCAATCCATCCGTCAGTAGTACGGAGGTCCACACCAACCGCGCAGAGATAACGCGCGGCGGTGAGGGCGGCGTCGTCAATCTGCTGGGGATCGGTCATGCCGTCGCCATTGCCATCGGCGGCGTACTGGCGCCAGGTGTCGGGGATGATTTGCATGGGGCCGGCAGCGCGATCCCAGACCGGATCTCCGTCGAGGGCGCCCCGATCCGTGTCAGGTATTAGGGCCGTTGTGGCACCATCGAGGGCAATACCGATGAGGACGCCGCCCCTGATGTCCCAGTCACGCCGGTGTCCAAACCGGGCGATGTCTGGATCATGGGCAAGCACCGGCTGCTCTGTG
>RRZU011605049.1_pt1 | contig 11684 bp, 7 predicted proteins | sample 2165561 | NCBI WGS metagenome assembly RRZU01 (sample SAMN10456909, study PRJNA506462) | wastewater metagenome | isolation source: wastewater sludge | place: USA: Moscow, Idaho | reverse complement strand
GCCGAGGTCGCCTCGTCGCAGACGATCAGTTCCGGCCCCAGCGCCAGCGCGCGGGCAATGCCGATCCTTTGGCGCTGACCGCCCGAAAAGCTGTGCGGATAGCGCGACAGATCGCGTTCGGGCAGGCCCACGGCGCGCATCAGGTCGCGCGCCACCTGCCGGCGGCTGGCGCGGTCGCCGATGCGATGCACCTCAAGCGGTTCGGTCAGGATGCTGCCCACGGTCATATGCGGCGACAGGGACGAGACGGGGTCCTGAAACACCATCTGCACGCGGCGCTGCATCCCGGTCCGCTGCGGGCCGGTGGCGGTCAGCACGTCCTCGCCGTCCAGCAGGATGCGGCCGCTGTCGGGGGTGATGGCGCGCACGATCATCTTGCCGACCGTGGTCTTGCCGGACCCCGATTCGCCCACCAGCCCCAGCGTCTGCCCGCGCGGGATGGAGAAGCTGACATCCTCGACCACGCGGACGGGTTTGGCGGCTTTCAGAAAGCCGCCGCCCTCGCGCGGGGTGAAGGATTTCGTCAGCCCCTCGACCCGCAATTGCGGGCCGTCATAGCGCGGCACCGCGGGCGCCCCAAGGCGCGAGCTGTCCACCTTGACCGGCACCAGCGGGCGCAGGCGTTCGTCCTGCGGCATGTCGAAATGCGGCACCGCCTTCATCAGCGCCTGCAGATAGGGGTGGCCGGGGTTGCGGAAGATCGGCGCCACCGGGCCCGATTCGACCACCCGCCCGCGATACATCACCACCACCTCGTCGGCGAGATTCGCGACCACGCCAAGGTCATGCGTGATCAGCAGGATCGCCATGCCGCGCTGTTCCTGCAAATGCCGCAACAGCTTCAGCAGCTTGCCCTGGATGGTCACGTCGAGCGCGGTCGTCGGCTCATCCGCGATCAGCAGCGCCGGGTCGCAGATCAGCGCCATCGCCACCATGGCGCGCTGGCGCATGCCGCCCGACAGCTCGAACGGATACATGCGCATGACGCCCGCCGGGTTGCGGAAGCCCACATCCGACAGCATCTGTTCGACCTGCTCGGCGCGTTCCCTGGGCGTCAGGACGGAATGGATGCGCAGCGCCTCGTCGATCTGGTTGCCGATGGTATGGACGGGCGAAAAGGAACTCATCGGTTCCTGAAAGATCATGCCGATGCGGTTGCCGCGGATGGCGCGGATCTGGCGGCCGTCGACGGGCAGGGTGGCCAGATCGACCGGCGCGCCCGCCTGCGCCAGCGGGTCGTCGAACAGGATCGAGCCGCAGACATCGGCATGGCGGCTTTGCAGCCCCATGATGGTGCGCCCGATCACCGATTTCCCCGAACCCGACTGCCCGACAAGGCTGGTGACGCGACCGGGCAGGATGCGCAGGGATACGTCCTGCACCGCCTGAATGTGACCGCCATAAAGCGGGAATCCGACGCTGAGATTCTCGATACGCAAAAGGTCGCGGGATGCGGTCATTCTGGCGGGGCGTCCCCGGCTGGTCATTCGGTCTGCCGGGATGCTAGTCAAGCGCATGAGGGCTGTCCATGCCTATCCTTGCGTCGCGGGCGCTTGGGCGCGGATCGGCCGTCCGGCATAAACCGTTGATCTTGATGGCGGCAGAATGGCAAAGCACAGGGACAAGGCATGGTATGACGCGGAACTTGCGCGGTTTGACGCGCTGATCCGCGCGGGCGGGGCCGGGGCCGCGCTGGCGCTTGCCGACCAGCTTGCCGCCGCGGCGGCAGACGATCCGGCGCAGCCCCTGGGGCCGCCGACCCTGGCCGGGCTGCCGCGCAGGTTGCACGCCGCGCGGCTGCGGCTGGCGCGCGCGCAGGGCGATATGGTGGCAAAGCTGGGCTGGCAGGCGACGCAGGGCCCCGGGTTCGAGGCGCTGCTGCCCTTGGCGCAGTTCACGGCGGATGAACGCGCGCGGGCCGCAGCACTTGCCGGTGCGCCGGTGCCGCGCCTGCTGCATCAGGTCTGGATCGGCAGTCTGCCGCGCCCGCCGGCGCTGGCGGCATGGCGCGACTGGTGCGCTGCCCACGACCGCGAATACCTTCTGTGGGACGAGGCGGCGCTGGCCGGGATCGGCGCGCCCGATCACCCGGCCTATCGCGCCATGCTGGCGGCGGGGGATTATCCCGGCGCGGTGGACGTTGCCCGCTATCTGATCCTGCAAGCGCGGGGCGGCATCTATCTGGACGCCGATTTCCACCCCAATCCGGGCGGCGGCGATTTCGGCGACTACCTGCCCGCGCATGGCCTTTCGGCGCTGGCCGAGGATGTGCCGCGCGTCACCGGGCGCGGGCCGGTCCTGCTGACCAATGCGCTGATTTCCTGTCCGCCCGGCCATCCGGTGATGGCGACCTTGCTGCGCATCATGCCGCAGGCGGTGGCGCTGATGCCACGCGCGCCCGCATGGTGGGTGACGGGGCCGCTGCTATTCACGCTGCTGGCGCGGCTTTGCCCGCTGGGGATGGCCGCGCATGACATTGTCGCCGGCCGCCTGCCACGCCGCGCCCCGCCCGAGGCGCTGGCGCAGTTTCGCGGCCAGCCCGGCCTGCTGATCGACTGGAAAAGCTGGTAGGGCTCAGCGCAGGCCGGGAATGATGTCGTCGGGCGCCACCCAGCGGCAGGCGGGGTGATCGGTCAGCGCCATCAGCTCCTCAAGAAAGGCCCAGATCGCGGCGTCGTGGTCAAGGTGATGGGTCAGGATGCCGATGGGGCGGTCGTCCCCGCGCGCGGCGGCCTGCGCCAGCGCCTGCCAAAGCCCGTCCGCGTCATGCAGGCTGCGCGTGCCATGCCAGTCGATCGGGTCGATGTCGGGGTTCAGCACCGGCAGCGCGGTCGCGCTTACCTTGCCAAAGGCCGACAGCGCCCGGATGCCGATGCCGGGCAGGCCGGTGACGACCTCGGGCGCGATGCGGTTCCATGGCGGCACCATCAGGTCGATCAGGTGATCGGGGAACAGCCCGCGCAGCCGCTCCAGCCCCCGCGCCAATTCCGCCAGCACCAGCGGCGCGGGGCGCTGGGGGCCAAGCTCCTGCTTCTTTTCGCCCGGCCCGGCGTGGTTTTCATGCGCCCAGCCGTGCTGGGCCACGCGCACCGGCGCGGGCAGGGCGGCGGCCAGATCGGCGCTGGCGCGGGCGGGAATGACCGCCAGAACCGGCGGCACGCGATGGGCGGCGCAAAGGTCCAGCAGCCGCTCAAGCGCCGGGCCGGGATGGGTGGCGTCGTCGTCGCGCAGCCAGAAGCGCAGGCTTTGCCCGCGATCATGGGCAAGGTCGAGCGTACGGCGAAAGGCCAGTTTCGCGGGCGAAGTTGCGGGCGAAGTGACGGGCGAGGTCATTGGCGAAGCGCCTTGTGCAAAAGCCGGTCGAGGCGACGGCTGGCGGCATCCAGCCCGCGATCCTCGTGCGCAAAGCGCCGTGCCGCCGCGGCCATCCGCGCCCGGCGCGGCGCGTCGAAGGCCAGCGCGGTGACGGCGTGGGCGAATGCCGCCACGTCGCGCGCCGGTGTCAGCAGGCCGGTCCTGCCGTCCTCAAGCACCTCGGGCGTGCCGGCTGTATCCTCGCTGATGACGGGCAGGCCGGCGGCCTGCGCCTCAAGCGCGGCAAGGCCGTAGGCCTCGCCATGGCCGGGCCAGAGGTAAAGCCAGCCCTGCGCAAACAGCGCCGCCATGGCCGGCTGGTCAAGCTGGCCCAGAAAGCTGACGCGGCCCGCAAAGGGCGCGAATGCCGCCTCGACCTGCGCACGGGCGGGGCCGTCGCCGGCAATCGACAGCCGCCAGTCGCCCGGCACCAGCGCCAGCGCCGCGGCCAGCGCAAGATAGCTGGACAGCTTGTCGCCGGGGCGCATCATCGCGGCGGTGACGAAATGGCCCGGTTGCGGGGCAGGGGGCGCCTGAAAGGGCCCGGCATCGATAAAGGGCGGCAGCCGGGCAATGCGAGCCTGCGGGCAGCCCTCGGCCAGGCCCTTCGCGTCGCGGGCGGTGATCGCCAGGTTCAGCGCCGCCTGCGCCGTCCCCTCAAGGACAAAGTCCTGCGCCCGCGCCCAGTCGCCGATATTGCGCCGCGCCGACCATGAACTTTCCGCGGTGACGTAGGGAATCGCAAATTCGCGCGCCAGCGCCGGGCCGATCAGGTCGGGGGATTTGTAATAGGGATGATAGCACAGCCACAGATCGGGGGCGCCGCAGCCATGCCACTCGGCGGCAATCCGCCGGTGCTCGGCCACGGCCTGCGCCTCAAGCGGGGCCAGCAGACCGGCATCGCCCGCGCGCAGGAACACCCGCAATTCCGAGGCCAGCGTGACGCAATGCCCGGCCATGTCCAGCGCCCGGATCAGCAGCCGCGCCATGGCCCGGTCGCCCGAGGGCACCGGGTGGCCGGGCGGTTTCATCGGCGCGTAAAGGGCAATGCGCATCGCGTCCTTGTCCCAGTGGCAAGGGCGGCATATTTGACGCGACGGGTGGCGCTTGTAAAGCGTGCGCCAGCGGGGGCTTGCAATCCGCAGGCGTTCCCGCCAACGATAAATGCCGGCCCCGGCCCATTTCCGTGCCTCGTGTCTTGTAACCTGATTTCGGACAGTGCCATGGAACAAGGTCTTAGCCGTTTCATCTGGGATTATACGCGACGCGAGCAGACATGGATTCTGGCGGTCGTGCTGGTCTCCATGATCCCCTATTACATGGCTTTCGATCTGCCCAAGCAGATCGTCAACGGCCCGATCCAGGGGCAGGGCTACGAGACCGCGGGCGCCACGCAGATCTTTTTCCACATGAGCGTGGACGTGCCGCTGATCGGCAATGTCGTGCTGTTCCCCGGCATCTCGCTTGAGCGGCTGCCGGCGCTGATGGCGCTGAGCCTTGCCTTTCTGGCGCTGGTCGTCATCAACGGGTTCTTCAAGTATTACATCAACACCTACAAGGGCCGCATGGGCGAGCGCCTGCTGCGCCGCGTCCGCTTTCAGCTGATCGACCGCATCCTGCGCTTTCCGCCCCAGCAGTTCCGGCGCATCAAGCCGGCCGAGGCCGCCAGCATGGTCAAGGACGAGATCGAGCCGATGGGCGGCTTTACCGGCGATGCCTTCGTCCAGCCGGTGATGCTGGGCGGGCAGGCGCTGATGGCGATGGTCTTTATCTGCGTGCAGAACATCTGGCTGGGCGCGGTGGCGGGCTTCATTGCCGGCGTGCAGGTCATCATCATCCCGCGCATGCGCCGCCGCCTGATCGAACTGGGCCGCCAGCGCCAGTTGACCGCGCGCCAGCTTTCGGGCCGGGTGGGCGAACTGATGGACGGCATCTCGACCATCCACGCGCTGGATACCTCGAACTATGAACGCGCGGACATGAGTTCGCGTCTGGGGCATATCTTCAAGATCCGCTACGACCTTTACCAGTGGAAGTTCATGGTGAAATTCCTGAACAACTTTCTGGCGCAGCTGACCCCCTTCGTCTTTTATTCCTTCGGCGGCTACCTGACCATTCAGGGCAAGCTTGACGTGGGTCAGCTTGTCGCGGTCATCAACGCCTACAAGGACCTGCCCGGCCCGCTGAAGGAACTGATCGACTGGGATCAGGCGCGGCAGGACGTGCAGGTGAAATACGAACAGGTGGCCGAGCAGTTCCGCAACCCGAACCTGATCGACGCGGCGCTGCACGATGTTTGCCTTGAGACCGGGCAGATCGGCTCGCCGCTGGCGGTCTCGACGCTGGTGGTGCAGGACGATGGCGGCGACAAGAAGCTGGACCGGGTGTCGCTGTCCATCGCGCAGGGCGAAAGCGTGGCGCTGATCGACGATTCGGGCAGCGGTGCGGAAACGCTGGCCGCCGTCTTTGGCCGCGCCGTCTGGCCGACCAGCGGGCGCGTCACCGTCGGCGGGCGGCCGATGAACGAACTGCCCGAAAGCCTTGTCGGACGGCGGATCACCTATATTTCGTCGGACGACTATCTGTTCCAGGGCAGTCTGGGCGACAACCTGCTTTACGGCTTGCAGCATGCCCCCTACGTCAAGCCCGTTCCCGCCGATGCCGAGGCCGAGCGTCAGGCCAAATGGGAACTGACCGAGGCGAAGGCCTCGGGCAACGCCCCCTTCTCGCGCAAGGCAAGTTGGCTGAACCACGACCTGATCCCGCAGGGCGAGGACGGCGAACGCTCGGTCAACGAGGCGGTGGCCGAGGCGCTGGCCGCCTCGGGCCTGCGCCCCGAGGTGATGGCCATGGGCGTGCGCGCCCGCATCCCCAACACCGACCATCAGGCGCTGAAGGATGCCATCGTCGAGATCCGCCACCGCCTGCAACGCGATCAGGCCGCCGGCAAGGTCAAGCTGCCGATCGAGCATTTCGACATCACCCGCTACAATCCGCAGGCCAGCATCTGGGAAAACCTGCTGTTCGGGGAATTGCCCTCGGACAAGGCGGGCGGCCAGATCCTGCGCAGCGACTATGCCACCGCCATCCTTGACGGCATGGGGCTGCGGGCGAAGTTCTTCGACCTTGGCTATGAGATGGCCGCGACCATCCTGGAATTCCTGGGCGAGGGGCACGAGGCCGACGACACGCTGTTCGCGCGCCTGCCTTTCCTTCAGGCCGAAGATATCCCGGTCCTGCGCGAGGTGGTGCCGCGCACCCATATCGGCGGCGTCGACGATGCCTCGCCCGAGGACCAGTTGGTGCTTTTGCGCATGAGCATGTATTACAGCGAGCCGGTGATCCGCATGGGCCGCCTGACGCCCGAGCTGATGGCCCAGATCGTCGAGGCGCGCGGCCAGCTTGCTCAGAAGATGCCCGCCGACCTGAAACCGCTGATCACGCTTTACGACGCCGCCACCTATAACGACGCGGCGCGGGTGATCGACAACATCCTGTTCGGCAAGCTGGGCCGCACCAACCCCGAGATCACCCGCCGTCTGGTCGAGACGATCAGCGCCTATCTGGCCGAATACGGGATCGAGAACGACATCCTGCAACTGGGCCTTGCCGAGGATATCGGCATCGGCGGCCGCCGTCTGAATCAGGCGCAGCGCCAGAAGCTGTCGCTGGCCCGCGCCTTGATGCGCGATTCCGAATATTACGTCTTCAACAAGACGCTGTCGGTGGTTGACCCCCGCCAGCATGAGACTATCGTGAACGAGACCATGCGCGCCTTGCAGCGCCACCGGGACAAGCCGGCCGTGATCTGGGTTCTGTCCAACAGCCGGATGGCGGGGCATTTCGAGCGGGTCGTCCTGTTTGACCGCGGCACCGTCGCCTTTGACGGCAGCCTTTCCGACCTGAAAAGCGAGCAGACCGCCGAAAGCTCGCTTGTCTTCACCTGAGGTCCGCCATGTTGATGCTGAACGACGAAGTGAACATCCTGCGGCAGGTGCCGCTGTTCGCAAGCATTGATCCGTCGCGGCTGAAAAAGCTGGCCTTCTCGTCGCATCGCCAGCATTTCGTCGCGGGCGAGGAACTGTTCCATCAGGGCGACGATGCCGACCATGCCTATATCATCATCACCGGCAATGCCTCGGTGCTGACCGATGGCCCGAACGGGCCGACCCGCATCGCCGAGATTCCGGCCGGCAATATCGTGGGCGAGATCGCGCTGCTGTGCGGCGGCAGTCGCCGCGCCACGGTGCAGGCGCTGGATGCGATGGACGTGCTGGCTATCGACAACAAGTGCTTCATGCGCATGCTGTCCGAGGACAGCACCGCCTGCGCCAATATCATGCGCGTGCTGGCCGAGCGGCTGGCCGACACCACCGCCGACCTGATCGCGGCGCGCGCCGAGCTTGCCAACGACACCGTGCTTTACCCCAACGGGCTGGCGCCCGCCAAGTGCGACGGGCAGGTCGGCGGGCTGTAATGACAGGACGCGGGTCGTGGCCCTGCGCCATGGCCTGCGGCGCGCATGACCTATAGTCAGGTGATCTCTTCTCGGGACGGCGGCGGGTTTGCCGATCACGGCCGGCTTGTGCTGGCGCGCCAATTGGCGGGCAGCGTGGTGCTGTGCTTTGTCGTCATGCATCTGATCAACCATGCGCTGCTGATCGGCTCGGTCCCGTTCGCGGATCAGGCGCGGCGCTGGCTGGCGCTGCCATGGCGGACGCTGCCGGGCACGATCCTGCTTTACGGGGCGCTGCTGGTCCATGCCGGGCTGGCGCTGTGGACGCTTTATGCGCGCCGCACCCTGCAAATGCCGCTGGCCGAGTTTCTTGTGCTGGTCATGGGGCTGCTGATCCCCGACCTGCTGATCGAACATGCGGTGGCGATGCGGCTGACCGGCCCGCTGCGCGGGATCGAGCCAAGCTACCAGATGGTGCTGAAGGCGCAGTGGTTCGACAATCCGATCCGGTCCTTGCAGCAATCGGTGGCGCTGATCGTCGTCTGGCTGCATGCCTGCCTTGGGCTGGGCCGGGCGCTGTCCGCCAGCGCGCGGTTCCGCAATATCCGCACCATGCTGATCGCGGCGGCGGTGCTGCTGCCGGTGCTGGCGCTGATCGGCTATGCCGATGCCGGGCGCGAGACCGTCATCGCCCTGCGCCAGGCCGAGATGTCGCCGCATCCGCCCATGCCCGCCGGTCCCGTCGGCGACCGCGCCGGCGCCGCCCGGATCGAGATGATCGCCACCGCGCTGCGCATCGGCTGGGTCTTCCTGATCGCGCTGGTGCTGGTCCTGCGGCAGGTCCGGGCGTGGATGGCGCGCGGCGCCGAGATCGAGATTTCCTATCTGGGCGGCGCCATGGTGCGGGTCGGCCCCGGCACCTCGGTGCTTGAGGCCAGCCGCCTGAACGGCATCGCGCATTATTCGGTCTGCGGCGGCAACGGGCGCTGTTCGACCTGCCGGGTGCGGGTGCTGGCCTCGGACGCGGCGCTGCCGCCGCCGAACACGGTCGAGCAGGCGACGCTGGCGCGCATCCATGCCGGGCCGGACGTGCGGCTGGCCTGCCAGCTTCGCCCGCAGGGCGCGCTGACCGTGGCGCGGCTTCTGGAGCCGCCGCAGGCCCGGATGGCGCAATTCGCCGACACCGCCCCGCGCGAACTGGACATTGCGGTGCTGTTTTGCGACCTGCGCAGCTTTACCGCGCTGTCGGAACGGCAGTTGCCCTATGACGTGGTGTTCCTGCTGAACCGCTATTTCGACATTGTCGGCAATGCGGTGGCGGCCAGCGGCGGCGTGGTGGACAAGTTCATCGGCGACGGCGCCATGGCGGTCTTTGGCCTTGAAAGCGACCTGCCATCGGCCTGCCGGGCGGCGCTGCGCTGCGCGGCGATGATCCGCCAGAACATCTGCCAGATGAACGAGGAACTGCGTCGCGACATGGGCCTGACCATCGATGTCGGCATCGGCATCCATGCCGGCAGCGCCATCATCGGCCAGATGGGGTTCGCCGGCCACATGAGCCAGACCGCCATCGGCGACACGGTCAACGTGGCCAGCCGCCTTGAGGGCGTCTCCAAGGACCTTGGCGCGCCCATCGTCGCCTCGCACGACGTGATGTCGCGGCAGGACCGCCCCACGGGCGACCTGCAGGCGATGAGCGTGACCATCCGCGGGCGCGAGACCGGGCTGGTGGTCTATCCGCTGCAGGACGATGATGCCGCCCGCTATCTTGAGGCGCCATCACGTTGAAATGTTCGGCGGCCCATGGCGGGCAGGGCGCCCCTGTGCTAGCGCTTGGCGCCCCGCCGGAAAGGGACAGGACATGCTGAACGACCTGCTGAAAAAGATCGAGGACCGCACCGCGAAAGTGGGCGTCGTGGGCCTGGGCTATGCCGGCATCCCGCTGGCCATGCGCATCGCGGAAATGGGCCTGCCGGTCCTTGGCTTCGACGTGCTACCCGAGCGCATCCGCCAGATGGAGGAGGGCGTCAGCCCCATCCGCCACATTCCCGACGTCGCCGTCGCCGCCATGCGCGCGCGCGGCTTTCAGGCGACCGGCGACTATAGCCGCGCCGCCGAATGCGATGCGCTGCTGATCTGCGTGCCGACGCCTCTGGACAAGCACCGCGAACCCGACCTGCGTTTCGTCACCGCCACCATGGACTCGCTGGCCCCGCATCTGCGCGCCGGCCAGCTACTGTCCTTGGAAAGCACGACCTGGCCCGGCACCACCGCCGAGGTGCTGGCGCCCTATTTCACCCGCGCCGGGCTGACCCCGGGCGAGACCGCCTTCCTTGTCTATTCGCCCGAGCGCGAGGACCCCGGCAACCCCGATTTCGACACCAGCCGCATCCCCAAGGTGGTGGGCGGCGACGACCCGGCCTCGCAACAGGCGGGGGTGGCGCTGTATTCGGCCTTCATCGACACGGTGGTGCCGGTCAGTTCGACCCGCGCGGCCGAGATGGTGAAGCTTCTGGAAAACATCTATCGCGCGGTGAATATCGGGCTGGTCAATGAGCTGAAGATCGTGGCGCAGGGCATGGGGCTGGATATCTTCGAGGTCATCAACGCCGCCGCCACCAAGCCCTTTGGCTTCAAGGCCTTCTATCCGGGGCCGGGGATTGGCGGCCATTGCATCCCCATCGACCCGTTCTATCTGACGTGGAAGGCGCGGGAGTACGGCATCCACACCCGCTTCATCGAACTGGCGGGCGAGGTGAACGCCGCCATGCCCGATTACGTCTTCCAGAAAACGCTTGAGGCGCTCAGCGCGCGCGGCATCGCCATGTCCAATGCGCGGCTGCTGGTGCTGGGCATCGCCTACAAGCGCGACGTGGACGATGTGCGCGAAAGCCCCTCGGTCCAGCTGATGGAGATGCTGCGCAAATGGGGCGCGCAGATCGATTATTCCGACAGCAATGTGCCGGTATTCCCGGTGATGCGCGAACACAGCTTCGACCTTGCCTCGGTGCCGCTGACGCCCGAAACGCTGGCGGGTTATGACGCGGTGCTGGTGCTGACCGATCACAGCGATGTCGATTACGACATGCTGCGCGACCATGCCCGGCTGATCGTCGACGCGCGTGGCCGCTATAGCGGTGTCAGCGACCCCAAGATCGTTTCCGCCTGATAGGCCGCCTGAGGGGCGTCACAGCAGGCTAAGCTGCACCCCGGCCGCCCCCTCGTCCGCATCCTCAAGCGAGGACAGCGTCACGCCCAGCAGCCGGATGCCCTTGGGCGGCGGCATCAGGGGCGCCAGCAGCGTCAGCGCGACGGCGGCCAGTTCCCCGCTGCCGGTCAGTGGCGCGGGTGTGGTGCGGGACCGGGTGATCTGCTGGAAATCGCCGTATTTCACCTTCAGCGTCACGGTGCGGCCGGTGATGCGCTTGTCGGCGCAATGGCGCCAGACTTTTTCGGCCAGTATCGCCACCTCGGCCCGCGCCTGCGCTGGATCGAGGATATCGGTCAGGAACGTGTCCTCGGTCCCCATGGACTTGCGGGCGCGGTGCGGCTGGACCGGGCGCAGGTCGATGCCCCGCGCGATGCGCCAGTACCACGCGCCCGATTTGCCGAAATGCCGGGTCAGGAATTCGGGCGTCTGCGCGCGCAGGTCGGCGCCGGTCGCGATGCCCAGCCGTTCCATCCGCGCGGCGGTGGCGGGGCCGACGCCGTGGAACCTGCCCACCGGCAGCGCTGCGACGAAATCCGCCCCGCGCGCTGGCGGGATCACCGCCTGACCGTTGGGCTTGTTCAGGTCGCTGGCCATCTTGGCCAGAAACTTGTTGTAGGAAATCCCGGCCGGGGCATTCAGCCCCGTCACCTGCCGGATGCGGGC
>RRZU013115906.1_pt1 | contig 11685 bp, 6 predicted proteins | sample 2165561 | NCBI WGS metagenome assembly RRZU01 (sample SAMN10456909, study PRJNA506462) | wastewater metagenome | isolation source: wastewater sludge | place: USA: Moscow, Idaho | reverse complement strand
GGTCATGACGCGGGCATACCGGTCCGCGGAACCGCCCGTGAGGCTCGATACCGACGGCAGTTCGTGGGTACGCTCATCCGACGTCCAGATATACCCCCAATGCCAGCACAATTGGGTCAGCAAGCACAACGTGCACACCACCGCGAGCGCCCGACGACGCCCGATCAACGCGCACACCAGCGTAACCGCTGAAACGCACGCCATCCACGGCACGAACGCGACCACCACAGGGATGTATTTCTTGCCGTCAAGACCGTTAGGAGTCATGCGCAGGACCATGATGCCGATCACCGCAAGCGTGATCAGCCACAAGACGGTGAACAACGGGCGTGCACGCAGGGAATCCTCACGCTGCCAATCGCCGTACAAATCCTGATCGGTGTCGACCTGATCATACAGCTGCTGGACATCACCCATGCCATACCTCGTTCCCTGATTCCTTGATTGCGGGACGCGAGATTCCCTGCGAAATCCGCGCGAAACCCCGCGTTCTTGCCATGCGGCCCTGCCGCAAACTCCCCGGAAGCGGCATGCGACCACCTTAGTGCACCAGCGACGAGTGTGACAGACGGTGTTACAGAAGTCTCACGAAACAAGAATATACGGCGAAGTTTGCGTGGATGCTCGGCGGCACAGCTGCACATGAAGCCGAACGTATGCGGTTCAGCGAGTGCCGGGCACTTCAGGCGCACCTCGAACACGTCTCTCACACGGTAGCGGTCAGCCCCTGCCACATAATCTGCGTGCGCTGCGGCGCCGCACCTACCCCGTAATGCTTGCGCATGCTGGTGAGAATCGTACGCAACGCGGCATTGGTCTGGTTGGCGGCCATGCGGAACTTGTCGAACTCCTTGCCATGCGGGTCTTCGATATCCGCGGACTGCGGGAGCATCGGGCGGACCATGGGCGCCAAATCGATGACGGAGTTGAGCCGCTCCTGGATGGTGCGCCCCTGCACCATGCCGTGTTCGGCACAGTACTTGCACAATGCGGCGAATTCCGTAAGTACGAAGGTATAGCGAACCGCCGTTGGCGCAAGGGTCACAATATCTTTACGCTGTGAAGCCTCGAAGCACAGAATCAAATCGGCCTCCTGCGCGATCTGTCTGGTCAGACGCCGCGAACGGAAGCCACTGGAATCAATGCCAATGCTGGACATGAGCCGGGCGCTCGACGGATCGATGGGATGCATGGGCAAGCCCTTGGTGCCGGCGCTGTTCACCGTGATGGATGTGCCGGAAAGGTAACGGGACAACAGCAACTCGCCCATGGGCGAGCGGCAAATATTACCGGTGCACACGAACACAATCTGCATACGACCTACCCTTTACACGGCTGGGATCTTCAGGGGCGAAGACCTATAAGACACCATTCTAATGGGACGACACGTCTTTGCGGAAATATCCGCAGATACGTCTCCAGGGGCCGTGGCAGCACCGAAATATCACCTGTGATTTACCCGGAATTCACCTGTGGCACGATTGTCATGCAGCACTGAAACACCTTCCAGGTGGCAATGAAACGACATTGCAAAGCATTGTGTTGGATTGGTTGCGCAAACACGAAGAATCTCCGAAAATATTGTTCAGGGTCAGGGTATACTCGTGCGCTAGAAGAGACCGGTTGCCCCACAAACCGGTTCGACGCACCGGCGTCGCACCGGCGCCATTGCTTTTCTCAGCATGGATAGGGGGGGGGGGAGGGTCTCGTGACAAACGTGAAGACAGGAGAGAACAACACATGCCGGCACGGGAAGACTCCGGGACAGCAGTACAGTCCCCAGACCGGCCCCGGCAGGATATTCCTGCGCCACCGGCCGAGCAAGGCACGCCACGAGTAGCCGCATCCGGTACGAGGCAACAGCCGCGGGCCGCCAAGCACGAGACAACCGGCCGAAACCATGAAACATCGTTCTTCGATGGGTCATATTTCGCGCCGGACGAGCAAGGCATCTTCCACCGCACCGGCAATGGCGATCCGCCGCTGGGAGTCTCTGTGCCTCGCTGGCGATACATGTACAACGCCACGCTGATTGCACTCGACACTGTGATGATTCTGATCGCATGCAGTCTCGTGTTCCTCTTCAACCATCATGGGTACCAGTCCCTACTGGCCAACCGCGGGCAAATTGATGGAGTCACAGGATTCCTTGTCATCGTTTGTGTCTCCAATCTCATCTGTCTAAATATCTGCAAGAGCTATGAACGGCACACCATGGGCGAAGGCTACGGGTTGTATACGAAGCTCATCAACTCGCAGCTGCTGAACTTCGTGATGTTGTGCTCAGCTGCCTATATTTTCAAACTGGACATTCCCCGTAGCTTTATCTTCCTCGTACCCATCATCACGCTGGCCCTGCTCATCATCGAACGCTGGCTGATGCGGCTGTCGCTCCACCGCAACCGCAGGAATGGCGAATACAACTATCCGACTGTCATTGTCGGCTCACCAGAGGGCATACGCGAAACCATCGCCAACCTCGGGGCAAACAATCCCCTCGGATACAAGCCCATCGCCATCTGTCCGATCGCTTCCACGCGTAAGACCGACAACGCGGACTCGCCGCAGCATCTTGTCTCCGTCCCGTTCGAGCCAGCCAGTGACCTCGAACGCCGTCTGAGAATCCTGCCGCTCAATTCACACCTGCCGCAGGCCGCGAAACGGCTCAACGCACAGACCGTGCTCATCACCGACGTGCTCACCCGGGATTCGGAAACCATGCGGACGCTCTCGCTCGCCGTGGAATCCATGGGAATCGAACTTGCACTGACCACCAAGGTCGCGGACATCGGCGGAGGCGAACTGCGATTCCGCAACAACCCGACCACACCGGTATTGACAGCCAAACTCCCGCAATACACAGTCGCCACGCGAGTCATCAAACGCCTGTTTGACATCGTTCTGTCCACTATCGCAACGATTGTGTTGTCACCCCTCATGATCTGGGCTGCAATCATGGTGAAAAAAGAGGATGGTGGACCGGTACTCTATTCACAACAGAGAATCGGAATCTACGGCAAACCGTTCACCATGTACAAATTCCGCTCGATGCGTACCGACGCTGATGCGGTCAAGGCAAAGCTGGCTAAGGAACGCCGCATCGAGGACCGGTTCATCTTCAAACTGAAAGATGATCCACGAATCACGAAAATCGGGCATGTCATTCGGAAAACCTCAATCGACGAACTGCCCCAGCTGTTCAACGTGCTGAAAGGCGACATGAGTCTGGTGGGCCCCCGCCCGCCGTTACCGGAGGAGGTCGCACGATACGATTCGCTGTATTCCACTCGTTTGCTCGTCAAGCCTGGAATTACCGGGCCGTGGCAAATTTCCGGTCGCAGCGATTTGTCGAAGGAACAGTCAGAAGTCATCGATGTCTCCTATGTCCAGGACTGGTCGATCACCGGCGACATCGCAATTCTGTTCAAGACAGTGTCGGCAGTGCTGAAAGGCACAGGATCCTACTGATCACGCTGACCGGCGACAAGCCGGCGGATATCCGGAACCGTGCCGAACCGGTTCGATTCCGCAATCACCTTTGCGGAAGGTCTTGACGCGTCGGGAAGGGGACGTATCACGGCATTCCGTCACTTCTTCCAAAGGGCGGCAGCCCGGGCAATCATGCCTGGGACGCCGCCCTTTGTGCGTAGACCCGACTATCATGGGATTCTCCAGAGCAATCACAAGGTCTATGCCCGCCCGGACGAGGTGTCGCATAAGTCAAGCGGAATGAACCGAACGAAACGGGTGAGGTATTGAGTAGGAGAGAACAGCACAGGCAGCCACGCATGGCAGATGAATCCGGCAACAGCGTCAAAAAAGGGCGGTCAGGCCAAGCGCGTCAGCCGCAACCTTCGAGCAAGACGCTCAGCTCAGCCGACGCATACGTGGACGGGCATCTGAGCCGAACCGCGTTCATTTCTCTGATCATTCTGACCTTCATCACCTTCGTCGGCAACTTCACCCAGCTGCAACTCAGTTCGGCGCTGCCCACCATCGTCAAGGAATTCCACATCAGCGTCACCACCGGGCAATGGCTCACCTCTGTGTTCCAGCTGGTCATGGGCGTCATGGTGCCGCTGACCGCATATCTCACCAGGCGGTTCACAACCCGGCAGATTGTCATCACCTCCATGCTCGTGTTCACCGCCGGTTCAGTACTCGCCTGGCTTGGCCCGACCTTCGTGATTGTTCTGCTCGGGCGGATCCTCGAAGCCATCGGCACGGGCGTCATGTGGCCGGTTCTGCAGATTACCGTCTTCTCCATCTACCCGTTGTCCCGTCGCGGATTCGCCATGGGGACCGTCGGCATGGCGATGAGCGTCGCACCGGCCATCGGACCGGTGATTGGCGGGTGGCAGACCGATGCGAACGGATGGCGCTCGATTTTCATGACGTTGACGGTCATCGGCGCGGCTTCGGTGCTGCTGGCCTTCTTCGGGCTGCACAACTTCGGAGTCACCGACCGCAGCACGAAAGCGGACTTCTTCTCCGTATGCCTCTCCATCTTCGGTTTCGGCGGGCTGATGTTCGGCTTCACCAACATCGAAGCCCACGCGTTCACACATCCACTCGTCTGGCTGCCAATACTGATCGGCATAGCCGGCATCATCTGGTTCGTCATGCGGCAGATTCACATGGCAGCCGCGTACCGGGCGTGGGAGCGTGTGGAGAACGCCAATGCCCAGAGCAAGACCGGGGCTGCCGTGGCGGACGCCACTGGGGGGGTGAACGGACGCGCAGACGCGCGGAACAGCGGACGTACGGCTTCCGCCGCAGTGTCAAGCGAATCGGCACGTGTTCCATCCGGATTCCCGGCGCCACGACCGGCATTGCTCAACCTTGGCGTCCTGCGCAACAAGAGCTTCACCGTGGGCACCATCTGCGCTGCACTGAGTTTCTTCGCATTCAGCTCGATTATGGTGATCATTCCGCTGTACATCCAGAACGACCGCGGATACAGCGCGACCATGAGCGGCCTGATCATGCTGCCGGGCGCCATCGGCCAGTGCATCGCCCAATTCTGCGGAGGCCGGCTGCTCGACCGTTTTGGGGCGCGGCCCGTCGCGCTCGTCGGATCAGCCACACTGCTGATCGGCACCATCATGATGAGCATGATTGGCACCGATACGTGGATCTGGTGGGTTTCTATCTCGCAATTCACACGCCAGATCGGCATGGGTCTGGTGCTCATGCCCGTCACCACATGGTCGCTTAACTGCCTCGCCCGGCAGGAGGTGTCCGCGGGATCGGCCGTCACCAACACCGTGCGTCAGATAGCCGGGGCCATCGGCGCGCCGGTTATGGTCATCACCATGGAAACCCTGACGCGGGTGTTCCACGAAGGCGGACTGGAATCGACACTCGCCAACATCGATGGCGTGAAATGGACGCTGCGCATCAGCGCCTGCTTCGTGCTCGCGCAGCTGCTGCTCGTGATGTTCGGCGTGCACGGGCGAGGCGCGGGCTCAGCGCGGGAGGCGGCACAGTACGCAATCAAGCGGATGCGGTCGCATGGTAGTGCCGAAAATTGAGCCGACACCGGCGCAGCGGCCAAGTTGAAGCCATGCCTCGGGGCTGCCGGTGTTGGGCGGGCACGCTTGTCTCAGTTCTGACCAGTCATCGTGAGATATACCAACACCACGTTCAACGCGATAATCAACACCGCAACAAGCAGGAACACTACATGCTTGAACAAGCCATCGCGGTACTCCCCCATCAGCCCGCGGTCTCGGGTGTACCGTATCAGCGGGATAATCGCGAAGGGAATACCAATCGACAACACCACCTGACCGATCACCAACGTATACGTCGGATTCGCAGAAAACCACAGCACGACCAGTGCCGGGACCAGCGTCACAATGCGGCACGCCCACATCGGCGCGTGAATATGCAGCAGTCCGCGCATGATCTCGGAGCCGGCGTACGTGCCCACCGAAGTCGACGACAGCGACGAAGCAAGCAGGCCGATTGAGAAAATCGTTCCCACCGCCGGGCCGAGCGCCATCTCGATCGCATGCTGGGCGCCCTCGATGGTGTCCGTGCCCTTCATGCCGTACAGCGAATTAGCTGCCAACACAAGCAGCGCAAGATTCACCGTGCCCGCCAACGCGAGCGCCCACACAACATCAATCCTGGAGCCGCGCAGCAACTGTCTGGTGTCCGGTTTTTCTTCGTCTGGAGCATAATGATCGTTCACCAGCGTCGAGTGGAGATAAATCGCATGCGGCATAACTGTCGCGCCCAGAATCGACGACGCCATCAGCACCGAATCCGCGCCACGGAACCGCGGAATCAAACCGGAGAGCACATCGCCGCCGTTCGGCGGGTCGACGAACAGGCCGGTGATGAAGCCGAAGGTGATCACCAGCAGCATCGCAATGACGATTTTCTCAAACACACGATGCGTGCGACCGCCTTGGAACCACAGCAGAACCGTTGACACCACGCCGATTACGCAACCGCCCCAGAACAGCGGCAGGCCGAACAGTAGGCGCAGTGCGATTGCTCCGCCGATGACTTCCGCGAGATCCGTTGCAATCGCAATCACCTCGGCCTGCATGAAGAACATGTATCGGCCGGCGTCGCTCATCCGTTCGCCGAGAATCTGCGGCAACGATTTGCCGGTCACGATGCCGAGTTTCGCGCTTTGATACTGGATCAGCACGCTCATCAAATTCGCCAGCACCAGTACCCACACCAGCAGATAGCCGTATCGGGCGCCCGAAGTGATGTTGGCCGCCACATTGCCCGGGTCCACGTAGGCGACCGCGGCGACGAAAGCGGGGCCGAGGATTGAGGCTAGTGCGTGGCCGTGGTGGTGTGGTTGGGGTTGGTTGTGGGGTTGGTCGAGAGTTTGGCTGTTGGTTTGGTTGGGGGCGGGCTGAGGGTGCGCTGCGTGCCCGGTTCCCCGTGCTGCCGATGCCCCCGTGCGCAATCCACCCCCGTGCGTGCGGCCGCGTACCGACTGATACGAACCCGGCATCGCCTTGTGGGCGGTTGCCCCGGCATTCGTCCCCTGATATTCCGACTCGCTCATGTCAAACCATCTCTCATGTCTCGTCATCAATGTGAGTCGCGCCGACGGGGTGACCGCCGCACGACCCCGATAGTGTTATAGGTCCGGTTTGTAACACTGTGTAACATGGGCCGGCATGTGGCCTCCAGCCCTTGCGCCGCAAGGCGACACGCCGTTGGCCGGTGGAGAAGAATGCCAGGATGAGCGCCGAAACGTGAACACCGGGACAGAGGTATCGGGGCATTGGCACCGGAGAATAGGTATCGGAGCATCAATCTTGGGCCCTGCCGGGGATCGGACAGCTTGATATGCACGCGCCCGAAATCGGGACGAAGTGTCCGATTATCCCGTCATACACTTCACCGACTCGACTCGCACACATTCAGAATCTGGGACCGCCGATGGATCCTTATGTTTGAAGCCAGCTCGATTCGCATCTGGTGACCGCAATATCCATTGGCCCGATCCATCACGAGGCTAACCGCTTCGCATTGTGCCCCGGGCAAACCATCCGCGGGGCCCAAATCGGAGATTGGATGTTGAAATCCGACTCAGGTCGCATGCATCGGCCACACAAGGCGATGCCGGGCTACCACTCCGTAGCGTACCCGACAGAAAATCGCAGAACAAGCCATTCCCCCTACACCCCTCGACCGCAAGGACCCCCAAAACCAACCCGCAGCACGGACCAAACCGGAAATCGGCCACCAAACCCCGAATCAGTCCACGGAACGGTCATGAGACGAGATACCAGCGCAAGGCAACCAACTCACCGGCAACACCAAAACCGCGGAATTCCAACAATCCTCGCACCCGACGGCAAACAACCACCACCGACAATCCTCCAGGCATCCCCCATCCCGCGGACCAAACCGGAAATCGGGCACTGAACTCGGAATCAGTCCACGGAACACCACCGGACAAGGATCTCCGGCTCGACAGGCATCATCGACCGAACATACAAAACCACGGAATTCCAATGATTCCCACCGGCCATCACCGCCGGACACAACCCAGATGCGGCAGCCGCCGGACCTGAATCGGAAATCGAATGCCGATATCCGATACAGTCCGCGAACAACACCCCACCCGCATGAGCCCCCGCTTGCCATCACCGTGTCTGCCGGGTCGGAATCTGCTGATCTGGGCATCCTCGCAGCACCGCGGCCATCGCCTCACGTTCCTGTGGTGTCACACTCAGCCGATATGCGGCCTTCACCGCGACCTGCAACGCCACATAGGTGCAGCGGAACTCCGCATTCGTCGGCAACCAATAGGCCGCGGATGCCGCTCCCTTCTCCTCGTTTGCGGGACCATCGACTGCCAGCAGATTCGATGGATCATTGCCAAAACGATACCGCTGCGCACGATTCCACTGGGAAGCGCCGGAACGCCAGGCATTCTCCAAGGCCACCACGTGGTCAATCTGTACGACGATGCTGGATTTGGCGCCGCGCACGAAAGCAATCGTGCGGCCGGTATACGGGTCTTCGAGCGTGCCGGACCGCACAACGCAGCTGCCCGCCACGGTAAATCGCACATCGTGCAAGTCCCGCGCGAGAATATCGTCGCGGATGTCACAACCGTTCCCGTCATCGTCGGTCTGGCGATACCCGAATTCGTCGCGCTGGTACCTCTTGCCGGATTGCCGGGCATCCACCACGAGCGTGCGCAACACATCGGCGACCGGGCCAGTCGCCACGTATTCGCCGGTGATCCGCGCCGCCGGCGGACTCACGTACGGCAGAGCCAAACCGACCGCAAAACCGAAGCACGCGACCACAACGATGACGATCAGGCATCTCGCCCGCGGACTCGCGAAACGCAGGCGGCTGAAACGCCCCGATGAAAGATGCTGCCGCCGATGCCAGTGAAATCGCTGAAACCGTTGCGATGCCCGAGAAGACTGACACCGCGAAAACTCACGAAACCGCCGATACTGCTGATATTGCCGATATTGCTTCCGCCCACGGCCCATGGCTCCCCCTGCCCGTTATCGATGTGTCCGATGTTCATGACATCTCCGTCGCCGCTCCCCCAGCATGCCCCAGATTCAATCTATCGGACGAGTGTGACAGCACTGCCCGCCGTTCAACTCTGCTTCTACCGGCGCTGACACGCACCTAAGCGTCGGCAGAAGTTCTGACGACACTCACACACCACTCAGCATCGGCAGACGGTAGGGTGATGAGCGCGCGCCAAGGACACACCACCAAAAGCACGGGCACTGGCACGACACCGCTGCATAACACCGGCACTATTTGACACCGCAATTTCCGCACGTGCTGTCTCATGGCCAGTCAACAATCAGCAGTCAATAACCACAATCACACCGTCAACATCCCCAACAAACGAGCGGCGGCGACAAGCTGCCTGCGCAACTTGTCGCCGTCACCCGAGCGTATCGCCGAAATCACGCCACCTTGCCGGATTGCAAGTGGTCGAAGACCGGCTTGTTATCGCCGTCGAACTTGTAGACGCCAATGTTGGCGCTCGACGGATCATGGTCCTTGTTGAACGGGCCGATGCCGGTCAGACCTTGGTACTGGATGGATTTGCCGCCCTTAATCAGCGCCAGGCACTCCTTGTAGCTCTTGCACTTCGTGCCGCCATCCGCACCGGAGACCGCCGGCAGATTATCCTTGATTGTCGCGCCGTCAACCGCGCCACCCTTCTGGGCAGCGAGCGCGGACAGCACTACTGCGTCATACGTTTCAGCCGCATACGTGAAGTTCTTGACCGACGAATCGATGGACTTGATGCGCTTTTGGAATTCCTCACTCGCTTCGGCGCCCGGAATCGTCGCGGAATCACCCTTCAGCACACCGGGGTCGAAATCGCCCGAATAATCCTGCGTGTTGCCATCAGTCAGGTACAGCTTGTTGGTATTGATGCCCTGGCTGATCATTTCCTTGACCAGCGCTTTGGTCTGATCGAAGGCGATTACCAGAATTGCGTCGGGATGGGATGCTTTCAGCGTGGTCACCAGTGACGAGAAATTCGTCTCTGTCGGGTCGAAGGTCTCGGTCTTGCCATAGACGATGTTGACGTTGCTGTCGGCGAGCTTGTTGACAATCACCTTGCGCAACCCAGTGCCGTACTCGTCGTTGAACACCGCGATGGCGAGATTTTGCACGCCATCCTGTTCGATGACGTTGCTCATCACCGCGCCTTGCACGCCGTCAGGGGCGATTGTGCGGAAGAAATACTCGTCGATGCCGGACAGGCTGGGCGATGTGGCTCCGACCGAAATAACCGGGACCTTGGAACCGGAAGCCTGCTTGTAGATGTTCTTGGTCACCGAACTGGACGGCGAGCCGATGATGACGCCCGGCTTCTTGGCGAGCAACGACTGCACGCCGGAGGTGTTCTGGTCGGCGTGGTCGGCGTCTGAGGAATCGGCGATGGCGGTGTTCACGTCTTTGCCGAGCACGCCGCCTGCCGCATTGACATCCTTGACGGCGAGCTTGAACGCTGCGACCGTATCGGGGCCGAGGTATGACAGGCTGCCGGTCTCGGGGAAGAAGCCGCCGAGCATCAACGCCCCGGAGTCGGCTGAGGATGAGCCGGATGATGAGGAGCCTGAACCGCATGCCGCCAGTCCGGACAAGCCAAGTGCGGCGGCGACGACCAGCGCTGTGGTGCGCATGGCGATGCGGGCGGAGCGGCGACGCATGTGTTCCTTGCGGTTGAACCACTCGTTGTCCGGGCTTGTTGCGTAGCCGTCTGCGGCATTGTTCATCGCATGCCCGGTATCTGTGAATCCAGTCATGATAGCTTCCTTTCTTCTGCTTCCCAAACAATCCGCCTCCCCGGGAACCGGTATCAAACTGATGCTTGAGCTTGGGCTCGAGCTTGGGCTCGAGCCTGGGCTTGTGTTCGAGCCGATTCGAATCATCGGCATCAAACGCGCGTCTCATCGATAGCGGTTTGCGCCAGATGATGGTTTCCGGTGCAATACCGGGGTGTTGCGTTGCGCACCATTGTGCGGATTGAACATTTCCCCGCCGTTCCTCTTGGGCAACATCGCTGTTGCCGGACGGGGCGGTGCGTAACCATCAGCGCACAATCGTGTTTCGGGGGTGGTTTGACGGAGCGTGAGTGTGATGGGGCCTAGGTACGGCGGAGTCTAGGTGCAATGGGGCCGAAGCTTGGTGGGACGTGAGTGTTGCAGGGGCTGGGGCGGTGGGATGTGAATGCGGTGGAGTCGAAGCCTGGCGGGATTCGGCTTGGTACAACGGAGTACTATATGCAGGGTGTGCCTATCTGCCGTATCTGTAGTACCTGCCGGAAGCTATCTCGCTTATCTGTGTTCGTCACCCGCCGATACCGGCAGTAGGGTCGTTGATTTTCCGCGGACCGTACTTGCGGTATCAGGCATTTGCGAACCCTGACAGCTCAGATGCGATCCGCGAGGTACTACAGATACGTCAGATACCGGCGCTGAGGTACCACACGTATGCGAATGTCAGCGTCAGGCCGACACAGGTTACGCGGATGGGCGAAAGGCTCCACTTTGTGAGGAACGGCTCACACAATGACCGGGTCAACAACAGAAATCAGCCATCCAAACCAACCGAAGGGGCACTGTGTGAGGATTCACTCACACAACGGCCCCTCCGACGGCAGGAATCGGTCATGCAGACCAACCCAACGGCTACCGTGTG
>RRZU012802128.1_pt1 | contig 11686 bp, 10 predicted proteins | sample 2165561 | NCBI WGS metagenome assembly RRZU01 (sample SAMN10456909, study PRJNA506462) | wastewater metagenome | isolation source: wastewater sludge | place: USA: Moscow, Idaho | reverse complement strand
TGCAAAGACACACCTTTAGAACGCTTCTAAAGGTGTGTCTTTGCGGGTTGTCCACAGGGCGGGGCTACGGGAGGGGCAGCCCGCAGGAGGTCGCCGCGGCCTTGAGGGCGCTCCGCAGCTCGGTGCGCTGCGCCTGCGTCAACGGGCCGAGGGGACGGGTGATTCCGGCCTTCTGCATACAGGACAGCTGAGTGTCGGTCAGCTCCAGCCAGCGGCCGGCCCGCTTCGGCAGCGTGACATTGCACGACTCGGCCGCCGTCTTGACCGAGGCCCACAGCGCCCGCCGCTGCTCCAGCGTGAGCGGGCCGACCGGGCGGGTGAGCCCCTTGGCCTGCAGGCAGCTGCGCTGCTCGGGGGTCAGCAGCGCCAGCTTGCCGTCGCGGGCCGCCCCGGCCTGGCCGCCCGGGTCGGTGCCGCGCCAGCCCAACCCCGAGCCGGCAGGCCCGGTGCCGAGCCCGCTGTCGGACCCGACTGCCGAGAAGGTGGTGCTGCCCTGCGGCGCGGCCACCGAGACCGCCGCCCCACCGGCGAGCAGCGTCACCGCAAGCCCACCGACCGCCAACCCAACCCGCATCGTCTTCATCGTCGCTCCTTTGTCGAATTCGTCGAGGACATCGTGGTCCCTGATGACCTCAGCCTGTGCGCCCAGCCTGGAACGGTTCGCAACACGACCTCGCGGTTTGCTGGAGATCCACCTCTTCGGCAAGTCTGCAGGTTTCCTCCAGGAAGGTTGGCGGAGGGTCTGCCACCGTGGGAGGTATGCCGAACCCCGACGACACCCCCAGCCCGAACCTTCGGAGCGCAGGCCCGAGCGTCCTGGTCGTCGATGACGAGGAGAACATCACCTACCTCGTGGCGTCGGCGCTGCAGCTCGCCGGGATGACCGTGCACACCCGCGGCACCGGAGCCGAGGCCCTCGAGGCGGCCACCGGCCACTCCTACGACGCGGTCATCCTCGACGTCATGCTGCCCGACCTCGACGGTTTCGAGGTGCTCCGCCGGCTCAGGGCCCGCGGCATGTCGGCGCCGGTGCTCTTCCTCACCGCTCGCGCCCAGACCGTCGACCGGGTCCGGGGTCTGACCGCAGGCGGGGACGACTACATCGTCAAGCCGTTCGCCCTGGAGGAGCTGGTGGCGCGGGTCCAGGTCGCGCTGCGGCGCCAGGGCGTCCTGCCCGGCTCGGCCGGGCGCCTGCAGGTCGCCGATCTCGTCCTCGACGAGGACGCGCACCGGGTCTGGCGCGGGGGAGCCGAGGTGCACCTCACGGCAACCGAGTTCACCTTGCTGCGGTGCCTGATGGCCAACGCCGAGCGGGTCGTCACGAGGGCCCAGATCCTCGACCACGTCTGGCAGTACGACTTCGCCGGGGAGTCGGCGATCATCGAGTCCTTCGTCAGCACGCTGCGCAAGAAGGTCGACGCCACCGGACCCAAGCTCATCCATACCGTGCGCGGTGTCGGCTACAGCATCCGGGAGCCGTGAGATGACGCTGCGCCGCCGCCTGCTCCTCGCCCTCGCCGGTCTGGCCCTTACCCTGACGGTCGTCGGAGCGAGCGTCCTGGTTCTCCAGCGGCAGTACCTCCTCGGCCAGATCGATGACGAGGTCGTCGCCCTGGCGAGCGGCCCCCGGGTGGTCAAGGGGCTCACGCTGGCCGCCGGGCGGGACCTGCCGGACCTGCTCAGCGAGGTGTATGTCGGCCGGTTCACCCGAGCCGGCGCGCTCGTCGCGGTGGTCGCCCCGAGCAGCGATCCGGCCCTCGTCCCGGACGTCTCCGCGACGGAGCTGCTCGCCACACCCGTCGAGCGACCCACGGTCAGCGGCCGCTCGGCCCGGGTCCGGGTGGTCACGACCGACCTGGCGAATGGCACCCGGGTCGTCGTCGCGAAGTCGACGGCCAGCGCCGAAGCGGCGGTCGTCCGGCTGGCCCGGACCCTCGCGCTCGGAGCGCTGGCGGTCGCAGTCGTCGTCGGTCTGGTCCTGTGGTCGGTGGTGCGGCTGGGCCTGCGGCCCATCGCCGCGATGACCGAGACGGCCGATGCGATCGCGGCCGGGTCGACGACGCGACGGGTCGCGCCCGGCGCCCCCGGCACCGAGGCCGCGCGCCTGGGCGCCGCGATCAACACGATGCTCGACAGCACCGCGGCGGCCCAGGATCGGCTGCGCCGGTTCGTCGCCGACGCCTCGCACGAGCTGCGGACGCCGCTGACGACCCTGCAGGGGTACTCCGCGCTCCACCTGACCGGAGGTCCGCGGACCGCGGACCAGACCGATGACGCGATGCGCCGCATTCAGGGAGAGGCGACCCGGATGTCCCGGATCGTCGCCGACCTGCTCTCCCTGACGGATCTCGACAGCGGCGGGATCGCACCCACCGAGCAGGTCGACCTGCCTGACCTGCTCCGCGATGTCGTGTCCGACGTCCGGGCGGTGCAGCCGGGCCGGCCGGTGGAGCTCGTGGCGTCGGAGGGTCTGGTCGTCACGGGGGACCGGGACCGGATCCTCCAGGCCGTGACCGCCCTGACGTCGAACGCCGTGCGGCATACCCCGGAGGAAGCTGCCGTGACTGTTCGCGCGACGAGGCAAGGCGAGCGCTGGGTCCGGGTCGAGGTCTCCGACACCGGCCCCGGCATCGCGGCCGAGCACCTGCCGCACCTCTTCGAGCGGTTCTACCGAGTCGACCGCAGCCGCTCGCGGGCGCAGGGCGGGACCGGGCTCGGGCTGGCCATCGTCGCCGCCATCGCCACCGCGCACGGTGGACGGTATGGCGTCCAGTCGGCGCCCGGGGCGGGGGCGACCTTCTGGCTGGAGCTGCCCGGCGGTGCGGGCTCGGGCGCGCCGGAGCGGAACAGCAACGCCCCGGGCAGGGCTCCCGGGGCGTCACTGGGCTGAGGACGTCGGCTCAGTGCGGCCGACGCCGGTCGGTCAGGGGTGGTCTTGCGCGAGCTCGGCGTAGTCCGGCGTCGGGTCCGCCGTCTGCGCATCGGGCCTCTTGTGGGCGACAAACTCGACAATGACGAACCAGACGAGGGACGACAGCGCGAACAGGCCGAGTGCGACCAACAGGAAAGTGACGAGCATCTGCGCTGGTCCTTCCGGGAGGGGAGCGGGCAGTGTGGCCTATCAGAACATGCCGGTACCCCGGTTGTCCCGTGTCGAAGGGCCCGGTTCACCCGACCTGCCCTGGCTGAGGCCTCAGCTCCCCGTGGCCACCGGGGTCCCCACCGGCTCGGATCAGAGCCAGTCGAGGTGGCGGAAGACGGCATACAGCGAACCGGACAGCACGGCGATGAGGCCGATGCTGACCCACACCCCGGACGGCTGCCCGAACCCCGGGTAGGGGACATTCTGACCGAACCAGCCGGTGATCGCCGTCGGCACCGCGATGATCGCCGCCCACGCCGCCAGCTGCTTCATCACCGTGTTGAGTCTGGTGTCCTGCTGCGACGGGTTCGTGTCGGCGGTGGTCGTCACCATGTCCCGTAACGACTCGGTCCACTCCGCGGCCCGCAGAACGTGGTCGTAGAGGTCGTCGTACCACCTCGCCAGCTCTTCGTCGGACTCCGGGCGGTGCCGGAGCAGACCGTTGACGACCTCGCGCATCGGCAGGACCACCCGGCGGAGCTGCACCAGGTCTTTGCGGACCCCGTAGACGGAACGGAGGAACTCCCGCCCGCCACCGGCGTCACCGAAGAGCCCGTCCTCGAGCTCCTCGATCGCGTCGTCGAGCGGCTGGATGCCCGCGACCTGCTGGTCGACGACCTCGTCCAGCAGTCCGTGCAGCAGGGCGCCAGGCCCGCTGCGGAGCAGGTCCGCATTCTCCTCCCAACGGTGAAGGACCGCACCGAGGTCGAAGTGGTCGTCGGTGCGGATCGTCACCAGCGCGGTCGGCAGGACGAAGCCGGACACCCGCCCGAGGACCAGCCGCCCCGCCGGGTCCCCCGCCCGACCGGCGAGGCCTCCCGTCGTGAAGGCCGTCGCGTAGGTCGTAAAGAAGAGATGGTCGGCGTGCCGGGTCACCTTCGGTCGCTCGTATGGCGCCAGCGCGTCCTCGACGGCCGTGGCGGCCAGGCCGAGCTCGTCGGCGAGGGCGGCGAGGTCCTCGGGGCTGGGGTTCTCCAGGTCGACCCACACCAGGATGGACGGGTCGCCGATGTGGTCGGAGATGTCCTCACCAGCGACTTCGGACGCAACGACTCTTCCGTCACGCCAGACCCGAGCCTGCACCGGACAGGAGATCTGCGTCATGCCCACATTCTGGGCCACCCGGGTGGGGGCGGTCCGATTCGTCGTGCCTCGGCCCGTATTTGCCTCGTTGGAGGCGGCTCTAGGTGGTCGAGGTTCCCTCCAGAAGCGGCGTCCCGCCGCCTCACCTCTTCCGTTCAGGAGTCATCTCATGTCTCGTCATCGCAGCCGCTGGTATGCCGGGGCCATGTCCCTGGCGCTGGCATCCTTTGCTCTCACCTCGGTGTCCCCGGCCCAGGCCGACGACCCGAGCCCGGCCAAGGGGAAGGCGGCGGCCCCCGCCTTCGCCCCGCCGGCCTCCAAGTGCTCCCTGCGACCCTCGGGCCACGCGAGCACCCACAACGAGTGGCTCTCCTGCCTCTCGGTCACCGCGAGCCTGGACCGCCTTCCCGCGGTCGGCCAGACCGCCACGCTCACCGTCGCGGTCGACGCCGCCGACACTCTCACCGCGGAGGTCTCAGTGGAGCTGCCCGCCGGGATGGTGTGGGTCCAGGCCCCCACCGGGATGGGGTCCGCCGCCAAGGCCTCAACGCGGCCCGAAGACAAGGGCACCACGTCCAAGGCCAGCGCGAAGCGGGCCATGGCGGCCGGCCAGCGCGCCACCTACACCGGAATCGTCAAGGCGACCGCCCCCGGTGCCACCCAGATCCGCGCCCGGGCGACGGCCCCCTACGCCGGTGGGGTGCAGGCCGGAAGCGACGATGTCATGCTCACCGTCGCGCCCGCGGGCGGTGCCTCCAAGGCCGGTATGCCGGCCGCGCCGTCGGCCTCGGGTGCGGTTGCCACCGTACCCGCCGGAACCAGGCTGTCCACGGCCTCGCTGGGCAAGCCCGCCAAGGCCTCGGTCGCCAAGGCTCCCGGTGCGAACGCCTCGGCCCCATGCGACACCACCGTGACCGGGTTCTGGTCGTACCAGGACCAGGCCGGCGTCTGGCGGCCCTCCCGCAACGTCCAGATCCAGGTGTGGGACGCCGACCTCTTCGGTGACACTCTGCTCGCCACTGGCGTGACCGACTGGAACGGTGGGTACAGCATCTGCTTCGACTCCGCCTCCGAGGGCTGGTTCGACAGCGGCACCGCCGACGTCTACGTCAAGTTCGTGACGGAGAACTCGATCTGGAAGGTCCAAAGTGGCGGGAGCGCGCTGAACTGGCGGACCGGCACGACGAACGACGTCACCCCCGGCTCGACTCTCAACCTCGGCTCGCTGACGACGGGCGACCCGGCCTTCCATCGTGGCCTGCACGCCTTCGACGCCGCCAACGACGCGTGGTCGTGGATCCCCAAGCCGACGAACCTGTGCTTCGACCAGGACGACGCATCCTGCCGGCAGCTCGTCGTCAACTGGGGCCCGGGCTCAACCGATGGGACGTACTACAGCCTCTTCTCCAATGACGTGCACCTCGCTGCGGACGACCCGAACGCTGCATCGACGGTGATCCACGAGATCGGCCACGCCATCATGGACGACGTCTACAACGACGCCTTCCCGTCCGCGCCCAGCTGCAACCCGCACTCGATCCAGGGTGCGTCATCGCAGGGCTGCGCCTGGACCGAGGGCTTCGCCGAGTGGTTCCCGGCCACCGTCCTCAACGACCCCTTCTTCCGGTGGCCGAGCGGTGCCTCGCTCGACCTGGAGAACGCCGGCTGGAACAACGGCTGGAGCACCGGGGACGCAACTGAGGGCCGGATCGCCGGCGCGCTGATCGACCTGACCGATGGCACGAACGAGACGCCATGGGACCGCAAGACCGAGGGCTACTCGGCCACGTGGAACACCTTCATGACCTACGTCTCGAACAACCTGAGCCAGTTCATGACGCACCGGACATGGAAGGGCTACGCGAACACCTCGAGCGTGCTGGCCACCCTGTTCAACAACACGGTTGACTACGGCTTCCGTGACCCGATGGCGAACTACGCCACCTACACCCGGCCGCAGCCCTTCGTGCCGCATAACTACTCCTTCTCGACGAGCACGCCGTACTGGTCGGTCGTCGCGGTCCGTCCGACCGGCACCAACGACGTGGACCTGCGGGTCTACGACGACTACAACCAGTCGGTCTTCCTCAAGGGCTCGACCTACGGAGGCGTCGAGACCGACTTCGTCGCCATTGACTCGAACCGGCTCGCCTACGGTGACTTCTACCCGCGGACCAACCAGTACAGCGGGACCGGCGGCTACAAGACGGTTCTGGCTCAGGGCTCCTCGACCCTTCCCGTGGGCACGACGTTGGTCTCCATGCCGGCCAGCAATATCGTCATCGTCAAGGACGTCTACCTCACCGCCGGTGTGGCAACGACGATCAAGGTCACGCCGAGCGCAGGCACCCAGGACGCCGCGGTCTACCTCATGGGCAGCACCTCCGGGGTCCCGAGCACCTACGTCCAGTCCCGCAGCGCCGCAGTCAAGACCGCGGCCGCCAACGGTCCGGGTGTGGCCGAGACGCTGACCTACACCCCGACGGCCTCCGGGTGGTACGGCTTCGTCCTGGTCAACAAGGCCGGCGGCGGTACCTACACGGTGGTCAACACCTCGGCGGCGAAGGTCGCGCCTCCCGCGCACCGCTGACGGCATACCGGCAAGACGGGAGCCCCGCACCGAAGCATCGGTGCGGGGCTCCCCGTCGTTGTGGGCGGCGTATGCCGGCTCAGGCGACCCAGGCGGACCTGCGGTAGAAGGCGGCGAGGTTCCGGTTGAGGATGCCGCGGATCTCCTCGGCGTCGGGGCCCTCGGTGGAGTCGACCAGGGCCATGAGGTCGGCGATCTCACTGGGGGTGCGGAAGGTCGCGAGGTCGTCCTCGAGACGACGGTGGGCGAGCGCGGCCTGCCGGCGGGCGCTCAGCCGGGCACGGATGCTGCGCACGACGGCCGGGGCGTGGACGGCGGTTCGGGTGGTCATACGGTCCTGCGTGGTGGTCATGGGTCAATTCTCGATCCGTCCTGTCCATGCGTCCAATGTCTACCGGCCATATAAACGATGCACTACGGTTATGGATATGGAGACCGACGTCCTGCGCTGGTTCCAGCAGGTCGCCGACGGGACGACGGTCACCGAGGTGAGCGACCTCTGGCAGGTCAGCCAACCCGCGGTCTCCCGCGCCCTGGCCCGCCTCGAGGAGGAGGTCGGCTCCCCGCTGCTCCAACGCAGCGGGCGGGTGCTGCGCCTCACTCTCGCCGGGGCCGCCTTCAAGCGCCATGTCGACGCGCTCGTCAACAGCCTCGACGACGGGCTCGCCGCGGTCGAGCAGCTGGTCGACCCGGAGAGCGGCACCGTCACCGTCGCCTTCCAGCTCTCCTTCGGCACCTGGCTCGTCCCGGCCGTCGTCAGCCGGTTCGGTGATCGGCACCCGCGGGTGCGCTTCGTCCTCGAGCAGTCCCATGACGCCCTCGGGTCCTCGCTCCTGTCCGGTGGTCGGGTCGACCTGGAGTTCACGGCTCGCCGACCGAGAAACCCGAGCGTCACCTGGCAGCGACTCTTCACCGAGCCCTTGGGGCTGGCCGTGCCGCGCGGGCACCGGCTCGCCGACGCTGCGGCGGTCGGGCTGGCCGACGTGGCGAACGAGGACTTTGTCATGCTCCGGCCGCCGTGGGCGCTCCGGGCCACGGTCGACCAGCTCTGCGCGGCCGCGGGCTTCGAGCCCCGGGTCGCGCTCGAGGCCGACGACCTGCCCACGGTCCGTGGCTTTGTCGGCGCTGGGCTGGGGGTTGCGCTCGTGCCGACGATGACCTCGGGCTCCGTCGAGGCCGGGGCCAAAGTGCTGGCTCGGGAGCGCGGCGACGGGGTCGTCATACTGCCGGTCACGGACGTCGGGGCGAGCCGCGACGTGGGGCTGGCTTGGTCGACGCAGCGGCGGCTGTTGCCGTCGGCCGAGCTCTTCCGCCGGTTCGCTCTCGCGGAGTCCGCGCGGGTGGGCCGATGAGAGCGGCGAGCCCACCGTTGACCCGCCGGCGCCGCCTCCTTGTCCTCGCGACCTGCTGCCTCAGCCTCTTCGTCGTCGGGATCGACGCCATGGCGGTCAACCTCGCGCTCCCCTCGATCCGGGCCCAGCTCGGCGCGTCCCCCACGCAGCTGCAGTGGGTGGTCGACGCCTACCTCCTCGTCCTCGCCTCGCTGCTGCTCCTGTCCGGCTCGGTGGCCGACCGGTTCGGGCGCCGCCGGGTCTTCCAGCTCGGCCTGGTCGTCTTCGGCCTCGGGTCGCTGCTCTGCTCGCTGGCCACCTCGCCGGGGGCGCTCATCGTCAGCCGGGCGCTCCAGGCGGTCGGTGGGTCGATGCTCAACCCGGTCGCGATGTCGATCATCACGAACACCTTCGACGACCCCCAGGAGCGCGCCGAGGCGATCGGCATCTGGGGCGGGACGGTCGGCCTGTCCATGGCGACGGGGCCGCTCGTCGGCGGCTTCCTCGTCGACGCCGTCGGGTGGCAGGCGATCTTCTGGATCAATATCCCCGTCGTCCTCACGGCGGCAGTGCTCGCCGCGATCCTCGTCCCGGAGTCCCGCGCCGCGCGGCCGCGTCGCTTCGACCCGGTCGGGCAGGCGCTGCTCGTCGGGCTGCTCGGCGGAGCCACCTTCGCGATCATCGAGGGTCGCGTCCTCGGGTGGGGGTCGCCGGTGGTCCTGGGGTGTCTGCTCGGGGCGCTCGGCTGCGGAATGCTCTTCGTCCGCCATGCGGCGCGGGTCGCGCACCCGGTCCTCGACCCGGCGTTCTTCCGGAACCGCTCGTTCTCGTTCGCGGTCCTCGCCGCGATCCTCGGGTTCTCGGCGATGTCGGGCTTCCTCTTCCTCAACACGTTGTACCTCCAGGAGGTCCGCGGCTACACCCCGCTCGCCGCTGGGTTGCTCACGGTCCCGATGGCCGGGATGACGGCGCTGTGCTCGCCGGTGTCGGGGGTCGTCGTGGGCCGGCGCGGCTCGCGGGGACCGCTCGTCCTCGCCGGCCTCGGGATCGGTGCCTGCGGGGTGCTGCTGAGTCGGCTCGCCCCGGACACCTCGGTGTGGGTGGTCGTTGCGGCATACCTGTGCTTCGGGATCGGCTTCGGGACGGTCAACGCCCCGGTCACCTATGCAGCAGTCAGCGGTATGCCGAGGTCGCAGGCCGGGGTGGCCGCGGCCGTCGCCTCGACGAGCCGGCAGGTCGGCGCCGCTCTCGGCGTGGCCGTCTTCGGCGCGGTGACCTTTGCCGCGCTCGGGGAGCAGTCGATGGCCGGCTCCTTCGCCGCGGCCACCCATCTCGCGTGGTGGCTCATGGTCGGGTGCGGGGCCGGTCTGGTCACCCTCGGGCTGCGGACCCCGCGCGGGCCGTTGGCCCCCACCCTCGACTAGGACCCGTTGGTCGAGGTCGTCCCGGCCGGGGCAGCGCTCGCCGACTGTGCGGCGAGCTCGGCCGCCGTCGGTGGGTCGGCGAGATCCCGGACCATCCGGCGCATGCCGAGCCACCACTGCTTGGCCGGGCGCCGGTTCTCCCAGTCGACGAGCTCGTCCATGTCCGCCACGGGCGTGGTGACCAGGGCTCCGTGCTCGAGGCCGATCATCGCCGCGGTCGTCTCGCCGCGCGCCAGCGCCGTGGTCAGCGCGTCGATCGAGGCGGCGGCGAGGCGGGTCGCCAGGACGCGGTCGAAGGGGGAGGGGTTGCCGCCCTGCTGGAGGTGCCCGAGAACGGCCTGGCGGACGTCATACAGGTCCCCGCCCTCGGCCTCGAAGATCCGCGAGACGACATCGGTGGTGTACTGGTCGTCGGCGCGTTCCGAGCGGACCGTGAGGAACAGCCGCCGGCCCTCGCGGAAGCGGTCGGTCATCCGGGTGACATCGGCCTGCAGCGCGGCCAGGGTGATGCCCTCCTCGGGGAGGTAGGCCTGCTCGGCACCTGCGGACAGGGCCGCCATGAGGGCGAGGTAGCCGCAGTCGCCGCCCATCGTCTCGATGACGAAGCAGCGCCGGGCCGCCGTGGCGGACTGCTTGATCCGGTCGATCGCCTCGACGATCGCGTTGAGGGCGGTGTCGGCGCCGACGGAGAGCTCGGTGCCGGGCAGGTTGTTGTCGATGCTCGCGGGCAGGCAGATCATCGGGATCGCCAGCGCGGGATAGTGCGCCCGCTCGGCATACAGGCGGTGGACGCTGTCGTACCCGTCGATGCCACCGATCATGAGCACGGCGTCGATCTGGTGGGTCTCGATGGCCCGGCTCAAGGCGTAGAGGTGCTCGGGCTCGATGACATCGCGGCGGGTGCCGAGGTCGGCGCCGCCGAGGCCGGTCCAGCCCTCGACGTCGGCGAGAGCGAGCTCGCGGACGTGGCCGTGCCTTAGGCCGGAGAAGCCGCGTTCGAGGCCGAGCATGGTGTGCCCGCGGTCGTGCCCGAGGCGGACCGCCGCTCTGACTGAGGTGTTCAATCCCGCCGCGAGGCCGCCCGCGTGGACGATACCGATCCGTTTCGGGACGCTGGTGGGGGTGGGCTGCGGGTGGGCGATCGCCCGCAGGATGGAGTGCAGCTCGGCATAGCTCTCGCCTCGGGCCGCCATGGCGCGGGCGTAGTGGCCGTCGTCGACGAGCTGCGAGACCGCCTTGTTCTCGTTGACCGAGCGCATCAGCGGGCTGCGGCGAACCCGGTTGCGGCGGACCCCGATGAGCTGGGCGCCGTCCGCGGGGGTGGCGCTCATGAGCTCCTCGGCGGCGGCATATCCCATCATCGTCGCCATCGAGCGGTCGAAGGCGCTGGGGGTCCCGCCGCGCTGGACGTGGCCGAGGATGGTGACCCGGGTGTCCTCCCCGAGCCGGGTCTCCAGCTCGTGCTTGACGAGCTCGGCGCTGATCCGTGCCCCGTGCTGGTCCCGTGCGCCCTCGGCAACAAGGATGATCGAGTCGCGCCGCCCGAGCGAGCGGCCGTGTTTGAGGGCGGCGCACATCTCGTCCTCCCAGCCTGGGCCGGGGGGTGCCTCGGGGATGAGAGCGAAGTCGCAGCCGCCCGCCAGGGCCGCGGTGAGGGCCAGGTAGCCGCACCGGCGGCCCATGACCTCCACGACGAAGGTCCGCTGATGGCTCGCCGCGGTCGAGGCGATGGCGTCGACCGCCTCGGTGATCCGGTGCAGGGCACTGTCGGCCCCGATGGTCATGTCGGTGCCGACCATGTCGTTGTCGATCGACCCGACGATCCCGGCGATCATCAGCGCCGGATGGGCCTGCGCCGTCTCGGCGGTGATCTCTCCTGCGGCGACGAGCTCGGCCAGCAGCGAGTCCCACTCCTGCGAGAGCAGGTCCGCCCCGGTCAGCGAGCCGTCGCCGCCGATGACGACGAGCCGGTCGATCCCGTGCGTGAGCAGGTTGCGGGCGGCGGCTCGCCGCCCGCCGCGCTCGCGGAACTCCGCGCACCGCGCGGTCCCGATGACCGTCCCACCCCGCTGCTGTATGCCGCCCACGTCGTCCCAGCCGAGCTGGCTGATCCCGG
>RRZU011360008.1_pt1 | contig 11689 bp, 6 predicted proteins | sample 2165561 | NCBI WGS metagenome assembly RRZU01 (sample SAMN10456909, study PRJNA506462) | wastewater metagenome | isolation source: wastewater sludge | place: USA: Moscow, Idaho | reverse complement strand
CAGAAATATTGCAGCGAATGCGCAAAATGTTTATTCTGAATCAGGATTAACAAAAGCAATGCTATCTGAGATTTGCAAGGAATTGACCAATTCGGTCAATAATAATAAACTGGACGAGGTGGCTGTTTGGATTAATAACATCAAAGCTCGTATGTCTTATCCTGTCGATGAAGATGCAGCACTTCGAATGGCTATGATTTATCATTTCATTGATGGCGAAAATCCTGACACTTGCGAGAATCATTGGACTGAAGAAAAAATAAAATTAGTAAAGCAAGATCCTGAAGCTTATAGTTTTTTTTTGCCAATCGGTTTGCAATTCACTCCAGTTTATCAGGAATTCTTAACGGAAGTTTCGACGAACTCTTTGGAGCAAAGAAGAATGATGATTCAGCAATTGACACCACCGCCCCACCAATAAAAATCGAAAATTTATACGAATCGTTTACTTTAGGTGCGCTCAAAATATCAGATGGCGACCAGCAAAAAGCTGATTACTTTTTAAATTGTTCCGTATTCGAATATTACTACAGAATTTCAAACAGAAATAAATTTGTTGAATGGCACAATAAGGAAATGAAAAACCAATCGTAATTGATTGGTTTTATTTTATTAATATTATTAATAATTGTATTTATATTATTAATTTTGTGTATTATGTATTTATTACAATGAAAGAAGTTTGGAAAGATATAAAAGGATATGAAGGACAGTTTCAAGTATCTAATTTAGGTAGGGTTAAAAGTTTATGTCGTAAAGTTTCGTTTGGAAAAAATTATCGTACTATTCCTGAAAAAATACGTAAAAACCAAAAGCATACAAGTGGATACGAAGCAATAGTATTAGCATACAAGGGTAAGAATATTTACATTCATAGACTTGTAGCAAATGCTTTTATATCAAATCCTAAAAATCTAAAATTTGTTAACCATATCAATGGAAAAAAAACAGATAATCGAGTTGAAAATTTAGAATGGTGTACACCTAAAGAAAATTGTGCTCACGCTTTAAAAATAGGTTGTCTTAAAAACATAATAGGAAGTAATCATCATTTAACGGTCTTAAATGAAAAACAAGTTATAGAAATTAGATCTAAATATATTCCTAAAAAATACACTCAAAAAATGTTAGGAGATGAATACGGAGTAAGCTCTTTTGTGATTCGTGATATTGTAAATAAAATAACGTGGAAACATATTTAAACTAATTTATTATGGCAGATGATATTGTTTCAATAATTCATAGAATAACTTACGAGGTTCAGGATAGAGAACTTGAACAAGCGGTAAGAACTGTTAACGGCAATATTGCGGGTATAGAAAATTTAACTAGACGACAAATCCGTTTAGCTGAACAATTTAATCGTACTGGTGTTCAAGATGTGCAAACTCGTGAGAGAATTAATCGAATGATTAATCAAAATACTGCTGCATTAAATCATCATCGCCGTAGTTTAGAGAATAATCTTGTATCCAATCGTAGTTTAAACAATGCTCTTAATCAAGAATTAGGAATTGTCGGGAACTTAGAACGTCGTTTACAAATCCTTTCACAAGCACGTAGACGCGCTACTTCACAAACTGAAATTGACCGATATAATGGTTTGATTTCAAATACTCGTAATCGTTTAAATGCTACTAATCCCGCGCAAAATATAAACCAAAACGGAGGTTTACTGAGTGGTTTAGGACTAGGTGCTGGAGGTGGTGCAGTTGCTCGTTTACTTCCAATGATTGGTGGTGCGATTGGTATTTCACAACTTGGAAGCCAAATCAAAGATGTTACACAGCGTTTTGAATCATACCAGGCAACTTTAAAAAATACATTTCAATCTTCAATCCGTGCAAATGATGAGTTTGCAAAGATTAAAAACTTTGCGGAAGCTACTCCGTACAGCGTTGACGAACTTACATCATCATTTATTAAATTAGTAAATCGTGGTTTTGTTCCAACAACTGAAGAATTAACAAATATTGGAGATTTAGCAGCTTCGCAAGGAAAAAAGTTCGATCAGTTAGTTGAAGCAATATTGGATGCGCAAACTGGAGAATTTGAAAGACTAAAAGAGTTTGGTATCAAAGCACGTACTGCTGGTGATACTGTTACATTATCATTCAAAGGAATTGAAAAGCAAGTCAAGAAAACCGATGAGCAAGGTCTTAGAAATGCAATTATTTCATTAGGGAAATTACAAGGTGTTGCGGGTGGTATGGCTACTCAATCTAAAACTTTATCAGGTCAAATATCAAACTTAGGAGATTCTTTTGATGGATTATTCAACGCTATTGGAAGTCACGGAAAAGATTCTTTCGGAGGTTTAATAGAAATGGTCAAAGATACTGTTGATTGGTTTACAAAAATGATAGAAACTAATCCAGCTGATAGTCTACGTGAACAACAAGCTGAAATTAACGGATTAATCGGAGCGATTGCTTCAATGAACGAAAAAGAGGAAGCACGAAGCATTTTAATTTCTGAATTAAATTCTAAATATCCTGAATTACTAAACAATATTGATTTAGAAAAAGTTAGTAGCCAAGGATTGTTGGGTATTTTAGATAAAATTAATGATTCGTACGACAGAAGAATTAAAAAAGCAATGGCAGCCGCTAAAACTGAATTAGCTGGAGAAAGAGCAAAAGATTTTGTAAAAAACTATGCTGATGCATCATCAAATCCACTAATTAGACAAAGTTTACGTTCTGCTGGAGTTTTAGGGAATTTTGATAAACTTACCGGAACAGATTACACGAATAAAATGAATATTGTTCAATCAGTTTACAATAAGACTTCAACGTATGATATTGATACAAGACAAGCATTAGGGAAATACATTAATTCTCTTCGTGAAATGCGAGATGAATATAAATCAATCGAAAAAGATTATCAATCCGCAATAAAATCAGAAAGTGCAATTGTTGTTGAAAATTTACAATTACAACAAGATGCATTGAGAAAACAAACTAATTATGTTAATATTCTAAAAGCAAATTGGGATAAATTATCTGTTGCTCAAAAAAAAGCTAATCCAAATCAGGGACAAAAATTAATTGACGAACAAGCTGAGTTACAAGCAATGAAAAATCAATTAAATGTAGATAATCCAATAACGCCAACAAAATCAACGCCAACAACTGGAACTAAAAAGAAAAAGACATCTACCAAAAAACCAAAAGATCCAAACGAAATTGCTCTTGACAATATTAACAAACAAATGAAGATTGAGCAAGAACAGGAAAAACAAAGATTTGAGCAAAGAAAATCGCAATTACTTTCCAATCTTGAATCTGAATTAATTGATCGTGAAACTTACAATCAACGCCTTACTGAAGCTGTAGAGGATAATGCGCAAAAACTACTTCAAATTGAATTGAAGTACGCTAATATGCGTCCTAAGTATTTGAAGCAAGCCGAAAAGGAAGCGAACAAAACTCGTATTGATGAATTAAACAATAGTTTCAAAGAATATGCAGACACAATTCGTAAGCGTTCAGAGGAATTAATTAAACAATTAATCGATGACCAAAAAAATATCGATGATGAGATTTTTAAATTAAGTGCTGATTCCCGCGCTAAGGATATTTTAAGCAACAAAAAAAGTACAGACAACAAAACGGATGAACTTTCAGAACAAATTAAAGCTTACAGAAATCAAGTATCTGAATTAAATTTAAGACTTCTTAATCCTGATTCTACTACAATAAAAGAAGATACAGAGCAAAAAGAGCAAATCGAAAAAAACCTATATAGCCTTAATATTTTACGCGCTAAAATTGTTGAGGATGGTCGAATCAAAGAGCGTGAGATTAATCTAAAATATGATTTACAGCAATTAGACGATTTAAAGGATTTAGCTGATAAGAAAATTGACACTTACACCGATTCTGAACAAAGGCGATTCTTTCGATTGTATCAAACGGATTTAGATAATAATCAGCGTGAATTAGATTTATTGCGTGATAAACTTTCAAAATCTGAGGATATAGAAAATTTATCAAAACGTAAACGTTTAAAAGCAGAAAAACAATTCAATAAGGATTCTGAAGAATTGGCGTATCGTACAGAAGTTGCGAGATTATTTAATGAAAAAAAACGTCTTGATGATCAGTTAACATTTCTTAGGACTGGTTATGATTTATTAACAGAAGAAGAAAAAAAAGGTAGAGATAAACTAATAAAAACTACAGAATCATCTCTAGGTGGTGTTCAAAATAATATTAGTTCAAAAATAAATGAACATAATATAAAAAAAAGAAAGGATAATGAATTAGATGAAAATGGGAATAACCCTTTCCAATTATTAGCGCAAGATATAGTAGAAATTGCAGATGGTGCAACTAATGCAGCGAATACAATTGTTTCCGCTCTTCAACAAGCAGTTGATATGGAAATTTCAATCCGTGAAAGAAGAGTTGAGCGTTTAAAAACTATTGCTGAACGTGGAAATGCTGAACTTTTACAATTAGAAGAAAAGCGTTTGCAACGTTCAGAAGCACAACAGGAAAAACATGCACGTGCTCAAATCGCTATCAATTCAGCACAACAAGTTTCTGCATCTTTATTAGCTATTGCTAATGCGGCTGCGGCTGGTGGTGGTTGGCTTTCTATTCCATTAGTAATTGCAACTGTTGGTGCGTTAGTATCAGGTTTCGCAATGGTTAAATCCTTGACACAAGATAATATTTCAGGCTTCAAAGATGGTGTAATTAATTTGAATGGACCAGGTAATGAAACATCCGATAGTATCCCAGCACGTTTAAGTCGTGGCGAAAGTGTTATTACTGCTAAAGGAACAAAAGCGGGTGATAATGCAGAAATTTTACGAATGATGAATGACGGTGTAGGTTTCTCAGTTCCGAATCTAACAATGAAAAATCCAAACATTGGTGTTATTTCTCCATCAGATAAGCAAAACGATTTTAAAGCTTTAGAATCAAAATTGGATAACGTAACAAGCACAGTTCAAAAAGTTGTTGAAGCTGTAGAAAATCAAAAACCAAGTTCATTTTCTATTGATCAGGACGGAGTTGTTGCAATGACAAATGCAGTAAATGCAAAAAAACGTAAAAGAGATTTATTATGAAGCTGAAATTATATATGCGCAAACTCCAGCTTTATGATGAACATCAACAGCCAGTTTGGTACACAGGTTTAAATCCTAATTCGTTAAGTATTGTACAAGGAGAAATTCCAAACAATGAATGGAAAGAATATACAAAGTTCGTTGATAATTTAGATGAGTTTTCAACAACTTGGAAAGTACGCTCTACGGATAATTCTAAATCAATTTCGAATATAGAAAAATCGGTATCAGGAGAATTACAATTTTTCGGAGATGCTTATTTTTTTGTGAGAGAATATTTGTTAGATCATGTAGCATCGCCTTTAAATGGAATTGATGTAAAAATAGAAATAGAGAATTGTGGCGATATTGTTGATTTTGTCATAAAAAGTGATGGATTAAATTATTGTACAGATGATTATTGTAACATCGAAGTTAACTTGAAGCAAAAAGATGATTTCTATACTTGCATCTATTCGACATTAATTACAGATAATCACTTGGGTATGTTTGATGGAAAATACGAACATCCTAGATTTTCATATTGTAATGAATTTCGTCCAACTATTTTACTTTCCTTGTTATTTCAAATATTAGGAGTAGTAGGAATTATTGCAATGGTTTTAGGGTTATTTCTTACTGTTATTAAAGGTATTTTATCAGTACTTGTTAGTATTCTGAATTTCATTTCATTTGGAAAGTTAAAGAAGTTGAAAAAAGCAATCAAAGAGATTCCCGACTTAGGAGATATTAGAAGTTGGTTTCTTGAGTTGTTTGTTGATTTATTTGGTTGTGGACGTGAGCATTCTGCACCACTTATTCGTGATTACATTAAAAATGTTTGTTCCAAATGTGGAATAACAATCACACAAGATTCAATTCCGTTATTTTTTAGTCCTGATTCTGAATATTACAATTTAACATTACTTTCTGCAGAAGTTCGTAAAGGTGTTGATAAGGATAGTAACAATTTTTGGATAAACGACAACGATCCATTGCTTACGTTAGATATGCTTCTTGATAAATTGAAAAAAGTTTTCAATGCAAAATGGTTTATCAAAGGTGGTGTTTTGTTTTTTGACCATGTTGATAAATTGGATAATCAGGAATATTTATTTGATTTCATTGGTGAAGATAGAAATCTAATCCTTGACAACATTTGTTTTTCTTGGAATACAGTTACAAAACCAGCTTATGTACGTGTAGGATATTCGGTTGATGCTTTTGATAACCTTACTTCAGATTGTCAAAAAAGATACAATGATATTGTAGAATTCAATAAACCAATAAATCCGATATTGTCAGGTAGCGAAGATAGAACTTTAATAGATTTTGCACCTACACGATTCCGTAATGATGGAATTGACAAAGATTATGTAAGTCAAACTTTAAATCCTGCTGGTACTTGGGGTGATATTATAGGGGTTATATTTACTGGTCCTACTTATTTAGTTTCCCGCAATGCTATTAAGCAAAGAATGCAACGGTATAACTATTCTGTATTAATGCAGAATAACACAACGATGTTACCACGTTTAATTATTTGGGATGGCAAAACCAAAAGAGCAGCAAAAGCAGTTAAGAAATATCAATACGGACACTTATTGCCAAGTCCAAATGATAAATACAATACAAGCGGAATTCCTTATAATCAATCAGAAAAGTTCGATTATCAATATGATGATTTCTTAAAAGAAAATACACATTTGATTAATTACCCAATGTATTTTGATGCAATGTACAAAGGCAATCTTTGGGATTTCCACCAATCAGAAGATCCACGAATCAACCCAAATTTTAATAAAGAATTTGAATTGTCAATTCCTCTTTGTTGTGAAAATCTTCAAAGCTTAAATATTTTCAATAATTCAGGAAATATCAACATTGAACGAAAAGTAAAAATTGATGGTGGCGAATTTTTCAAAGATGGAATAATCAAAGAGATTGAATTGAATTTTAATTCAAAAAATAGTAAAGGCAGACACATAAAAATAAAAGGTATAATATGATTTTTGTTGACACACTTTCACAATTACAATTAAATAATTTGTGCGGTTTTGAAAAACCATATTCAGAACCTGTTATTGTTGCATCTGACATTAATTTGCAAGGTCGATTACCTGAGCAAACTTGGAATGATTATACAATAGAAATTAAGCTATACAATTGTAATGGCGAAGTTTTTATAAAAGATATTACAAATCAATTCCGAATTCAATTCGCTAAATCGATTTATAATTTTAGATATTTTAATTTGCAATTGCGTGAGTGGGGAAATGAATTTCCTATTGATTGCTTTACTTTTCAAATTGAAATTAAAAACAATGGTCAAACCATTTTCAATAAAATTACTGAAACATACAGAAGATTACATCCGAATCGTAGATGTTATGTTGAATTTGAAGAATCTGAGTGGAATGAATTCTCTTTAGGAAAAAGTTTTATCAAATTAAATGGTTCAGATTATGTTCGAAATCCTACGGAATTACCAAATCATTTTGAATCAATTTACCAGCAAGGCACTAAAAAATGGCAGTTATATTTTGATTGTAATCAAATTTTCAGTGTTGAAATTGCACGTTCAATGGCTTTGTCTTTTCCTTTGGCTGGTGTTCTTGGTGGTGGTGCAACAAAGATTTTACCTATTTACGCAATTTATGCAGTTGATGAAACTGGTTGTAAACTTCCTATGCTTCGTCTTGAAAGTACATACGAATGTTTAGATAATGTAACAGGTTTGTATTATGGCGATCCAAAAGAATTATTAAATTTTCAAGGAAATGATCCTGATTTAAAATATTCAAATACTCAATGGATAGAATCGGAAATTGTTAAACAACCTGTTGAATTTGAAAAAGAGGTTTCATTTTTAGGACGTACTCAACGTGTTGATTATTCAGCTGTTTATAAATTTACTGGTCTTATCGAATTTCCTCAATGGAAGTCTGATGAAATAGAATTTATTTTTAGTGGAAAAAGGATTTATGTAGATTCGAACGAATATATCCATAAAAAAGGTTCAATCTTCAAAAAAGATACAATTCGAAATACTTGCAGTTGGTTACTTGATACAAATTTGGAGAAAAAAGTAATTGTCAATGATTTTAGTTGTCAGGAAGATTGTACAATGCTTTGTTACTATTATGCCATTTTTGGAGGTACAAAAGATCAAGCTTATTACGATGAAAATGGAAAATTAATTGGATTTCTATTTCAAGATTTAATGAATTATTTCAATTCTTTATCTGATATAATTTCAGTTGAAGAATTTGATGTAACTAAAATCGAATGTACTCCTATTTCAGTTATCAAAATAGACACTTATGGTACTGTACCAAGTTTTATCCATTATTGGGAATTCACTCCATCAAATCGCGTATATGTTCGCCGTGATGATTGTGTAAAACCAAACAATCTATGTGATGGAATCGAGGGTATGTGTGTTGTTCCAAATGGGATTACTGGTTATTGCTATGAAGTTGAAAGCTGTTTTAAGCCTACACAAATCACATCTAAATGTATTGTTGTTCAAAACCACAATGGCTCAATTACACTGGATAATAATTGGACCATAAATAATGGTTTTGTTATTAAAGTAGATCAGTTCGGAAATGTTACGTTGAATTTTACAGTTGAAAATAAAACTATCACTTCAGAAGAAAATTTTGTTACAGAATCTATAGGGGTATTGAGTGCAAATGTAACGCCAAATCAAACCATCAACATCGAAAACAATAGTGATGATATTGTCATTATGAACGATGGAACTATTTTTTATACTTCTGAAAATCTTGATTTTTCAAAAGGTTATTTATCAATTTCGTTAAACTTAAATTATAATAAAAATGTCATTTAATTGGGAAATAAAAGTAGCTAATCCAGTCTTGACAGATGGAATGAGTTTTCGTGTTCGTTATAAAAAGAAACCGAACGGGTCTTGGTTGGATTTTTTGCCAAATCCAACTACAAACATTTTTACAATTACAAATCTTGACGAGGAAGAATACACCGCTGAAATTAAAACAGTTTGTGCAGATGGTACTCTTTCAACTCCTAGTTTTCTTGATTCTCCTTGTTATGGTGGAGGTGGTGGCGGAGGTGATGATACTCCGCCATTAGTTAATATTTATTGGACTGATATGAGTTCAGTTCCTGATAGAGAATATACAACTGATAATTTTAGCTTAAATATTGTCATTAACGCAACTGATGCAGAAAATGACATTGTTTTGACTGAATTAGAAGTTTCTAGTAATAATGTGAATTGGAGTGTACAAAGTGCTATTACAACTCAAATTACTCAAGTTGTTGGAACAAAACAAACAAATTATTATTACAGAGTTAAAGTAACTGATTCGAAAAATAATACTGCGACATCAAATGTTCTTTCAGTAAAATATAAAGAGGTAATTGTTCCGGATTTACAAATTACAAATGTTCAAGGCGTTTATCCTCCTAATTGCGGAAATGAGGGTGAAGAAATCAATTTTGACATCATTGGAAAACCAAACGAGGTTGTTAATTTTCAAATGAAATGTATTGAGGTTGTAGGTCATAGTTTTAATTTTGAAATTAATACTGATGTAATGGCAACGGCTTTTACTTGGAATCTTGCTCAAACTGGAGCAACAAAAGATGGTTCGCTTACTTTAAATTCACATGGCAAAATCAGTTGTAACGCTAAGATGTGTTTACGTCCTTGTTTAAATGAAGCATATTCGACAGCTACAATTGAATTTATTTTATACAATTCAGATGGTATCACTTTAACAAATCAAAAATTAAACTTCAATGCTTATCAGGAATGTAATATTTAATTAATAATATAAATATATAAATTAATATTATTTATATTTGTAAGTATAATTGTTTAATTCTAAAATTGTTACTTATGTCAATTTGTCCAACAGCTTGTGCTGATTTTGAAATGGTAGATGTTAAGGCAGCAGCTTGTAAAATTGAGTACAGAAAAGTAAATATCCGTTGTTTAGCATTTTATAAATGTGATGTTAAACTTCCTCAGCCATTAACACCTTCTGCATTAGAAGCTTTGGTTACAGCTGGAGCTATTGTTTTTTCAAACGAATTAGTAAATGTCACTGTTGCTGATCCAACTTACGAAGAACGTAAACTATCTGACAGCCGACCAGCTGAACAGGAAATTGTAGAACGTCAAATCACATTCGAGGATAGAATCAAAGTAGAAACTACTGGTGCCGGTGCTAACTTGTTTTTAGATTATGATTTTTGGCAAGATAAATTGGAACATAGATCACAATTAAACTACGCTTTCGTAATGAACAACGGTGATGTAGTTGCACCAGTTGACGATTACGGAGTTGGTTTGCCAGCAACATTTCAAATGCACAGAAATTTTGAGAATTTATCAAGAGGTGGTGCAATCGAAATCAAAGCGGGTACATTGACATTTCAAGGTGATCCATTGTCTATGAAATACAAACCTATTATTAACTTAAATGAAGTTGCTTCATTAGCTGGTAAATGGTAATGGATATTTCTAAAGTACAGGAAATAATAAAAAAACAAAGCGTTCCTAGTTCGTATCAACAAGCTAGGGACGTTTACTATGCAATAACATTGCACACAAAAGGCGCACGTCCAGCGTTCAAAGATTTATCAAGTAGAAGTAACAGCGGAAAAATATACCCTCCTGGTTACATAGATGATAATTATCAAAACTTATTTGAAAAATTTCTACTATCAAGACATCCACGAGAGGAAGAAGTTACAAGAGATTGGCGTTACAGCCAATACAAACCACTTACAAAATCAGCATTTCAACGATTAATTAATGTAGTTCGTGGATTGATTTACCAAGACACAAAACACACATTGAAAATTGATGATAAAGAAAATTCAGACTATTTAGAGGGAAACAACTTCCTTGAAAAGAACAATTTTCTTTCATTATTCAAAAATATTTTTCTTCAAACATTGTTTGAGGACCCAAACGGATATTTAGTGGTAATTCCGTCAAAACATAAAAATGAAATTCAAAACGATGCTAATCCATTAGAGGTTTCATTTAATTATGTTTCAATAACGAAAATTCTACATCAAGATGATAAGGATCTAATCTTTAAATCTAATGATGACAAACATATTTTTTGGATTAACGAAACGGATATAATCCGTTTTCGTAAAAATGAAAATTCAGAATGGATAAAAGAAGATGGTTACTTTCATCACGATTTCGGACATATTCCCGCAATAAAATTAGGTGGAATATTTGTAGACAATGGTTTTTATAAATCATTTATCGACGATGCAATTCCGATTGCTGACGAATTTATTTCTTCTTATTCTTCTGAGCAATTAATTGACAAAGAAGCTTCACATCCATACATACAACAGGCAACAGTAGAGTGCCCAACTTGTAACGGAATAGGCTCTACACAGGCAGATGTTGAAATATGCGATTTATATCCAAATGGTGTTAAACAAGTAGAGTGTAAAACTTGTCATGGTAAAAAACAAATTTCCATCAATCCAGCTGAACGCTATGAAGTTCCTGTCGAAGAAATGGACAAGCAAATGGTTAAAATCATTAATCCTGATGTTGGAATTAATCAATATCATCGTAATAAAAACAAGGATATTTTTAAT
>RRZU010202181.1_pt1 | contig 11689 bp, 13 predicted proteins | sample 2165561 | NCBI WGS metagenome assembly RRZU01 (sample SAMN10456909, study PRJNA506462) | wastewater metagenome | isolation source: wastewater sludge | place: USA: Moscow, Idaho | reverse complement strand
GCGACGAGCAGGCGTATACCGCGGTGCTCAGCCTGTTGGTCGGGCAGCTGGCCGGGATCGACTCCGGTCTGCATTGGGACTATCGGTGGGAGCTGGCGACCCTCACCGCCCGGGCCGGGCGGCTCGACGAGGCCGCCGCACTGTTCGCTGCGGCACCGCCGCCACCCCCTGGGTTGGCCGGCGCGACGGTCCTGCCCGCCTGGCGCGCCTGGGTGCTCGAGCCGACCAGCCGCTCGGCGGCCCAGCTGGACAACGCGATCGGCGGGCTGACCCGACCGGCCGAGCGGCTCACTGCCGCTCGGCTGGACTGGCTGCTCGGGCACTGGCATGCCGAGCGCGGGGATCGGGGGTCGGCGCTGCGGCTGCTGGAACGGTCCGCAGGCCGGTATGCCGCGACCGGCGCGCTGGGCCTGTTGGGTTGTGTCCGCACCGAGCTGGCTGCGCTGCGCCCGGCCCGTGACGCCGAGCCGGTCCCGCGGGATACCCGAGCGGAGGTCGACCGGCTCACCGAGGCCGACCGCCGGGTGGCGATCGCGGTCAGTGGTGGTCTGTCCAACCGGGAGGTGGCCGAGACGTTGTTCCTGTCGGTGCGCACGGTGGAGTCGCACCTGGCCTCGATCTTCCGCAAGCTGGGCGTACGCAATCGCACCGAGCTGTCCCTGCTGGGCTGACGCCCGGGCCTTGGTGATCAGCGCAAGGCATCGAGGGTGACGAACCGGAAGCCCTGGGAGCGCAATCGGGTGATGACCTCCCCCAGCGCATCGGCATCGAGGGTCGAGTGGTCACTGGGGTGGGCGCCCAGGTGCATGAGGACGATCTCCCCCGGCCGGGCAGCCCCGACGACCCGAGCCACCACCTTCTCGGCGCTCTGACCACCGGAGGTGCCCTGCCAGCCGAGGCTGTCGACGGTCCACCCGACAGCGACATATCCTTGAGCCGCAACGAGATTCCTGGTGCGCGCATCAGAGTCGCCGAACGGGAAGCGGAAGAACGGCACCGGGTCACGCCCGGTGACCGCGACGATCTTCGCGCGGGTGCTGTCCAGTTGGGTGCGCGCCGCAGCGTCGTCGAGGGCAGGCAGGTGCGGGTGATCCCAGGAGTGGTTGCCGACCGGGCCGATCGTGGCCAGCTCCGCGACGAGCGACGGGTTTGCCGCCGCGAAACGCCCGGTGACGAAGAAGCTCGCCGGCACTCCTTCCCGAAGCAGGGTCGCGACGATCCGAGCGGCACCCTGACTGTCCGCGCCCCCGTCGAAAGTGAGCGCCACGACCCGCTCGCTCGTCGGCAGGACGTCGATGACCCCGGCGCGGCGGGCGGTCGGCACCACGGACCCGGATGTCGGCGCAGCACTGGGCGACGGAGCACTGGTCGGCACAGCACCGGTCGGCACCAGATTGGTCGACACCACACCGGTCGACACCACACCGGTCGACGTCGCGGCGGGGGTCGACGAGCGGAGGGCAGCCGCACCGCTCCACGTCGGCTGCACCGACGACCCGTCGGTCGTGCAGCCGACGGTGAAGAATCCGGACAGGCCGAGGGCCAGCACGGCACAGGCTCGGGTGGCGCGCGAAACGGTGGACACACCCTCTCGACGCGCCACCCGGCCGGTGCGTTGACCAGGGCAGATCAGCCGGCGCGATCAGCCAGCAGCGGCGGTGAAGCCTTGACGCAGGTCGGCGAGGATGTCGTCGATGTGCTCGATGCCTACCGCCAGGCGCACCAGGCCGGGGGTGACCCCAGCGGCCAGCCGGTCGGCGTCACCGCCCTGTGAGTGGGTCGTCGAGGCGGGGTGGATGACCAGCGAGCGCACGTCGCCGATGTTCGCGACATGTGAGTGCAGGCTCAGGCCCTCGACGAAGCGCTTACCGGCCTCCAGCCCACCGGCGATCTCGAAGGCCAGCACCGCCCCGGAACCCCTGGGGCAGTACTTCTGGGCCTTGGCGTATTCCGGGCTGTCCGGCAACGAGGCCCAGCGCACCGACTCCACCTGGGCGTGCCCTTGGAGGAACTGCGCGACCTTGTGGGTGTTCTCCAGGTGCCGCTCCATCCGCAGCGACAGCGTCTCGACACCCTGGCTGATGAGGAAGGCGTTGAAGGGCGAGATCGCCGGGCCGAGGTCACGCAGCAATTGCACGCGGGCCTTGAGGATGAAGGCGAGGTTGGCCCCCAGAGCGCTGCCGACCCCGAGGTCGCGGGCGAAGACCAGCCCGTGGTAGCTCTCCTCGGGGGTGTTGTAGTTCGGGTACTTGCCCGGGTCCTTGCCGAAGTCGAAGGTGCCGCCGTCGACGATCACTCCGCCAATCGAGGTGCCGTGCCCACCGAGGTATTTCGTCGCGGAATGCACGACGATGTCGGCGCCCCACTCCAGCGGGCGGGTGAGGAAGGGGGTGGCGATCGTGTTGTCGACGATGAGCGGCACGCCGGCCTCGTGGGCGACGGCCGCCACGCCCTCGATGTCGAGCACCTCCACCTTGGGGTTGGCGATCGACTCGGCGAAGACGAGCTTCGTGTTCGGCTGCAGCGCAGCGCGCCACGAGTCGAGGCTGCCCGGGTCGTCGACGAAGCTGACCTGGATGCCGTACTTGGGCAGGGTGAACTTCAACAGGTTGAAGGTGCCGCCGTAGAGCGACGGTGAGGCGACGACATGGTCGCCCGCCTCGGCGATGTTGAGGATCGCGAGGGTCTCGGCGGCCTGCCCCGACGCGACGAGCAGCGCCGCGACCCCGCCCTCGAGCGCGGCGATCCGCTGCTCGACGGCGTCCTGGGTGGGGTTCATGATCCGGGTGTAGATGTTGCCGAATTCCTTGAGCGCGAAGAGATTCGCGGCGTGGTCGGTGTCGTTGAAGACGTACGACGTGGTCTGGTAGATCGGCAGGGCCCGCGCCCCGGTGGTGGGGTCGGCGCTCTGGCCGGCGTGGATCTGCTTGGTCTCGAAGGCCCAGCTGGTGGGGTCGCTCATCAGTTGCCCTTTCGGTGCTCGGGAGCCCAAGGCTCCGCGCTTGCCCCGGTCCCGTCGACCGGCGGCCAGGTCCTCACCCGGGGCACCCCACCGCGGTGGAGGGTTGCCGGTCAGCGAGCCGGGGCTTCGCGCTGACACTCTTGACCTGCGCGCAGGATAGGCGCAGCCCGTATGCCGGGACACTCATGTCTCGGGATCCGGGCGGGTCGGCGCACGTCCAGCCGGGCCACGCGGTGCATCATGGCCCGGTGACCTACCGTATGGACGACTACCGTGCCGACCGGGCCCGCTATGACTCGATGCTCTTTCGACGTTGCGGCCGTAGCGGGTTGGATCTGCCGGTCATCTCGTTGGGGTTGTGGCACAACTTCGGCGACGACCTGCCCGTGGCGACGCAGCAGGCGATCCTGCGCCGGGCCTTCGACCTCGGGGTGACCCATTTCGACCTGGCGAACAACTACGGCCCGCCCTACGGCAGCGCCGAGCGCAACTTCGGCACGATCTTCGCCCGCGACCTGCGGCCCTACCGCGACGAACTGGTGATCTCGACGAAGGCCGGCTACGACATGTGGCCCGGTCCCTACGGGCAGGGCGGCGGCTCCCGCAAATACCTGCTCGCCTCCCTCGACCAGTCCCTGGCCCGGACGGGTCTGGACTACGTCGACATCTTCTACAGCCATCGCTTCGACCCGAGCACTCCGCTGCCGGAGACGATGGGGGCGCTCGACGCCGCGGTGCGCCAAGGCAAGGCCCTGTATGCCGGCATCTCCTCCTACTCGCCGCAACGCACCCGCGAGGCCGTCACGATCCTGCGGGAGCTGGGCACCCCGCTGCTCATCCATCAGCCGTCCTACTCGATGCTCAACCGGTGGATCGAGCACGGGCTGCTCGACACGCTCGCCGACACCGGGGTGGGGTGCATCGCCTTCTCCCCGCTGGCGCAGGGGCTGCTCACTGACCGTTACCTGCGCGGCATACCGGCCGATTCGCGTGCCGCACAAGGCAAGTCATTGGACCCGGCGATGCTCACCGAGGCGACCGTCAAGCACCTGCAGGCGTTGCACCGGATCGCCCGCAAGCGGGGGCAGAGCCTGGCCCAACTGGCCCTGGCCTGGGCATTGCGTGACGAGCGGGTCACCTCGGTGCTCATCGGTGCCTCCAGCGTGGCCCAACTGGAGAACAGCCTCGCCGCGACCGCCAACCTGGATTTCACCAACGCCGAGCTGCGCGCCATCGACAGGCACGCCGTGGAGTCCGGCGTCAACCTGTGGGCCCGCTCCTCATCGAACTGACCTAAAGCCCGCTCAGTCACGACGGGCCCACGGCACGCGCCGCGGGCCCGACGAGCACGCCTCAGACGTTGAGGTGTGGGCGGATCGGGCGCTCCCCCTCGTCGTAGACGAGCTCCGGGCGCCCGACGAGCAACGGGTCGGGCACGCCGACGACATCGGCGTCCTTGCCCGGGTAGTCGATCGTGGACAGCACGACCCGCATGGCCTCCAGCCGGGCCCGCTTCTTGTCGTTGGACTTGATGACCGTCCACGGCGAATCGGTGGTGTCGGTGTAGAAGAACATCGCCTCTTTGGCCTGGGTGTAGGCATCCCATTTGTCCAGGCTGGCCAGGTCGGTCGGCGAGAGTTTCCACTGGCGCACCGGGTCGATCTTGCGCCGCTCGAACCGGCGGAACTGCTCGGCGCGCCCCACGGAGAACCACAGCTTCGTCAGGTGCACGCCCGAGCCGATGAGCATCTTCTCGAACGCGGGGCACTGGCGCAGGAATTCGAGGTACTCCGCCGGGGTGCAGAAGCCCATGACCCGCTCGACACCGGCACGGTTGTACCAGGAGCGGTCGAAGAAGACCATCTCCCCCGCGCCCGGAAGGTGCACGGCATACCGCTGGAAGTACCACTGGGTCAGCTCCCGATCAGTGGGCTTCTCCAGCGCGACGACCCGGGCACCACGGGGGTTGAGGTGCTCCATGAAACGCTTGATCGTGCCGCCCTTGCCGGCGGCGTCGCGGCCCTCGAAGACGACGACGATCTTGAGGCCCTGATCCTTGACGTGCCGTTGCAGCTTGAGCAGCTCGATCTGCAGCAGCCGCTTGGTCGCCTCGTACTCGAGCACCTTGAGCTTGGTGGCGTACGGGTAGTTGTGCTGCCACGCGATCGGGTCCGGATCCAGCGGCTCGCCGGGGATGTAGCGCAGCTTCGCGTCGTCGCTCTCCTGCTCCAGAAGCATCCGGTTGCGCAACTCGTCGAGCGTCTCTTCGCTCGGGGTGAATGCCGAGACCGAGTAGGTGAATTCGCTGTCATGTCGCTCCTGCCCCAGAGCCTGCGACGGGGTTCGCTGCGGCTGCTCGGTCATCGGCTGCCTCCTGCCTCGGTGAGCGTTGCCCCAGATGCTAATGCCGGCGCCGCGTACCTGCCGGAGCGGCGGCGTCAGGCCGAGTGCTTGACTGGCATCGTGAGCGACGACGAATACGCCCCCTCCCCGACCGGCTGGGTGGCCCGTCAGGTGGCCCACATCGAGGCCGCCGGCGACACCGCGGCGGTCTCGATGCTCGGCGGATCGGTGGTGCTGCTGACGATGCGCGGGGCGCGCACCGGCGCGGTGCGCAAGGTGCCGCTCATGCGGGTGGAGCGAGGCGGTCGGTATGCCGCGATCGCCAGCCTGGGCGGCTCCCCCCGAGACCCGAAATGGGTGGCCAACCTCCGCGCGCACCCGCAGGTCGAGGTCATGGACGGCACCCGACGCGCCTCGATGATGGCCCGGGAGCTAGACGGCGCCGAGCGGCAGCAGTGGTGGGGGTATGCCGTGCAGGTCTTCCCGGGCTACGCCGACTACCAGCCGCGCACCGAGCGGGTGTTCCCGATCTTCCTGCTCGAGCCGCGCCAGGAGTGAGGGAACCGGGCCATCGCCCGGCACGTCAATAAAGTGATATCATCTAGATGTCACATAGTGACCGCTACCGGAGGCCCAGATGAGCACCAACCCAACCCCACCCGCGAGTGCCCCCGTAGGACACTCCGGCGCCCGAGTCAGTGTCGTCGAACGACCGGCGTTCGCTGTCGACGGCTTCCTCGCCTTCTTCGTCGGGCTGGCGCTGCTGGCCTTCACGGTCTGGCGGGTCGTCGACCTCGCCACGACCAAGGCACCCTTCTCGGGCGGCGCACTGGCCGGCGTCCTGATCCCGACCCTGTTGGCGATCCTCGTCCTCAGCTCGGTCGTGGTCATCCAGCCCGGGCAGACCAAGGTCGTCCAGTTCTTCGGCCGCTACATCGGCACGGCCCGGCGCTCCGGGCTGTCGATGCTCATGCCGCTGACGACCAAGCGCGGAGTCTCGGTGCGGGTCAACAACTTCGAGACCAACGCCCTCAAGGTCAACGATGCCGACGGCAACCCCGTGGAGATCGCCGCGATCGTCGTCTGGCAGGTCGCCGACACGGCGAAGGCCAGCTTCGCCGTCGAGTCCTACCAGGACTTCGTCAAGGTGCAGGCGGAGGCGGCGTTGCGGCACGTCGCGACGAGCCACCCCTACGACGACCCGGACGGGCACGGCGAGTCGCTGCGCGGCTCGACCGACATCGTGTCCGCCGAGCTGGCCGTCGAGGTCGCCGAGCGGGTGCGCGTCGCCGGGGTCGAGATCCTCGAGGTGCGGATCAGCCACCTGGCCTACTCGCCGGAGATCGCCCAGGCGATGCTGCAGCGCCAACAGGCGTCGGCCATCATCGCGGCGCGCTCGCGGATCGTCGACGGTGCCGTCGGCATGGTCGAGATGGCCCTGCAACGGCTCGAAGCCCAGGACATCGTCGTGCTCGACGACGAACGCAAGGCGGCCATGGTCTCCAACCTGCTCGTCGTGCTGTGCAGCGAGGCCAAGGCCTCGCCGGTCGTCAACGCCGGCACGCTCTACCACTGAATCGGACGCTGACTCGTGACCCCGCCCGCGGATGAGGCCGCGCCGCAGCGGCATACACCCGCGGGCGGTGGACCGGCCCGCGCAGAACGACACGCGGTGCTGCTGCGGTTGGATCCGGCCGTGCACGCGGCGGTGGCCCGTTGGGCCGAGGACGAGTTGCGCAGCGTCAACGCCCAGGTGGAGCTGGTGCTGCGTCGCGCTCTGGCGCAGGCGGGCCGCCTACCGGACGGCGCCGGCCCGCTCCCCCGCCGCGGCCGGCCACCGAAGTCGAACTAGGTCACCTGCGGCACGCCCACGCCGTTGTCGCCCGCGGCGTGACGCCGTCGACAGCACCATCCGCAATCCGCCCGTTCGCCCGAAGCGCCGTGATCCACGGCAAACGATGCTGAACGGGTGGAGGAATTCTCATCCCAGGACTGGGCCCGATTCGTCGGGGCCGATACGCGGCGCCCGTTGCCGCCGCGGCTGAGCGCCGCGCTTGGTGAGCTCTCCGCGGTGGCTCCCGCTGGCGACGCAACGCGGGGCGCGCGCACCGCCCGCCCGGCCCCCCGCCGCTCGACGCGCTGGAGCATGCTCGGCTCGCTGTTGGCGATCCTGGTCGTTGTGAGCGCCGGCAACAGCGTCGGGGTGCGCTCGTCGTGGGACGAGGCCACCGGCTGGGCCCATCCCTCCGCCACGGATGGTCGTGGTTTCACGTACCTGCGCACCCAGGCGTATGACCCCCGCACGCCGGTGGGCTACGACCCGTGCCAACGGATCGATGTCGTCATCAACCCGACGGATGGGCCCCCACAGGCGCAGATCATCGTCCAGGAGGCGGTCGACACGATCGCCGGGATCAGCGGGCTGCAGCTGCGGGTCGTGGGAACCACCGACGAATCCGCCGTGAGCCGTTGGGAATCGACACCCGCGATATGGGACCGGCCACCCGTGCTCATTGATTGGACCACCCGGGCGAAGTACTCGGGGCTGACCGACAAGATCGTCGGTCGCGGCGGCAGCATCTCGGCGATGACCATCACCGGCAAGGCTGTCTACGTCACCGGAGCCGTCGCCTTGGACGGGCCCTACTTGACGCGAATATTGTTGTGGCCCAATGGCCGTCACATCGTGCGCATGGTCGTCATGCACGAGCTCGGTCATGTCCTGGGTCTGGGGCATATCTACCGCGCCGGCGAGATCATGTCCTACGAAGGCACCCCACTGGCACCTGGGCCGGGCGACCGGGCCGGTTTGGCGGCGTTGGGCACCTTGTCCTGCGGCATCTGGAGGTAGCGTCCGACCCGACGTCGGCGCTGCCGGCCACGATCAGGAGGCGACCCGGTGCGGGCGGCGGTGGTCGGGCAGGCGGCAGACCCCCTGGGGCGTGGCGACGGCGACCGCGAACAGGTGTATGCCGCCCGCCGCGCACGCGTCGACGGCCGCCTGGTGCCAGCTGCGGTCGCTGTCGATGACCCCGGCCCGGCCCGGGCGGGCGATGGCCACGACCAGCCCCCCGGATCCGCCGGCGAGCGCATGGACGAACGGCTCGAACAGTGACCGCCGATCGGGCATCGGCGCGCTCACCAGGTCGGTGACGGCGCACGGCTGGATGATCCGCCGAGTGGGACCGCAGATGATGACGTAGATCGCCCCGTCGAGCCGGTCGGTGTCGGTGACGATGAGGTCGACGACATCGGTGAAGATCGCGGGGTCGGTGACGGGACGGGTGGCCCAATCCTTGGGCAGGTCGCGGAAACTCATGCCGCGCAGCGTGCCCTGAAACCGCGCCGAGCCTCGGAAGATATCCACAGCCCACGGCACACCCTGGCCTCTGGCCCGGCAACGACAAGCGGAGGGTGCCGGCGGGGCACCCTCCGCTGTCGTTTCCGCCGAACGCGGTCCGTTACCGGCCTAACGCGGTCCCTCAGACGAACGCTGGTTCGCGGACCACCGGGGCGGGGACGGCCGTGGTGTGCGCGTGGCGCAGACCGAGCAGGCCGAGCCCGAGCAGCAGTGCCGAGCCCCCGAAGGCCGCGATCGCGGCATACCCGGCGATCTTGCCGATGGTGCCGAAGGCGTAGGCGTTGAGCAGCAGACCCCGCAGGGTGCTGCCCATGAAGAGCGACTCACGCAGATCGCCGAGCTTGGCGACCTGGGCCGGGTCGGCGAGCTGGGTGGCCTTGAGCTTGTTGTAGGCAGCGGAGACCTCGGCGTAGGTCTGACCGTTGGACGACTTGTTCATGTGCACGAGGATGTAGTGGTCGGCGTAGGCCTTGGCCTGGTCGCCGGTCTGCATCGGCTGGCCGGCGAACTCGGCCAGGTAGGGCTTGATGAGCGGGTCCTCGATGGCTGCCCCGGAGGGCATGGTGATGTGCTGGTCGGCCAGCTGCTGACTCACGTTGTCCGCCACGAAGGTGCTGGCCCAGGTCAACAGGCCACCAGCCACCAGGAGCACGCCGGCCATGATGAGGCCGGTCCAAGAGATGAGTTTGTCGAACGCGGTGCGCATGACGATCTCGGCTTTCTGGTCCGGCGGCAGCCGGGCCCAGGGAGGGTGTGCGGGGTGATTGACACGTCAACCATCTCAGCCAGGCCGGGAAAGGGCACGGGGCCCAAGGTCCTTGGCTCGTGCGACGTGGATCACCCAGTGACGCAAAGCAGCTCACACCTCGGCGGGTGTGGGGCCGGGATCGTCGGCCTCGGGTGGTGGTTCGGCGAGCAGCAGGCCGAGGTTGGCACCGAGGGCCAGGTCGTCCATCGCCCCGAGGTGCTTGAGCCGCACCCGCCCGGCTCGATCGATGAGCACCGTCGACGGAGTGCCCTGCAGGTCGTAGCGGCGCATCGTGACCGGCATCGTCTCCCCCGGCTCGTGCCGGTCCACGGCGACAGGGAAGCCGTAGCGGAACTCGGAGAGGAAGACCCGCAGGGCATCCGGGCCGGTGACCGCGTGATGCTCGAAGACCGTGTGCAGGCCGACGACCTGCACCTGCCGGAACAGCTGATGCACTCGCTTCGCTTGCGGCAGAGCGTGATCGACGCAGCCGGGGCAGAGCATCTGGAAGGCCTCGAGCAGCACCACCTGCCCCCGTAGCGACGCCAACGGCCGTGGCGTACCGATCCACTCGACGACGTCGAGCTCGGGCGCGTCGTGTCCGGTCATCCGCCGACGATAGGGCAGCCCTGGCAGTCTCGCGACTGAACGGCCGAACGGCCGATTCGGACCAGCCCTCGGGGACCGACGATGGTGAGGTGCCGACTCCCGACCATGCGCCTGGCCTTGACGCGCCCGGCCCCGGTCTCGCTTCGGCGCAACCGCCGCGGTCGATGCGGCGGTCGGTGCTGCTGGTCGGGCTGGCCGCGGTCGGGCTGTTGGTGACGAAGGTGCTGCCCTTGGACACCACCGGTGAGCCGGAGTACGGACGGCACTACGCGTTCCTGCACGTGCAGCCGGGCACGAGCAACACCCCGATCGGCTTCGACCCGTGCCTGGGCGTGAACATCGTCGTCAACGACTCCGAGTGGCCCGGCGACGGCACCCAAATGGTGACCGAGGCCGCGGCGGAGCTGTCCGAGGCCAGCGGCATACCGTTGCGCGTGATCGGCACCTCCAAGGACCGCGCCACCTGGCGGGTGCGCACCGTCATGGGGCAGCCGGTGCTCGTGGACTGGTCGAGCCCGGCCCTGCAACCGGGGCTCACCGGTGACGTCGCCGGGCTCGGCGGCAGCATCCCGGTGCGGGGCCGTTCCGGCCGCCAGACGTTGGCCGCCGGCTCGATCAGCCTGGACACCCCGAGCCTGCAGGCGTATGCCGCGCACCGCGGCGGCGGCGCCGTGGTCAAAGGCGTGATCATGCACGAACTGGGGCATGTGCTGGGCCTGGGCCACCCGAACGAGGACGGTCAGCTGATGTCCGCCAGGGGCAGGACGAACAGCTTGCGCAAAGGTGACCTACGCGGCCTGCAGCTGCTCGCGGCCGTCCCCTGCGGCGCCTGACCAGCCCGTTGCGCTGGTCGTCAAGCCTGTTGGAAGGCGCCTCGCGGACCGGGCGTCTGATCGGCCATTTCCCGTCTGAGCTTCGGCACAACGAGGTCCCGCAGCACACCGAGGACCTCATCTCCGATCTGACGTTCGTTGCCCCCGTCACCGTCGAGTAGCCACCAGTGATCCCGACCATGGCTCAGGAACCCAGCGCGCTGCACGTAGCGGTGCAGAGCAATCGTGTTCGGGCTGGGTTTGACGGAGTAGTAACTACGGCTGGCCCTCGCCTCCTGCCAGGCACGCTTCCCAACGACCAGCATGTTGATGGTGAACTTGGCCAAGTCCCCCGAGCTGGCCTGGGATGTCTGGAATCCGATCATCGCCCAGTCCCGCTCGTCCGGGAGCGTCCACACTCGGCCCGAACCCGTGAATCCCATATCGCGAAGAGCTGGGCCCCACACGCTCTTGATCAGGTTGGTGAACCGGCTCTGCGCTTCGCCCATGCTCGGATGCTAGTTGGGCCGCTAGCCGGATAACCAACACCTCACCGCCGTTCCGGGCCGATTGCGCGCAGGAAGCCGGGTTCTCCTACTTCGCTCTGAGCCCGGGGTGCAACGGGTGGGGTGCCACGGTGAGGCGGCACCCCACACCTTGCAGCTACGGAATATGGCCCGCTGTCAGCTGCAGCCGCTGGTGGAGCCGCAGCCTTCGCAGACGTAGCAGGAGCCGGCTGGGCGCATCCGGGTGCCACAGGTGAGGCACATGGGGGCGTCGGCGGCCTTGCCCTGGAACTTGGCGAGCAGGTCCTGCGAGGAGTGGATCTCCACGCCGACCTCGCGGGCCGAGGC
>RRZU013490885.1_pt1 | contig 11690 bp, 13 predicted proteins | sample 2165561 | NCBI WGS metagenome assembly RRZU01 (sample SAMN10456909, study PRJNA506462) | wastewater metagenome | isolation source: wastewater sludge | place: USA: Moscow, Idaho | reverse complement strand
GAAAAACTGCTGACAACCTTCAGCGATGACAGTCAGACTAATCTCATTAATAGGAATGCAGGAATAAAAGCTGTAAAAGTAGACCGCGAGATTTTTGATCTCATTGAAAGAAGTTTACGAATCAGCAGAATTACAGACGGCTACTTCGATATTTCTTACGGCGGAATCGATAAAAGTTTCTGGAATTTCGACCGTGAAATGAAAGAACTTCCCAATCCTGAAAAAATAAAAGATCATCTGAAACTAGTTAATTATCAGAATATTATTCTCGATGGCGACAATCAGACCGTTTTCCTCAAAGAAAAAGGAATGCGCATCGGTTTTGGAGGAATCGGGAAAGGATATGCCGCAGAAATGGCGAAAAGAATTCTTCAGGAAAGAAATGTACATTCCGGAATTGTAAATGCTTCGGGCGATTTAACGACTTGGGGAAATCAGGCAGACGGAAAACCCTGGACCGTAGGAATTGCCGATCCAGACAATGCAAAACAGCCTTTTTCTTATATGAATATTACGGATATGGCGGTCGCAACTTCAGGAAATTACGAGAAATTCGTGGTCATCAATGGTAAAAAATATTCTCATACCATCAATCCGAAAACAGGAATGCCGGTTTCGGGCGTAAAAAGTGTTACCGTATTTTGTCCCAACGCAGAAATTGCCGACGCAATGGCAACTCCCGTCAGTATTATGGGAATCGATGCCGCGCTCGGTGTGATCAACCAGATCAATCATCTGGAGTGCATCATCATCGACGATGAGGACAGAATTTATTCATCTCAAAACATTAACTTAAAATGAAAAATATAATTAAAAATACCAGAAATATTGCTCAAAATTTATTTGGGCAGCTAAGAACTTCGTTCGTAAATTTCGGAAAAACCTTCGTTTCTACCTCATTTATGTCTTCCACTGCCGCTTGTCACTCTGAGCTTGTCGAAGAGTCCGTTCAAGCCGGGCTGCGAAGATTCAACGTTTTAAATTACAGAACAGTTGCAGTTCTTTCGATATTGACAATTCCGTTTTTGAATTCCTGTACCACCGTAAAAGAATACGAAAAAAATAAACTCAACGATGCCGAAATGGTGCTCGGAAACCGAATAATCGAAAAGACCGAACTGAGCTTTCAGTCTTACAGAGAAGGTTCTTCAGGAGCCAATGCCGGAAAAGTGGGCGGTGGTTGCGGATGCAATTAAGAAAAGAGAATGGTAAAAATTTAATGTGATCTACAATGAAAAAAATAATCATAAGTGTTGTTGCTCTTTTCGGAATTTTTAATGCAAAAGCACAGGAAAACACAAATAACGAACAGCCCAAAAAGCTGACTTTTGATGAAGCTAATTTAGTTTCTAGTTACTACAAACAGGACGGGAACAATTCTGCCGTTACAGGAGGAATCGGTTCAGAAAAACTGACCGACGTTTCCAACACGATCGATGTAACGATGGTAAAATACGATAAAAAAGATCGTAAAAATAAATTCAATGTAAGTGTCGGGATCGATCATTATACTTCCGCATCTTCGGATATGATTGATCTGAAAGCCAATTCATCGGCTTCGCACGCAGACAACAGAATTTATCCGGCATTAAGCTGGAGCCGCGAGAATACAGATAAAGGAACGACTTTAATGGCGGGTGTTTCTACCTCTTTCGAATTCGATTATGCATCTTACGGTGCAAACATCGGGTTTTCGCAAAAAACAGCGAACAGAATGGGAGAGTTCACGGCGAAATTTCAGGCATATCTCGACCAGGTAAAACTTATTGCTCCGATTGAATTGAGAACCAACGGAAGTACAGGCGGCGAACACGAAAACAACGGAACCAGCGGAAGAAATACCTTTGCTTTATCTTTGGCGTACTCACAGATCATCAATCAGAATTTTCAGGTTGAATTTTTGGCGGATGGTGTTCAGCAAACGGGATACTTAAGTTTGCCATTCCACAGGGTTTATTTCAATGATAATTCAGTTCATCAGGAAGCTTTGCCGGATAAAAGGTTTAAAATTCCTTTGGGAGTAAGAGCGAATTATTTCCTGGGAGACAAAGTGATTATGAGAGCGTATTACCGTTATTATACCGACGATTGGGGCTTGAAATCCAATACGTTTAGCTTAGAGACACCGGTAAAAGTTTCTCCTTTTGTTTCGGTAAGTCCTTTCTATCGTTACTATTCGCAGACTGCAGCTAAATATTTTGCGCCTTATCAGCGGCATACCGCTTTTGACGATTTCTACACCAGTAATTACGATCTGTCCAAATTCGACAGCCATTTTTACGGAGCGGGAATCAGAATCAGTCCGAAGAACGGTTTATTTGGCGTAGAAAGACTAAATATGCTGGAAATAAGATACGGACATTACACAAAATCCATCGGAATGAAGTCTGATATTATTTCGTTAAATTTAAGGTTTAAATAAAAAAATCAGTTGGACAAATGCCCGTTGAAAATTATTCGGCGGGCATTTTTTGACATTATTAATAGCTTTTTGTTTATATTTACTCTATGAATTTTCAAAAAATATCTGACCCCGAATTCCGAAAAGAAATTGAAGCAAGCAAAGCTTTAAAATTGTTTCCTGCGGGTAGCGTAATTCTAGATATTAATTCTTACATCAATTATATTCCGCTGGTGCTTTCAGGAAGTATAAAAGTAATGCGTACTGATGAAGACGGACGGGAAATTCTTCTTTATTATCTAACACCTGGCGAAAGCTGTATTTCTTCTATACTTTCCGGGCTTACTCAGGATACTTCAAAAGTGAAAGTCGTAGTAGAAGAGAACGCCGAGATTCTTATGATTTCCCTTCAGCAGGCGAAAGACTGGCTCAGGAAATATCCGGAATGGACGGATTTCATCTTTGGACTTTACCAAAGAAGATTTGAAGACTTATTGGAAGTGGTCAATGCAGTTGCTTTTCAGAAAGCAGATGCAAGATTATTACATCTTTTAAACCAAAAATCGCAGCTTTATAAATCCAAAGAACTTTCTGTAACCCATCAGCAACTAGCAGATGAACTTGGAATCACTCGCGAAGCGGTAAGCCGTGTTCTGAAACAAATAGAAACCGAAGGCAAGATAAAACTTTCCCGAAATAAAATTACGCTTTTGTAACTTACATCACTGACGGATATTATTCCTGAAGGTAAATTTGCATTATCAATTTAAAAAATCATTAAAATGTTAGATGCAATAAAAAACCTTTTCGGGATGGATAAAACCGATTACGCAGAACTTGTGAAAAAAGGAGCTGTGATTTTAGACGTTAGAAGCAAAAGTGAATATGACGGAGGACATATCAAAGATTCCATTAATATTCCTGTAGATCAGCTTCAGAAAAATCTCTCGAAATTAAAAGATAAGGACAAAACAATAATCACTTGTTGCGCTTCCGGAATGAGAAGTGCTTCTGCTAAAAGTATTTTGCAGAATAATGGCTATAAAAATGTTTACAATGGTGGTGGCTGGTCAAGTTTAAACAATAAAATCTAATACTGATGGAAACACATTTTTATAACGTCGATGTAAAGTGGGAAAGTGATCGTAAAGGTGAAATCTCATCATCAGAAATTTCTCAAAAATTAGAGGTAGCCACACCACCACAGTTTCCTAAAGGAATGGAAAATATATGGTCTCCGGAACATCTTTTCACCGCAGCAGTAAGCAGTTGTTTAATGACCACATTTTTAGCAATTGCAGAAAATTCCAAGCTGGATTTTGTCAATTTTGAATGCAGTTCTAAAGGAAAATTAGAACAGATTGATGGAAAATTTCTGATGACAGAAGTCATTCTCGAACCTATAGTTACTATTAAAAATGAATCTGAAAGAGAAAAAGCAGAAAAAGTTCTTCAGAAATCTGAAGCCAATTGTTTGATATCCAATTCCGTAAAATCTAAAATTACAATGATTTCTGAGATCAAATTAGCATAAATGTTTCCATGTACTTTTCAATTAATACCGCCTTTTTTGGCGGTTTTTTTGTCAAGTTCCAGCAAATATTTCTTTATGTGATAAAGGTTACTGTGAAGCATTTTGCGTCATCCTATTTTTGCTTTAAAATTAGAGAAATGAGAAAAATAGGCCTACTTATTTTATTATTGACAACCTATTCAGAAGTTTTTTCACAAGTGGTTGTTCCTATTTCAAAAACAGATCTGGAAAGTAAAATAATCGACAATAATCTTCAGGTAAAAATGGCAAAAAAAGAAGCCGAGCTTGCCCAAGCCGAACTTTTGGGAACCAGAGCAATGTATCTTCCTAATGTGAATGCTTCTTACACATTTTCCAATACCAACAATCCTTTGTATGCCTTTGGTTCAAAGCTCAATCAGGCAAGGATCACAGCAATGGATTTCAATCCGGATAACCTTAATAATCCTAAAAGCATCTCCAATTTTGCGACAAAAATAGAAGTTCAGCAACCCATTATCAATATGGATGCGGTGTATCAAAAAAAAGCCGGACAAGTAAAAGTTGATGCGCTCAACATCAAAACAGAAAGAACCAGAGAATACGTTCAGTTTGAGCTAAAAAAATACTATATGATGCTTCAGCTGGCTTATAAAATGCTCGAAACCCTTGAAAATGCTAAGCAAACTACACTTGCCAATAAAATTGTAATCGACAATTATTACAAAAACGGTATGATTCAGAAATCTGAAGTGTTGTATATGGATGTAAGGATCAGCGAGATAGAAAGTCAGATTCAGACAGCAAAATCCAATGTAAAAAATGCTTCGGATTACCTCTATTTTTTACTGGATGAAAACTCTGATAATAAAGTGCTAAAGCCCACAGAATCTGTGCAATACGCAGAATATATCGTGGAATCTAATCTGAGAGTAAACGACAATAGAAAGGATTTACAAGCTTATCAAAAATCTCTAGAAGCTTACGACTGGATGATAAAATCTTCAAAAGCCAAGTTTCTCCCAAAACTCAATGCGTTTGGAAGTTTTGAAATGTATGACAACAAACTAGCCCAATTCAATGCCAACGGTTATCTCGCAGGAATTCAGCTTTCCTGGAATGTCTTTGACGGACTCAAATCGAAAAGCGAACAAGAAAAATATAAAGCAGAGCGTTCCAAGGCAGAAACGGAAATCGAGCAATATACCAAACAAAGTCAGCTAGAACTCAGTAAAGCCAATCGCCAGATAGAAGACGCACAAACGAAGGTCAGTTTTACAAAGCAAGCTTGGGAACAAAGCAAAGAAGCCTACAGAATCCGCAAAAATCGCTACGATCAAGGTTTGGAAAAATCCGCAGATTTGCTTTCCGCAGAAACATTGATGTCCCAAAAAGAGTTAGAATACGAACAAGCAATTTTTGAGTATAACACCGCCTGGGAATATCAAAAATTCTTGAAACAATAAATTTTAGGAGCTATTTCCCGCTGTCCACTGTATCTTTTTCTTTTTTGCCAAAGCTTTTTGCCATTTCAAAAAAGAAAAAGGATGCCGTTTCCATCGGGGCTAGTGAGCATATTCTGTTAAAAATTATAATTCTAAATCAATAAAAATAACATCTATTTTATGAAATCGCCCTTAACAATTCTGTAAACAAAAAACTACAAAGATGGGCGATTGCATATGACCGATGAAAAACAATTAAATGTCTACTTATGAAAATATACTTTTATTCAACCTTGATTCTCAGCGCACTTCTAATGGGGAGCTGCTCCTCAGACGAAAAAAAATCCGCACAGAATTCCGATGCGCCAATTTCTGTTACAGTCAGTCATAGCACATCAGGCTCGGAAGGTTCATCTGCCACAGCAAGTGGAAAACTGGTGGCAAAAAATTCAGTCAATATTTCTACCCGAGTGATGGGTTATATCACTTCAATGAAAGCTGAAGTCGGACAAAACGTTCAGGCAGGACAACTTTTGGTGAGTATCAATGCCACAGATATTCAGGCAAAAGGCGGACAAGCCAGTGCGCAGATTTCCCAAGCTCAGGCCAATTATAATTTGGCTAAAAAAGATTACGAGAGATTTCAGAATTTATATAAATCTCAAAGTGCTTCCCAAAAAGAGCTCGATGATATGAGAGCCCGCTATGAAATGGCAAGTGCAGGTTTACAGGCGGCGCAACAGATGAAAAACGAGGTGAATGCTCAGTACCGTTACACCAATGTTACGGCGCCCATTTCCGGAACCATTACCGCAAAATTTGCAGAACAGGGCGATATGGCAAGTCCCGGAATGCCTTTACTGACTATAGAATCGCCGTCATCTTTGCAGGCTCAGGTTTTGGTTTCTGAGCAGAATATCACGATGATTTCCAACGGAATGCCGGTTGATGTCACCTTAAAATCAATGAACAGAACCGTTTCCGGAACAGTATCAGAAATCAGTAAATCAGCAACGAACACAGGTGGACAATATATGGTGAAAATCAACATTCATAATGCTTCTGATTTGCTTCCGGGAATGTTTGTGAATGTGCAATTCCCTTTCAAAACATCAGGAAAAATAAATCAGGATTTTAATGAAACAATGATGATTCCTACTACAGCTTTGGTAGAAAACGGTCAGCTTACAGGCGTTTATGTGGTTAGTTCTCAAAATACAGCCGTTCTCAGATGGATAAGAATAGGAAAAACATTAGGCGATCAAGTAGAGGTTTTGTCCGGTTTGAAATCTAAGGAAACCTACATTGTTTCTTCAACAGGAAAATTGTATAACGGAGCAAAAGTTCAAGTAAAGTAATTCAAAGTTCAGGATTTAAAGTTCAAATTCAATAATACTGAACTTTAAACCTAGAACCTTAAACCTAAAATTATGGAAAAAGGATTCGCAGGACGTATCGCCGAGTTTTTCATCAATTCAAAATTGACCATTCTGTTGATGATTGCTTTGATGATTATTGGCGTTTATAGGTCGACATTAATACCAAGAGAAGAAGAACCGCAGATTATTATTCCGATGGCGGATGTTATGGTCGGTTATCCCGGAGCAAACCCGAAGGAAGTGGAAAGCCGCATCGTAAAACCTCTGGAAAAGATTATTTCCAACATCAAAGGTGTAGAACACATCCATTCTATGGCGATGAACGGACAGGCTATGATTATCGTCCAGTTTTATGTTGGCGAAGATACGGAACGTTCTTATGTAAAGCTTTATGATGAACTGATGAAGAATAAAAACATCTTTCCGAAAGGTGTGATGGAGCCAATGGTGAAAACCCGTTCCATTGATGATGTCCCGATGCTCGGCTTGACTTTGTGGAGTGACAATGCTAATTACAATGACTTTCAGCTTCGTCAGATCGGAGAAGAATTATCTTCCGAAATCAAAAAAATAAAAGATGTTTCCCTTACCAAAACCATAGGCGGAAGAAACCGTCAGTTACAAGTTGTTTTAGATAAAGATAAAATGGCGGAACTGAACGTCGATGCACTTTCTGTAATGCAGATGATTCAAGCCAATAACGGAAGTTCACAATCAGGAAAGTTTGATTCAGGGGATTCGGAATATCTTTTAACAACGGGGCAGTTTCTCAATTCTGCAGAAGATGTGGAAAATCTGGTTATCGGAACTTCTCAGAATATGCCTGTGTATCTGAAACAGGTCGCAACAATAAAAGACGGGGCTTCCGATCCTGCCAATTATGTAAGTTTTGGCTATGGAAATGCAGTAGAAAACGGCAAAAAATTCAAGTCGGAATATCCTGCCGTTACGGTCTCGGTTTCCAAAGTGAAAGGTGCCGATGCGATGCAAATATCAGAGCAGATTCTTACCAAAGTAGATGAGCTGAAGAAGAATCTGATTCCAAATGATGTACACGTAGAAGTGACCAGAAATTATGGAGAAACAGCTTCTCATAAAGTTTCAGAATTATTGATGCACCTTGGCGTTGCGATTTTGGCAGTAACAATTCTTGTGATGCTAGCAATGGGCTGGAGAGGTGGATTGGTGGTTTTCTTTTCAGTTCCATTGACGTTTGCTTTAACCTTATTCAGCTATTATATCTTAGGATATACATTGAATAGAATCACGCTTTTTGCATTGGTTTTTGTGGTTGGAATTGTGGTGGATGATAGTATCATCATAGCAGAAAATATGCACAGGCATTTTCATATGAGGAAATTACCGTTCAAACAAGCGGCAATTTATGCTATTAATGAAGTCGGGAATCCAACAATTTTAGCAACGTTCACGGTCATTGCTGCAATTTTGCCAATGGCTTTCGTATCAGGAATGATGGGGCCCTATATGTCACCAATGCCAATTGGAGCTTCGATTGCGATGATGCTTTCCCTTTTTGTGGCATTAACGGTGACACCGTATCTCGGTTATCATTTATTAAAAGTAAAAGATAGTCAGGAACATAAAGAAGAACAAGGTCTGGAAACAGGAAGAATATATAAGATCTATAAAAAAATCGAACAACCGCTTCTGGATTCGAAATCAAAAAGATGGACGATGATGGGGGTAACTGCGGTTTTACTGTTGATTTCTGTGGCAGCGTTTTTTACCAAATGGGTAGCGGTAAAAATGCTTCCGTTTGACAACAAAAACGAAATTCAGGTGGTTATCGATATGCCGGAAGGAACAACGCTGGAAAGAACCTCTGCAGTTACTCAAGACATTGCGCAATACCTGAAGACAGTTCCGGAAGTGGTCAATTATCAGAATTACGTGGGCTCTTCTGCACCAATAACTTTCAATGGTTTGGTTCGTCATTACGATATGCGTGGAAGTAGTAATACGGCAGATATTCAGGTCAATCTTTTGCACAAAGAAGACCGTGATAAACAAAGCCACGATGTAGCGAAAACAATTCGTCCGGAAATACAGAAAATAGCGGCCAAATACGGAGCCAATGTAAAAATAGTGGAGGTTCCGCCCGGACCACCGGTTCTTTCAACAATTGTAGCAGAAATCTACGGCCCTGATTATGAAGGACAAATAAAAGTAGCGAAACAGGTGGAAGATATTCTGAAAAAAACCGATGATGTCGTGGATATCGATTGGATGGTAGAAGCGCCACAGAAAGAATTCAAGCTAGTTCCGGATAAAGAAAAGGCTATGCTGAACGGTGTTGCACCACAGCAGATTGTAGGCAATATGACCTATCTGATGGGAGAGTATCCAATTGGAAATCTTTACGATGAAAAATCGAGTGATCCTGTAGATATTGTAATGAAATTGAAAAATGCCGATAAATCTAATATTCAGGATATTATAGGACTAAAAGTAAAAGGGCAAATGGGAATGGTTCATGTGGGCGATTTAGTAAGAGTAGAGGAGAAAGAACTGGACAAAACCATTTACAGAAAAGACCAGAAAAGGGTAGTGTACGTCCTTGCTGATATGGCAGGAAAACTGGAAAGCCCTGCTTATGCCATTCTCGGAATGGATGAAAAGCTTAAGAAAATCCAATTACCAAATGGCTATTCGATGAATGAACTTTATATGAATCAACCAGAAGATGAAAGCAATTATACCGTAAAATGGGATGGAGAGTGGCAAATCACTTTAGAGGTCTTCCGTGATCTGGGAACTGCTTTCGCCGTCGTAATTATCATTATTTATATGCTGATTGTCGGCTGGTTTCAGAATTTTAAAACACCTATTGTGATGATGGTTGCGATTCCGCTATCATTGATTGGAATTGTGCTGGGACATTGGTTGTTAGGCGCATTTTTTACGGCAACATCCTTTATCGGAATGATTGCATTAGCGGGTGTAATGGTGAGAAATTCAGTTCTTTTAATCGATTTTATAGAAATCCGTCTCAAAGAAGGAATTCCTATGAAGCAGGCGATCATTGAAGCCGGAGCTGTGAGAACAACACCTATTTTACTGACAACTGGAGCAGTTGTAATTGGAGCAGTAATAATTCTTTTTGACCCTATTTTCCAGGGATTGGCTATTTCGCTGGTGTTTGGGGCGATCGTTTCTACATTGCTTACATTGGTTGTAGTGCCGTTAGTTTATTATGCTACTGAACGAAAAAAATGGGAGAAAAAATCCGAATCTGATGACAAGTTTTTTGAAGTATAAATCTTTTAAGTTGTCAATAATTAAATATTTTATTTTATGAAATTATTATTAATAACAGCAATTGAAGAATTTGAAAAAGATGTTATTAACATTCTTAAAAATTCGCGATTAAAAGCTTTCTCTTATCAATCTGTAAAAGGTTTTAAAAACGATAAAAACGAAATGAAAAACTGGTTCGGAAAAGATGATATTGCCGTAGATTCTCTTCTTTTTACGGTTTTTTCAGAGTATAACTGTGTGGATAGCATTTATAAAAATATAAATGAATTCAACTCCACGCAGCAAACTGTTTCCCATATTCATATTGTAACAATTAATTTAGAAGATGAAAATTTTAGGTAAAAAGAGAGTGCCATCGCTTATCGGAGCACTAGTAGGAGCCATTGCAGGATATCTGTATTATTACTTCATTGGTTGCAGCACAGGAAGCTGTGCAATCACTTCCAATCCTTTTAATAGTTCTATTTATGGATTAGTAATGGGCTATCTCCTGGTATCAGTTTTTGATAATAAGTAAAAAAATAATAAAATTATATGCAAACAAGAATAGTACACGCAGTCGCTGGAACTTTCATTTTGGGAAGTCTGCTTTTAGGGATTTATGTAAGCTCAAACTGGTTTTGGCTTACTGGCTTTGTAGGAATTAATATGTGGATACACGCTCTCACCAACTGGTGTCTGATGTATTGGATGTTAGATAAACTAGGAGTCAGCAATGCAAAAACAGACTGTAGTAAATAACATTGATAAACTACTTAAAAACCAGAACAGTTGTTCCGGTTTTTTTGTTTTGAAATTAGCAAATTCGTTTTATATGTTGATTGAATGCCTGTGCGTAATAGTGTTTGAATAAGTCGAAGATTAATTATTAAATTTATTTATTTTTATTAATATTATTATTTTTATTTGGCATATAAATTGAGTTTATTGATTTATTATTGAAATTAATCATTAAAAATAAAAATTATGACAACTACTAAAATAACAACAGCCTCAAAAACGAAAACGGCTACAAAAAGTACAGCTTCGGCTAAAAAAACACCTGCAAAGAAAGATGCAGCAAAAAATCTGAATGACCTTTTCGAAGACAGTTTGAAAGATATCTATTGGGCAGAAAAAGCGTTGGTAAAGGCATTGCCTAAAATGATAAAAAATGCAACCAATGAAAAGCTGAAAGCAGCTATTGAAAAACATCTTGCCGAAACAGAAAATCAGGTGACCCGGCTAGAGGACTGTTTCAAAGCGATCGGTAAAAAAGCACAGGCTAAAAAATGTGATGCAATGCAGGGAATTTTAGATGAAGGTGAAAGCATTATTCAGGAAACAGAAGCCGGAACAGTGAGAGATGCAGGCATAATTGCCGCCTCACAAAAAGTAGAACATTATGAGATTGCCACTTACGGAACTTTGGCTGCCTATGCAAAAATCCTTCAGGAATCAGAAGCTTTAAAGATTCTTTTACAAACATTGGAAGAAGAGAAAAAATGCGATGAGCTGCTGACTCAACTGGCAGATACCAACCTTAACTCCAAGACAGAAAAAGAAAAATAGGTCTAACTTATCAGTGATTTTCATAAACTCAGACTTTGTAATCTTTCTCAGTATTAAAGTGACTTATAGAATTTACTGGAAAAGAAATGAAATTGAAGAGCAGTTAGCTGCTCTTTTTTTAT
>RRZU010508588.1_pt1 | contig 11690 bp, 9 predicted proteins | sample 2165561 | NCBI WGS metagenome assembly RRZU01 (sample SAMN10456909, study PRJNA506462) | wastewater metagenome | isolation source: wastewater sludge | place: USA: Moscow, Idaho | reverse complement strand
CTTTGTATGTACATGCCCCAGATGTGGAGCCTGGACGATTACGAGAGCCCCACTGCACGCACTGCTATGCGCAACGCCATTCATAATATTGGCTACACGGTGGTCAATTCCAACGCCATGCAGAACTTTGCCCCCGGCGCAGTCTCCGTCACCAGAACGTCTCCCTGGAAGATCGTGCTGATTGGAGCCGATGTAGTTCTCGGAATCCTGGTCGCAGGCGGAGTTTTCTGGATCATAATGCGCACTAAAAAGGAAAAGATTCATCCTGAGCAGTATAAGCGCAAGGCAAAAAAGGGAGTGGCCCATGAAAGATAGCTCACTTTAGATGAGATAGCTATTTTAATCATTACAACATTTACAAGTTATTTTCCGCTGCGTTTCCATTTGGGACAGCGCCACGTTCGCAACGCAGAGGTCAACGAATTCCGTTATCGTCGACCTCTTAGGCAGAGGGTTGAAGTGATTTCACTTCAGCCCTTTTGCTATCCTTCTGCTCATTTTCTTGGCTAAAACGTTCTAGATCCGTAAGCGTCAACTCCGGGGGCGTAAAAACGGGCCTGCAGATAATACGCCGGCGGCAAAAAAGACTTCTCTTTTTATAGAAACACTTGACAAGCTCGCTCTAATCTAGTACAGTGTCTATATTCAGTTAGTTAGTTAACCGGCTAACCAGCGCACAGGCTGTGTAAAAGATGGGAGGTTCATCAGGTGACTCTGGACTTCAGCACAGAAAAGCCGATTTTCCAGCAGATTGCCGAGGGCATCGAGGACGCTATCCTCTCGGGCGCATTCCCGGAGGAGAGCCAGATTCCCTCGATCACCGAATTCTCGGTGACACAGCGGATCAACCCCGCAACGGCAAACCGCGGTATCGCGCTGTTGGTCGAACGCGGCATCATACAAAAGCGGCGCGGCGTCGGGATGTTTGTGTCGTCGGGTGCGGCGGAGAATCTACGAAAAGAGCGGCGTGAGCGCTTTTTCGAGGGCTTCGTCACGGGCCTCGTGGCCGAGGCGCAAAGACTCGACCTCAGCGAGAGTGAGGTTGCGGCCATGCTTGTGCGGGGTTTCAGGGCCGTCCACCACGAAGACAGAGAGGACGAATAACGACATATGCGGGAGGAGCCCGCGCAGGTCCACAAAAAAAGGGGGAGAAAAATGGCCATTGAATTTATTAATATCGAAAAAAGCTTCGGGGACACAAAGGCACTCTCGGACATCTGCCTCCGGTTCGAGGAGGGACGAATATATGGCCTCCTGGGACGAAACGGTGCAGGAAAGTCGACGCTCCTCAACATATTGACGGGCCGCATCTTCAAGGACAGCGGCGAGGTGCTGATCGACGGTATCAGCGCCCCAGAGAATGACGCGGCGCAGGGAAAGCTCTTTATGATGGGCGAGGCAAATCTCTTTCCGGAGAACATGACGGCGAAGCGTGCCTTCTCGTGTGTAAAAGATTTTTACCCTGGATTTGATAAAGACAATGCATACAAGCTCTCAGAGCTCTTCGGCCTCGACATCGGCAAAAAGATCAATAAGCTCTCAACGGGTTACTGCTCGATCTTCAAGATAATTCTGGCGCTCTCGGTCAACACGCCCTATGTGGCCTTTGACGAGCCTGTGCTTGGGCTGGACGCGAACCACCGCGACCTCTTCTATCGGATCCTGCTGGAAAAATACACAAAAAACCCCTTCTGCGCCGTGATCTCAACGCACCTCATAGAGGAGATTGCGCATATAATCGAGCATGTCGTGCTCATCAAAAGCGGGCGAGTCATCAGAGATGAGGACACAGAGGCGCTCCTCTCCTCGGGCTACACGGCCTCTGGCCCCAAGTCCCTTGTGGAGGCCTTCACACAAGGGCGGAACGTCATCGGAAAAGAGGTCATCGGCGGGCTTTCATGCGTCTATATCCTGGGCCCCACACCCGCGCGTGCACCTGCTGGCATCGAGCTTGGAAAGCCGGATCTGCAGAAGCTCTTTATCCGGCTGACCGACTGAGGGGGAGGAGATTATCATGACACACACAGTTCCGGCCTTTAAATTCATAATGCGAGACCGCAGCCTTTCGATGCTCTCCTATTACGGCATCTGCGTGCTGGTTCAGGTCTTTTTATTTGCCCTCGTCATAGGTCTCGACAATGGCCGCGTCACATATAGCCTTGAGATGTCCGGACTTATCTTCGCCCTCATAACGGGGCTCGTCTCGTTTCGGGAATACCTGCGCTACCTGCTGCAAAACGGTGTCTCACGCAGGAGCTTCTTCGCGGCGGCGCTCCTGTCAGCGCTGGCGACAGCCGCGCTCATGACGGCCGCAGACCGGGTTTTGTTTGGTGCATTCGGACTGATTGGCTCCGGCCTTCCGGACTTCCGTCTCACGCCGCTCTTCGAGCAACTTCCCGGGTCCGGCGCACTCTACGCAACGTTGCTCTCCTTCTGCGCCTATGCGGCGCTCTGCTCCGCCGGCTTTTTTATCACGCTGGTGTTCTATCGACTTGGTAAGCTCGGGAAAATCCTTGTGGGCGCGGGCGTGCCCGTTTTCCTCCTCATGGTGCTGCCCGTAGCGGACTCCGTGCTACTCGAAGGGGCGCTGTCGCAGGCGATTGCCCGGGCTGCGATCTATTTCCTTGGCGCTCCCCTGCGTCTCTGCACGCTGCTTCTCGCCTTCGTCGTCATCTCACAGGTGCTGTCTTGGCCACTCATGCGCCGCGCTGAGATAAAATAGCGTGCCACACACCAAATGCATAGAAGTAAGGCCCCGGGTAACGCCATTCTGGCGCCCGGGGCCTTGCTCCGTATACGGGCCGAAAGACACCTTCCTGTATGAAGACTGAAACTCATACCTGTCTTTTTATTTTATTTTGCGAAACTGCGATGACGGCTGTCATCAGATCTAACATAATTTCACCAGGGCCGCCCCCTCACAGGACTTCGCCGTGGGTGGCGGCGACTCGCCCGTACCAGGTGGCGGAGTCCTTTGGGATGCGCCCAGCATGCTCGTAGTCGGTAAAAAACAGTCCAAACCGCTCGCTGAAGCCGTTATGCCACTCGAAATTGTCGGTGAGTGCCCAGTGGAAGTAACCCCGCAAGTCGACGCCCTCCCCGCTGCTGCGCCGCAGCTCCCTCAGATAGCGGCGGAGGAAATCAATCCGGTCCGGGTCGTGGACCTGTCCGTCCAGATACACCTTATCGTTGCAGCTCACCCCGTTTTCGCTGATATAGAGGGGGAGGCGGTATCGGTCGTATAAAAACCGGGGCCCCCATCGCATGACCTCCGGCGTGATGGGCCACTTGAGTGCGGTGCGGGGGTGTCCCACCGGGCGGGGCAAATACTCGGGTCTTCCGTCCGCCCCCATTCGCACAGACTGGCTGTGATAGAGGTTGAGTCCCAAAAAGTCGGGAACGGCATGGATGAGTGCCAAATCCCCTTGGGGCAGGGCTGCGGCGTACGCTGCAGGCGCCCCGTCCGGATAGCGGCCCAGGCAGACCGGATCAAGTACGATGGGGTAGGTGAAGGACCAATCCCCCGTGCAGTCAAAGCTCACCCTGCGTGCGGCTTCCACATCGTCGGCACATTCCGTGGCGGGGCAGCAGAGCCGCCCTGTGACGGCGATTCCCACCCCTGTGCCGGGATCTGTCGCCTTAATGGTCTGCCGGGCCAGGCTATGGGCCAAGTTTTGATGGTGAAAGCAGAGAAAGACCTCCTGGGGCGAACGCTGCTTTCCCGGCGCGTGCTGGCCGGTGCCGTAGCCCATGTAGCAGGAGCACTGGGGTTCGTTCAGGGTAAACCACCCGGCAACCCTTCCCCGCAGACGCATTGCCACATGCTCGGCATACCGGGCGAAGGCCGCAGGTGTGTCTCGGCTCAGCCAGCCGCCCCGGGCCTCCACAGCCTGGGGCAGTTCCCAGTGGTAGAGTGTCACCCAGGGTGCCACACCGGCCGCCAGGCACGCGTCTACCACGCGCTCGTAGTAGTCCAAGCCCCTCTCGTTCCAGTTTCCCGTACCCTCTGGGTCCACCCTGGCCCAGCTCACGCTAAAGCGGTAGGCGGACAGCCCCAAGCCGGCCAAAAGGCCGATATCTTCCTGATAGCGATGGTAGCCGTCGCAGGCCATCTCTCCCGTGTCGCCGTCGGCAATTTTACCGGAAGTGCTGCAAAAGGTGTCCCAGATGGACGCGCCACCACCGTCCGCCCTTGAAAATCCCTCGGTCTGATAGGCTGAGGAGGCCGCACCCCAAATAAACTCTTTTGAAAAACTCATTCTACGCCCCCATGGTTACGGTGACACTCACCTCAGCCCCGGTGGGGGCGGGGGGGATGAGGTTCCCCACGAGAGGCACCCCGTCTACCAACATCTTCCGAACGCCGCGCTCAGCGGCGTCGGGGTTATGGATTGTGATGTGATAGCACGCACCGCGGAAGCGGCGGGTGATGGTGACGGGGGTAAGCCTTGCGTTTAGGCAGGGGTCCACGCGCAAGCCGTCCAGCTCCGGCCGGATGCCCAGGAGAAATTGACTGACATTGACGAAGGCCCAGGCAGCCGTGCCGGTGAGCCAGCTATTTTTGGCCTCACCAAAGGTGGCTGCGTCCCGCCCGGCAATCATCTGCGCATAGACATAGGGCTCCGTGCGGTGGATCTCACTCACATCCTGCAGATAGGCGGGACAGGTTTTCCGGTAGACCTCAAAGGCACGCTCCCCATGGCCCAGAGCAGCTTCGGCAATGGAAATCCAGGGGTTCACATGACAGAAGATTCCGGCGTTTTCCTTGTAGCCGGGCGGGTAGGAGGTAATCTCCCCCAGCTCTGGGTGGTATTCGGTGTAGGCGGGCTGATGGAGTACCACACCAAACTCCGTATCCAGCCGTTCCTCAACGCTTTTCAGTGCCATGGCCGCCTGGCCGCTGTTCCATCCGATGCCCGCCATAACGCACATGCCCTGTGGTTCGATAAAAATTTGGCCCTCCTTGCACTCCTTACTGCCCACGGCGGCCCCGAAGTAATCGTAGGCGCGGCGGAACCAGGCTCCATCCCATCCCGCAGTAAGAACGGCCCGCTCCATCTCCCGGGCGGCGGCGGACACGTCTGCGCTCTCGTCCTCCAGCCCCAGCCGGGCGCAGAGGTCGGCATACTCGGTGGCGTACTTGACAAAGAGCCCGGCAATGAGGACGCTCTCCGCCGTCCCACCCGGACGGTTTTCCATGGTCTGAAAGCTCTCTCCCGGCTCGGTAGAGAAGCAATTCAGATTAAGGCAGTCATTCCAGTCGGCCCGGCCGATGAGAGGTAGCCCGTGAGGACCCCTCCGTCCGATTGTGTAGCTCACGCTGCGGCGCAGGTGCTCCATAAGGGGCGCGGCATCGCGCGCGCAGTGATCAAAGGGTACGAACTCGTCCAGGATGGAGAGGTCCCCCGTCTCCCGCAGATAGGCACAGACACAAGCAACCAGCCAGAGCGGGTCGTCGTTGAAGCCACCACCGATGTCGTTGTTCCCCCGCTTGGTCAGGGGCTGATACTGATGATAGGCACCGCCGTCCGGTTTCTGGGTCGCGGCGATATCCAGAATACGCTCCCTGGCCCGCCCGGGGATGAGATGGACGCAGCCCAGCAGATCCTGACAAGAATCCCGGAAGCCCATGCCCCGGCCGGTGCCGCTTTCAAAGGAGCTGGCACTACGGCTCAGGTTGAAGGTGACCATACACTGGTACTGATGCCAGATATTCACCATCCGGCTCAACCTTGTGTCTTCACACGCGACCGTGTAGATGCCGAGCAGCTCGCTCCAGTGGGCGCTCAGAGCCGCCAGGGCAGCATCCACCTGCTCACCGGTCTTATATCGGGCGGCCATCGCCAGGGCAGGCGTTTTATTGATGATATTTGGCGCGGCCCACTTCTCCTCCGGCTTATTTTCCACGTACCCGAGAACGAAGATGAGGTCTCGCTCCTCGCCGGGCTCCAGGGTCAGGTCAAACTGGAGCGCAGCCACAGGTGCCCAGCCATGGGCGATGCTGCCCGAACAAGCGCCGTGCTCCACGGCGATGGGGTCGGCGAAGCCCCGGTAGGGGCCGCAAAAGGCGTCTCGGCTGGTGTCAAATCCGTCGGGCGGGCAGCTGGAGCAGAAAAAGGCGTAGTGGCTCCGCCGTTCCCGGTATTCGGTCTTGTGGTAGATGGTGCCTCCCTCTACCTCCACCTCGCCGGTGCTGTAGTTGCGCTGAAAGTTCGTGCTGTCGTCCGCCGCATTCCACAGGCAGAACTCCGCCAGTGAAAAAACCTGAAAAGCCTTCTCCCCCGAGGTCTCGTTGCGGAGCGTCAGGCGGGTTACCTCACAGCTGTCTCCCAGGGGGACAAAGACCTCCTGGCGGGCGGACAGTCCGCCCCGGGTACTCTCTAATACGGTATAACCCAGCCCATGGCGGCAGGAGTAGCGGTCCGGCTTTGCCCGTACCGGCTGCCAGCCGGGATTCCACACGTCGTTGCCGTCCTTTACATAGAAGTAGCGCCCGCCGGCGCAGGAGGGTGTGTTATAGCGGTAACGCGTCAACCGCAGGAGCTTGGCATCCCGATAAAAGCAGTAGCCCTCGGCCGTGTTGGAAATCAGTCCGAAAAAATCCTCACTGCCCAGGTAGTTGATCCAGGGCAGCGGTGTTTCCGGTGTCGTAATGACATACTCTCTTGCGCGGTCATCAAAGTACCCATAGCGCATAATAGCGCCTCCTTCCGCGCCTTCCGACGCCGGCTGTTTTTGTATCGAAAACGATTAAGTCAAGATATAATGCTCAAATTTGAATACAATATAACTGATTCGCTGCATAAATGCAAGAATTATTTTACAAAAATTTTTATTCTTAGACTTAATCTAAAAACGCCTGTATTTACTGCACAAAATTGGAATCTCTTTTTTGTTCACCTATACAAACATGAGTATAATACACAAAAAACTAAATCTTATGCTTGAAAAATAGTGCAGTTGGATGTATATTCGATTTGCGAAAACGATTACGTAGAAAGTGAACCAAACTAGGGGAGGGGGTGCCAAAGTGTCCATTAAAGACATTGCCCGCCACTGCGGGGTCTCTACCGCTACCGTGAGCAAGGCGCTCAACGGGCAGAAGGACGTGAGCGAGAGTACCCGTGAGCTGGTCCGCGCGGCGGCGGTTCAGCTGGGTTATCAACCGAACTCATCGGCCCGGGCGTTAAAAACAAATCGTACATACAACCTGGGTGTTCTTTTTGTGGACGAGATGCAAAGCGGCTTAACTCATGAGTATTTCTCTGCCGTACTGGACAGCTTTAAGGTGGAGGCGGAGGCCCATGGGTACGACATCACCTTTATTACCCACAACATTGGCGGCAAGCGCGAGTCCTTTCTGGACCACTGTCGCTACCGGGGGGTGGACGGCGTGGTGGTGGCCTGCGTGAACTTTAATGACCCCCAGGTGCTGGAGCTGATATCCGGCGACCTGCCGGTGGTCACCATTGACCACGCCTTTCACAACCGCACAGCGATTCTCTCCGACAACGTCAAGGGTATGCAAGAGTTGGTCCGCCATGTGTATGCGCTGGGGCACCGGCAGATTGCATTCATCCATGGTGAGCGTACCGCAGTCACCGAGAGTCGCCTGACCAGCTTCTACCGCACCTGTGCGGAGCTGGGGCTGGAGGTGAGTGACACCTATGTGCGAGAGGGTGTCTACCACGACCCCAAGACCTGCGCCCGCATCACCAAGGAGCTTCTTGCGTTGAATCCACGTCCCACTTGCATCCTCTTCCCAGACGATTTCTCCTATTTGGGGGGCCAGAACGCGATATTGGAGGAGAACCTGTGCATCCCGGATGATATTTCCGTCGTAGGCTACGATGGGATTTACCTCTCCCGCGTGATTGCCCCCGCCCTTACCACCTATGTGCAAAATACGGCTGAACTGGGCCGCAGAGCGGCTGTGGAGCTGGTGCGCATGGTGGAGGAGCCCCGCATCACCTTGCCCGAGCGCTTTGTCATTGAGGGCGCGCTCCAGGAGGGAAAATCGGTGCTCCGACTTGAATAAGGTCCCAAATCAACGTGCGTGATTTCATATATTAGGAGGATATCTAAATGAAAAAGACATTTGCGCTCCTGCTCGCGTTTGCCTTCTCCATGTCGCTGCTCACCAGTTGTGCCAATAGTAGCGCCGGCGGGAGTGCGTCCCCCGCCGCAAGCCCCTCGTCCTCCGCGTCCGCCCCCGCCGACGAAACGCCCGCCGGCTCCGTCGAAGGCAAAGTGCTCAACATTTGGTGCTGGAACGACGAGTTCCAAAGCCGCTTTAATGCCTACTATCCTGGCGTGGAGAAGGTGTCCGACGACAAATCCACCACCACCCTGACGGATGGAACCGTAGTGAAGTGGACCATCAACCCCAACGACAACAACAACTATCAAAACAAATTGGATGAGGCCCTCCTGGGCCAAAGTAAGGCCAATAATGATGACAAAATCGATATCTTTCTCATTGAGGCCGACTACGCCCTAAAGTATGTGGATTCCGAGTACACTCTGGACGTTCGCAAGGACCTAGGCCTCACCGACGGTGATTTGGCCGGTCAATACGCGTACACCCAGGATATTGCCACTGTGGACGGCGCACTGAAGGGTGTGACCTGGCAGGCTACCCCGGGCCTCTTTGCCTACCGCCGTAGCATCGCCAGGGACGTACTGGGTACCGATGACCCTGCCCAGGTCCAGGCCGCCCTGTCTGACTGGAACCGGTTTGACGATGTGGCTGCCAAGGCCAGCGCCAAGGGCTATCAGATGCTCTCCGGTTTCGATGACTCCTACCGCACCTTCTCCAACAACGTCACCGCCCCTTGGGTCGACGGCACCACTGTCACCGTGGATGCGAGCATGATGCGCTGGGTGGAGCAGACCACAAACTACACAGACAAGAATTATAACAACAGGAGCTCCCTGTGGAGCGACACCTGGGCCGCTGACCAGGGGCCCAGCGGCAAGGTCTTTGGCTTCTTCTACTCCACCTGGGGCATCAACTTTACCCTTCTCGGCAACTCATTGGCCACCCCCGAATCTGAAGGCGGCAAGCTGGAGGTGGGCAACGGTATTTTCGGCGACTACGCAGTATGTGAGGGCCCTCAACCCTATTACTGGGGTGGCACCTGGATTTGTGCCGCCGTCGATACCGACAATACAGTGCTTGTGAAGGATGTCATGTACAGTCTTACCTGCGACCAGGCCATCATGAAGCAGATTACTGTGGACACCCAGGATTACACAAATAACGTGGCAGCCATGAACGAACTGGCCTCCAGCGACTTTAAGTCCGACTTCCTGGGCGGCCAAAACCACATCGCCCTCTTTGCCAAATCCGCCGCCGGCATCGACATGAGTAATGCCGGCCCCTATGACCAGGGACTCAACGAGAGCATCCAAAAATCCTTCCGAGACTACTTCAACGGCGCCGTAGATTTAAACACCGCCAAGGCGAATTTCGAGAGTGACATCAAAGTAAAGTACCCCGAGCTCACCACCGTGGTGTGGCCCAGCTAAATGATACATAGGAACTGCTGAATCTGTACTGCGAATTGATTCACCGCTTTTCTAGAAATAATGTGCGGGCTCCGGGCGCGCGAAACACGCCCGGAGCCCAATATCCTATTACAGAGAGGGAAGGGACGGCTATGATTAGACTGCCCGAGAAGCGTGGCCATATAGTAAGTTATTCCAAATGGGGATATCTCTTTCTTGTGCCCTTTTTCGCGGCTTTCTTAATTTTTCAGCTTGTCCCGCTGATTTCTACCATCTACTACAGCTTCTTTGAGTACTATCGCAGCGGGCTGAAGATTATCGGCCCCAACTTTGTAGGTCTCCAAAACTACAAGACCATTCTGGGCGGCGACTTCTTTCGTTATCTTGGAAATACCCTGCTGCTGTGGGTGCTGGGTTTTCTCCCCCAGCTCGTTGCCTCCCTCCTGCTGGCGGCCTGGTTTACCGACCTGCGGCTAAAACTCAAGGCCCAGGGTTTTTTCAAAACAGTGGTCTATATGCCCAACCTCATTATGGCATCCGCGTTCGCCATGCTCTTCTTTGCCCTTTTTTCAGATAACGGGCCGGTGAATAGCGCACTCGTTTCTATGGGTATGGAGCCCATCCGTTTCCTTGCCACCACGGCTGGCATCCGCGGATTGGTGGCGTTGATGAACTTCCTTATGTGGTTTGGCAACACCACCATTTTATTGATGGCAGCTGTTATGGGCATCGATCCCGGCTTGTTCGAAGCGGCCGAAATTGACGGCTGCACTCCGGGGCAGATGTTCTGGCGGATTACCCTGCCTTTGATTAAGCCCATACTGCTCTATGTACTGATCACTTCCATGATTGGCGGCCTTCAGATGTTCGATGTGCCGCAAATTCTTACCAACGGCAGCGGAGCGCCCGACAATACCTCCACCACCATTGTCATGTACCTCAACAAACACCTCTTTTCCAAAAACTACGGCGCTGCGGGGGCCGTTTCGGTCCTGCTCTTTCTCGTGTGCGCGGTTTTGTGTGTGGTGGTGTTCCTCACCCTCACCAGAGAGGAAAACGAAACGAAGGTGAGAAGATGAAAAAAGTTGACCGCCAGCATGGCCGGGTGATGCTCACCCTCCGCCGCTGTATCAGCTACGTGGTTTTAGGTGCCTTGTGCTTTCTCTGCCTCTTTTTCTTCTATATCCTCATTATCAACGCCACTCGGAACCACTTTGAAATTCAGAAAGGCTTCTCTCTCCTGCCCGGAAGGTCCTTTTTTACCAACCTGAAGGCGACGCTGTCCAACGCCAACATCCCCGTGCTCTCTGGCATTCGGAACAGCCTTCTGGTGTCTACGCTGTCGGCCGTCATCAGCGTCTACTTTTCCTCCATGTCAGCTTATGCCATCCACGCCTACCAGTTCCGGTTCAAAAAGGCGGCCTTCGCCTTTATCCTGCTTATTATGACCATGCCTACGCAGGTTTCGGCGCTGGGTTTTGTGCGCCTAATGACGGGTATGGGTCTCAAGGACTCGTTGGCCCCCTTAATCCTGCCAAATATCGCCGCACCTGTGATATTCTTCTTTATGAAACAGTACATGCAGGCCAACCTCCCCATGGAGATTGTGGAGGCTGCCCGCATCGACGGTTCCAGTGAAATTCATACATTCCACCGTGTGGTTCTGCCCATCATGAAGCCCGCCCTGGCGGTCCAGGCCATCTTTAGCTTTGTCTCCTCGTGGAACAACTACTTTATGCCCGCCCTGCTACTGGACAGTGCGCACAAAAAAACACTTCCCATCCTAATCGCCCAGATGCGCAGCGCGGATTTCCTCAAGTTTGATATGGGTCAAGTCTATATGCTCATTGCCATTGCCATTCTGCCGGTCATTGTCATCTATCTCTGCCTGTCAAAATTTATCGTCCGGGGCGTTGCACTGGGCGGCGTCAAGGGCTGAGGCGTGGCTATGACAAGCACTTAAGAACACGCTGATGAGCGCAGTATGAAAAGCATGAAAAACCCTCCCGAAAAATCGAGTAGGAGGTCACCCATTCATTGAGTGACCGTCCTCTCACACCACCGTGCGTACCGTTCGGTACACGGCGGTTCAATAAGACCGGTGCAGTGCCTCGTATCTCTGGGATATGTCATCATATCCAGCGGATACGAGGTATTCGTTTATCAGGGAGCGTGTCAGT
>RRZU012576044.1_pt1 | contig 11694 bp, 15 predicted proteins | sample 2165561 | NCBI WGS metagenome assembly RRZU01 (sample SAMN10456909, study PRJNA506462) | wastewater metagenome | isolation source: wastewater sludge | place: USA: Moscow, Idaho | reverse complement strand
TGATTTATTTAAATTTGATGTTTTGCGAATAATAGTAGCAATTTCAGATTTTGTTACATTGTTATTTTTCAAGCTCATTTGTACGTGAATTAAATAGTAGAAAAAAAACGAATAACAACACAACAATAGTCAAAAATTTCACGGTTTTATAACGATTGAAATTTATAAATTGTTTTATGATTGTAAACGGCTTCTTTTTTCAAAACTGAATTCGGAAAATGCTTATGATTTGGCGCATCAGGAAAATTTTGTGTTTCAAAACAAATTCCACTTACGGAATTGTAAGCACCATTTTCTTTGCCTTTTATTTCATTAAAACAATTGCCTCCAACATAAATATGAACTCCAGCTTGATTTGTATAAACGGTCATTTTTAGCTTATTCTTTGGGTTAAAAAGCGTGGCTGCAAACTCCTCTTTATTTTCCAAAACAAAAGTGGTGTCAATTTCAGAAGGACATTTTTTAGGTCTACTAAAATCAAATGAAGAATCTACAGTATTCAAGAACTTTCCTGTTGGAATGTTTTCATCTGTAGTTTCCAATCTTTTTTTAGAATTAACAATTAACTCTTGCTCTAACACATCTGATTTGTGGCCATCAAGGTTAAAATAACTGTGATGTGTCAAATTTACAATAGTGTCTTTACTAGTGGTTGCATGGTATTCTATAATTAATTCGTTTTCTTCAGATACCGTATAGGTCAACTTAATTGATAAATCTCCGGGATAATTTTCGTCATTGTCAGGACTTAAACAACTTAGTGATATCGACGGATTGTTACCTTCATTTATAGTGTCAACAGTCCATACTTTTTGACTAAAGTTTGCAATTCCTCCATGAAGAGAATGATTATTATTGTTTTTGTTTAATAAAATTGTTTTTCCATCCAAATCAAAAGTACTGTTGTTTATTCTTCCGGCAAATCTCCCCACTGTTGCCCCAAAATAGGGTGCACCTTTCAATTGAAAAGATTTTATATATCCTTCTAAATTTTCGAAACCTAAAACAACATCAATAAATTCACCCGTTTTTAATGGCACTTTTAATGATGCAACTGTGGCTCCATAGTTTATAACGTTTAGTTCCATACCTTTTTTGTTTCGTAATTCGTAAGAATTAACAACCGCTCCATCAGGAGTATAACCAAACAATTTCATCATAGAATTAGGTATAATTATTAAATGTATTTTTTTTATCTGTATTTTCAAGTAATAGTATAAATCAAAAATAGATTTTTTTTTTTATGTTTACACACCAGCACCTACCAGTTTGTTATATATTGCAATAAAATTAGGAATATGAAAACAATTTCCGTTAAAAATAATCTTGGAATTTCCAAGTACAAGCAGATTATCACCTCAATAGAAAAAACTATTGAAGAGGGATTGCTGAAAAAAGATGAAAAATTACCCTCAATAAACAAAGTGTGTTTAGAGTTTTCATTGTCTCGTGATACCGTTTTGCAAGCCTATGAAGAATTAAAAAAAAGAGGAATTATATACGCTATTTTAGGGAAAGGTTACTATATAAAAAGTACAGAAATCACAACTAAACAGCGGATATTTTTACTTTTTGATGAATTAAATATTTTCAAAGAAGATCTTTATAATTCTTTTTTAGAAAGTATAGGCGATGATGTTCAAGTCGATATTTTCTTTCATCATTTTAACATTCAGGTCTTTAAAAAACTAATTAGTGACAGTAAAGGAAACTACACTAAATATATTATAATGCCGACAAATTTAGCTGAAGTTGTCTCGGTTATAAAAACCCTACCAGTTAATGAAGTATGTATTTTAGACCAAACTAATCCAGATTTAAATGCATATCCTGCAATTTACCAAAATCACCTGACCGACATTTACAACGGTTTAGTACAAGGAAAAGAAAAATTAAATAAATACAAAAAACTCATTTTAATCTTTCCCGGTTTCCGGGAGCCAATAGGGATGAAAATGGGTTTTGAAAAATTTTGTATCGAGCATAATTTCAACTTTGAAATCGCTACGGAATTTAAAGACAGAGAAATAAAAAGGGGAGAAGTCTATATTATTCCAAATGATAGAGATCTAGTTCGGGTGATTGAAAAATCAAAATTACAAAACCTAAAATTAGGCAACGACTACGGTATAATTTCCTACAACGAGACTCCGTTAAAAAAAATAGTTGAAAATGGCATCACAACTATTTCTACCAATTTTGAATCTATGGGTAAAATTTTGGGACAAATGATTCTCAAAGGATCAAAAGAACAAATAGAGAATTGTAGCAGCTTGATTATTCGAAACTCATTGTGAAAAATTCATCATTTCAGAAGTAAAACAGACTTGCTAATTTTTCATCGGAAAATAAAACAAACGATTATTTAAAAGAATAAAAAAAATTGTTGATACTAGTTCTTTCATAGTTTAGATGTCTTTTCAAAAAACCACCATTTTGGTTTGACTTGCTTTTTCACCAGCCCAAATTTTTTGATGGTGTGTGATTCAATATGGGAAATTAAATCTTCAACTGAATCGGTTACAAATAACAGTTTCATGTCTTCGGGACTTATGCTTTCATTTTTAGCCATTAAATCGATATGATGACAGAGTTCCTTATGGTATTCTGAGTCGAAAATAACCACAGGGAAATCCTTAATAACTTTGGTTTGAATAAGTGTTAAAGCCTCAAATAATTCATCTAAAGTACCAATGCCTCCTGGCATAACAACAAAGGCATAGGAATATTTTACGAGAATAACTTTTCTTAAAAAGAAATAGGGAATGTCAATCCATTTATGAAGATATGGATTTGGTTTTTGCTCGAAAGGCAGAATGATATTGCACCCAACAGAATATCCTCCAGCTTCAAAAGCACCTTTATTAGCCGCTTCCATAATTCCTGGACCTCCACCTGTCATTACCGTGAATCCCATATTTGCTAAAGCTGCACCTATTTTTTCGGCACTTATGTAATGATCAGAATTTTTTGTGAATCTTGCTGAACCAAAAACAGTAACACAAGGGCCTATAAAATGCATTTTTCTAAAGGCTTTTATAAAATAGAAAAACACTTTAAAAGCAAAGGACAACTCTTTAAAACGAGACAACGGTCCTCGTATAAACAAGGATTCATCTTTAGACAATTTTATTTTTTTATCAGTATTCATAAAACATAAATTAGTTTGTTTTCCTATAACTCCATACTGCAAAACCATTTATTACAAATGCATAAATTGCAATTATGCTCATTTGTTCTTTTATTTCATTAAAACCTGCCCCTTTCAGCATCACCATTCGAATCACTTCTACAAAATACCGAATAGGGTTGAAATACGTTACGTTTTGTGCCCAAGTGGGCATACTTTCTATGGGAGTAAAAAGTCCACTCATTAAAATAAAAATCACTGTAAAAAACCAGGCAATAAACATGGCTTGTTGTTGGGTTTCGGTATGATTGGAAATAAACAAACCAATACCTAAAATTAGAATAAGATACACAGATGTAAATCCATAAATTAAGAATATATTTCCTAGAATGGGTACATTAAAAATCACTTTTGCGATAATTAATCCAACCGTTAAAATTACCAAGCCCAAAACCCAAAAAGGAAATAATTTACCTATAATGAATTGGTGCTTTTTAATGGGCGTAACATTAATTTGTTCTAAGGTTCCAACTTCTTTTTCTCGTACAATATTCATTGAAGACAAAAACAAAGACAGCATCGTGACCAATAAAACCAAAATCCCGGGAACCATAAACGTTTTGTAATTCAAGGTTTTGTTGTACCAAAAGGATGGAATAGTCATAATGTTTTCAGGTTGCACAAAATTACCATGATTGTAGGTTTGCAACTGTGTTTGTATGGATTGATTAAAACCCGAAATAATTTGAGTGATATAAACATTTGAAACTCCAGCTGCCGCTCCATCTATAGCATTGATGCTTACAGAAAGATTTGTGTTTTGTTGTTTGATTAAATTGCGCTCAAAGTGAATGGGAATCTCCAGAATGACATCTACGTGTCCGTTTTGCATTTGTAGATTGGCTTCATTTTTTGACGGGAATTGCGCTAAAACATCAAAATAATTAGAAGCTTGGAATTTGCTTACCAATTCACGTGATGCCGCCGAGCGATCGTGATCTATATAGGAAAATTTAATATTTTTGACTTCAAAACTCGCTGCATTTGATAGAATAACCAATTGCAACAAAGGCAAAATAAAAATAATGGGCAACATACTTTTATTTCTAAAAATTTGCTTGAACTCTTTTTGTATGATGAATAGTATTGTTTTCATTTTTTTTTGCCGCTAAGACGCAAAGACGCCAAGTTTTTTTATTGAAATTGTTATTGTCACTGCAATTGATATTGAATGATTTATTCTAATCGTATTTTATATTTTTTAATGCTTACTACTATATAAAACAACGTCATGGCTACTAAAATGAAGGTTTCTTTCCAAATTACTGAAAAACTTGCTCCTTTTAGCATGATGGCTTTGATGATGATAATGAACCATTTGGCCGGAATAATATTGCTAATAGCTTGTAAAGGCAAAGGCATGCTCGAAATAGGAAAAATGAATCCGGACAACAATATTACAGGCAGCATGAGTCCAAATAATGAAATCATCATAGCGGTTTGCTGTGAATCAGATAAGGTGGAAATTAATATTCCTAATGCTAAAGCACATATAATAAATAAGACACTTTCTACGGCTAATAAAAACAGACTTCCTTCGATTGGCATTTTAAAAACAAAATAACCTAAAAGTAAAATAACTGCTGCGTTGATTACGGATAGAAAGATGTACGGAAAAACTTTTCCTATAATTACTTGAAACGGTTTTAATGGCGAAACCAACAAGATTTCCATGGTGCCTAATTCTTTTTCGCGAGTGATAGAAATGGAAGTCATCATAGCAGAAACGAGCATTAAAATAACCGTCATTACTCCAGGAACAAAGGTAAAAACGCTTTTCATTTCTGGATTATAAAACAGCTGCGTTTGAGTATTAATTTGATAGACTTGTTTGGTGTTTTTGTTTTTTTCTTGGATATGATTTTGTAAAATAGAGGTAATATAATTAGAAATGGTGTTTGCCATATTTGGGTCGGTTGCATCAGTAATTACCTGAACTTTTGCATTTTTTTGGGTTTGCAATTGCTTGATAAAATCTTTCTCAAAAACCAAAACCGCTTTTACTTTCCCTTTTTTGAAAATAGATGCAATTTCCGATTCGGTATTAATTTGTTGATCTATTGTAAAATAGGAAGAATTACTGATTTTTTGAATTATTTTATGCGTTTCTACATCTTTTGATTGGTCTAAAACAGCAATTTTCACATTGTTGATTTCGTTTGTAATTGCAAAACCAAATAACATAATTTGGGCAATTGGCATTCCAAAAAGAATGAACATAGAGCGTCTGTCACGAAAAATGTGATAGAATTCTTTTTTTACAAAACCGATGAATCTTTTCATTTTGTTTAACCGCTAATTCGTAAATTATTTTTTAAAAACACAGATTGCACAAATTATCACAGATTTTTTCTATTCTCTTTGCTTTATCTTCTATTTTCTTTTTATTCTATATTTCTCGCCAATTTCAAAAATACATCATTCATGGAATCTACTTGGAACTGTTCTTTTAGTTTTTTTGGTGTGTCTAATGCTTCAATTACGCCATCAACCATGATGGAGACTCGGTCGCAATATTCGGCTTCGTCCATGTAATGTGTGGTTACGAATATGGTTGTGCCTTTGTAGGCTTGTGTATATATCATTTCCCAAAATTGTCTTCTGGTTATGGGGTCAACGCCACCTGTTGGTTCGTCTAGAAAAACGATTTTTGGTTCGTGTAATAAGGCAACTGAAAAAGATAATTTCTGTTTCCAACCTAATGGTAATGAACCTACTAAATTATTTGCTACGTCTTGCATTTCTAATTTGGTAATCAGTTGCTGCGTTTTTTCCTTTATGAGCTTACGTGATAAGCCATAAATTCCACCAAAAAAAGTAATATTTTCCTTGATGGTTAAATCGTCGTATAGTGAGAATTTTTGACTCATATAACCAATGCTTTTCTTCACTAAATCAGCTTGTGTAGCAACATCTAAACCTGCAACATTTGCTTTACCGGAAGTTGGATTTGAAATTCCGATTAGCATTTTCATTGCTGTTGTTTTTCCTGCACCGTTTGCTCCCAGAAAACCGAAAATCTCTCCTTTGTACACGTCAAAAGTGATTCCTTTCACAGCTGTGAAGCTACCAAATTGTTTGGTTAGGTTTTCTACTTGTATGATAGCCTCCCCTAAGCCCTCCATAGGAGGGGAACTAGAATTGGAACTATTATTATTTGTTTTTTGTTTCATTTTCTCTTTGCCGTTAAGACACAAATCTCAAAGTTTTTTTGCTACAGATTACAAAGATTAGCACGGATTTTTTGTCTTAATTCTTAATACTCAAATCTTAATACTTTTTATAAATCCATAAACACATCTTCGATAGTTGTTACTGCTTTTTTTATAATGATGTCTGAATGGTTTTTGTTTTCTAAATATGCTATTATATCCTTTGGGTTGAAGTCTGTATTCTTGTCTATATAGTGAATAAATTCACCAAAAGCATACACACTGTAATGACTTGGGTAATTTTTTAAATCGTGAATTAAGCCGTGTGTGTTTTTTGACTGAATATCATAAATTACTTTTTCATATTTAGACGTAATGGCTTGTGGCGAATCAATTTTCAAGACTTTTCCTTTTTGAATTAAAGCAATTCTATCACATAATGCTGCTTCATCCATATAAGGTGTTGATACTAAAATGGTAATTCCTTTTTGCTGCAATCGTTTTAGCATTTGCCAAAATTCTTTTCGAGAAACAGGATCAACTCCAGTAGTTGGTTCATCTAAAAACAAGACTTTTGGAGCGTGAATTAACGCACAACATAAGGCCAATTTTTGTTTCATTCCGCCGGATAATGCTCCAGCTCTGCGGTTTTTAAAAGGTTCTATTTGAACGTAAATGTCTTCGATTAAATCATAGTTTTCTTTGATGGTTGTCCCGAAAATAGTAGCAAAAAAAGTCAAATTTTCCTCCACAGTTAAATCCTGGTACAACGAAAATTTTCCTGGCATATAACCAACCGAATTTCGGATCGCTTTAAAATCTTTAATCACATCAAAATCTACAACAGTGGCTTGACCTTCATCAGCAATTAAAAGCGTGGTTAAAATTCTAAAAATGGTAGTTTTTCCTGCGCCATCTGGCCCAATTAAACCAAATAATTCACCCGAATTTACTTCAAAAGAAACTGCATCAACCGCATTGAGTTCTTTGTATGATTTGGATATATTTTGGACAGAAATGCTCATGTTTTAGTAATTAGTGATTAGCAACTACTTAATTAACAGAAAATTACTTTCTTCAAAAGCATCTACCCAATGTTTTACATTAGGTTCTATTTTGACATAATCACCTGATTTTAAGTTCATTTTCAGACCTTTTTCGTCGGCATAGCTTCCGCTTCCTGAAACGCAAACTAATAAAGCAGGTACTTTTGTAATGTGTTCGGCTAATTGTTTGTCTTTAGCGATTTGTAAGGATACTACTTTGTTCTCTGTTGGCACAAACAATAAACTAGTTTGAACCTCTTTTTGTTCGATGTGCAAGTCTTTTAAATTCATTGCTTTCACTGCTGGTGCTTGTGTTGGAACTGATTTACAGCTGAATAACGCAAAAGCTACAAATAATACTATTGTTTTTTTCATGGTTTTAGTTCTAAATATTTAGTGAAAAATTACTTAATTAATAAAAAATTACTCGCTTCAAAAGCATCTACCCAATGCTTTACGTTAGGTTCAATTTTTACGTAATCACCTTGTTGTAAACTAATTTCTTGACCGTTTTCATCACTAAATAGGGCTTTTCCTGAAACACAAACTAATAAAGCTGGTATTTTTGTAAGGTGTTCTTTTAATTGTTCTCCTTTAGCAATTTGCATGGAAATCACTTTTTCAGTTGGTTCAAATAATAGATTAGTTTGAACCGCCTTATTTTCGCTATGTAAGTTTTTTAAATTCATTCGAAATATTGATTAAAGGTTGTGAATGATTCTTGAATTTTAGCTAGGTTTTCATTTGATTTGTCTTTTGAAAAATCTTCTACTAGTTCAATAAAAGGCAACAACCATATATGTAATTCATCATGAGCTTGACCATTCATAGTGCAATTTGAGGTTAACAAATCAAGGTTTTTTTTCAAATTACCTGCTGCTACTTTATAATTTTCTGGTTTTTCTTTATCAAGTGAAACTACTTCTTTTTCCATGTTGCGAATGTGAACCATCATCTCATCGTCTACTTTCCATTTTTTGCCATCGTTTAATTGGATAGTTTTACCTTCTGAATGTTCATGTGTTTCGGTTGCAACTGCAACGTTTTTTTCATCTTTTACTTTGGTGTTACAAGAGATTGCAACTACTCCAATAATTACTAAAAGAATTGTTTTAATATTTAACATAGTTTACATTTTTTAATTGGTGTTAATTTGTTTTTTCTTGTCGATTGTAAAATAGGCTAATGCTACAAAAAATAAGGTTAAGATAATTCTAAAAATCATTGCTCCAATTGTTTTCGTTTCATGTATGCCTTCTGCGTAGATATAAATAATGAAACCTATGAATGCATTTATCAGAATTAGTGCCGGAACTCCTAAAATAGGGGTTGTCCACTTTTTATTTTTGATAAAGCCATAGCTCGCTGCTAGATAAATACCACTAGAAATAAAGTTCGCCCAAACGACAAACAAAACATAATTTCCTTCTTTAGCTCTAATTCCAAATAAATCAAAAATTACAGAAGCACTCAAAAACAAGGTCAATAGGCCAAATGCAGCTATAAAAAATGCTACGCTATATGAAATTGTTTTTTTCATAATTATGAAGTTTTTATTGTTGAAATCATAGTAATTTTTGAAATTATTGAATTTGAAATTAAGCATGCAGCTTCCGATTTTTGTATAACTCTTTCGGCTCTATCACGGTCTTTTTCATCATTTATAATAATTGTTGGTTCTAGAATTATTTCACTCATAATGAATTTACCTTCTACTTGTTCTAAAACACCTTTAGATCTGCAACTAAAACTTATAAATTCAAGTTTAGAATTTTCTGCAATTGCTAAAAAAGTTGTCATTAAACAACTGCTAACTGCGGCAGTAAACAAGTGTTCTGGAGTCCAAATACCTGGTATTCCTTTTGGAAATTCAGGTGGAGTTGCAACTTCAATACATTTATTTTCAGTATTAAATTGGTCTATTTCTGGAGAACATACAGTTCCTTTGCGTTCCGTACTCCAATTTACATCTACATTATAATAGTGTTTTTCCATTTTTTTATTTGTTTAGAAATGAAGAATACATCCAAATTTGTTTTTCCTGAAAGCGAATATAATCACTCATTAAAGCATTTGTACCTTCATCGTTTGCATCATTTGCTAACTCAAGAATTGCTCGTTGCATTACAATTACTATTTTCAAACTGTCGAGAATTTGCGCTACAGCAGTATGACCGTCCGTAACCTTATCACTTTCTTTTATCGTGGATGATTTAGAATATTCAGTATACCTATGTTCTGGTGTATAACCTAACGTTAGTATACGTTCAGCTATTTCATCAATTTTTAGTAGTAAATCATTATAAATTTCTTCAAATTTTAAATGCAATTCAAAAAATTTATCACCTTGGATGTTCCAATGAAACCCTCTAGTATTTTGATAAAAGATAGAATAGTTTGATAGTAATGTATTTAATTTTTTTGCCAAATTTTCGGCTTTTTCTTGGTCTAAACCAATAGTATTAAGTTCTTTCATGATCATTTATTTTAATAAGTTACATTTATTTTAGGGATAGATTCATTTTAAAAAAGGAGATACCAAGCCATATTACTGATGTTGTTATTGATATTGCACCAATCAAAACTAAAGCAGGCGGTAGTCCAAAATATACTTCAGAGAGAATACCAATTAGCATTAATAAACCTATTAAAGCCAACCAAGAAATTGCTTTCACATTTTTTAATTCTTTTTGAAAATGAAGCAATAAATATCCAATTACAATATTTAAACACGCAAACAAATTGCCATGTACATGCGCCAATCTAGTTTCAAAATGTTTGCCAATGCTATACGTATTTATCCATTCTTCCTTACCTGGAGCAAAGTCTCTCAAATAAATTAAAAGAAATCCATAAGCCATAAAAAAGCCCATTGTAAGAAAACCAATTGCAATGTTGTTTTTACCATTCATGAGTTTTAGTTTTAAGTAATTGTTACAATTTTTTCATTTTATTTTAATGAAACTTCGGCTGGCATTCCTATTTTTAAGCTGCCGTCATTTTTTACTTTTACTTTCACCGCATAAACCAGATTTACTCGTTCTTCTTTGGTTTGGATAATTTTTGGAGTAAACTCTGCCGAAGATGAAATCCAAGAAATTTTTCCTTTATATGGTTTTGTTCCGTCTTTGTCATCAATAGTTACGTTCACTTCTTGTCCAACTTTTATAGAAGCTAATTGAGTTTCACTGAAATAAACGCGCAAAGTCATTTCGTTTAAATTTGCTATTTTATATAATGGTTTTCCAAAAGCTGTAATTTCATTTGGTTCTGCATATTTTGCTAAAACAGTTCCTGAAACAGGATTGATAATTTTCGATTTTTTTAATTGATCGTTTATTTTTTCTACTTGAACGTCAATCGATTTAACTTCGTTAACAATCGGTGCGTTTTGTGTTGCTACACTTTGCATTTGTTGTTTCAAAACATTTACTTTTCCGTTCACTTCATCCACTTGACGCTTTGTTGCAGCACTTTCTGCAAACATATTTTTTATTCTATTTTGCTCAATTAATGTTGTTTTTAATTGCTCGTTCAACACATTTCTTTGTGATAAAACATTGGTTGATTTAGAATAAATAGTGTTTTTTGACGCTAATAATTTTTGCTTATTCAAATACAATTGTGTCGTGTCAATTTGTCCTACTAAAGTATTTTCTTGCAAAACATCGCCTTCTTCCAGTTTTAAAAACTCAATTTTTCCGCTTGCTTCTGATGAAATGGTTATTTCTGTGGCTTCAAAATTTCCGTAAGCATCTGCTTCGTTAGTGTCTTTATTGCAAGAAAACAACGCTAATACTGTTATACATAAAATACTTTTTTTCATCTTAATGGGTTCCTTTAATAGTTTGATAATTTATTTTAGCCAATTCTAGTTGTGTTTGATGTACTTTCTGATTGGTTTTCGCATCAAAAAGCTGATTTAATTCGGCTATATAGTCCGATGAAGTAATCACACCATTTTGCAATTGAGAATCAAAAGATTGAACAACTTTTTCACGTAGGTGTATAATTTGGGAATCAGTTTTAATAATAATTTCGATTTTCGAAATTTCTGATTGCAGTTCGTTTAATTGCATTTGATTATTGGTTTCAAACGTTTCTTTTTCGGTAGCGACTACTTCTTTTGCAATATCTAACGCTTGTTTATCGGTTTTAGATTTATTCCAATCAAGCACATTCCAATTTAATTTTAACCCTACAATATAAAAGTCTTCAAATGAATTATTAAGCATGTTCAAACCTGGATTTCCATAACCTGCTTGTCCAAAAGCGTTTAATTTTGGTGAATTTGATTTTGCAATTA
>RRZU010697105.1_pt1 | contig 11694 bp, 4 predicted proteins | sample 2165561 | NCBI WGS metagenome assembly RRZU01 (sample SAMN10456909, study PRJNA506462) | wastewater metagenome | isolation source: wastewater sludge | place: USA: Moscow, Idaho | reverse complement strand
GAAGAAGAGGAAGAAGAGGAAGAAGAGGAAGAAGAAGAGGAAGAAGAAGAGGAAGAGGAAGAGGAAGAAGAAGAGGAAGAAGAAGAGGAAGAAGAAGAAGAGGAAGAAGAAGAAGAAGGTCTTGAAATACTTCTAAAATTGGAGAAAAAAATAAACTTCTATATGAAGCTGGATAAAAACTCCTACTCTTGCATTGAAGAGGCGGTTTCGTGGATAAAGATGGATTTTGAAAAATATAGTAAATTACATATCGAATATAAAAAATATTTAAGCGATGAATCACTAAGAGGTGCCACTTTGAAATTACCATGTATAACTTCAATAATATTAATATATACAGCGGTATATAAATATAGTGAAGAAGACAGCGGTGGTTTTTGGTTATCTTTTTTTGGAGATGATTTTGAATTCAATCATTCCAGGGATGTTGTACCTGTAATGAACTGTTTGAAATATATGGCAAATAAATACGGAGTATTAGACAATCAACGTACATATTTTGCAAAAAAGAATATGTCTGAAATTTTTTCTCAGATTTATATACCGGACATATCTTTAAAAAAACTATTTTCCGCTATATACAGTTACTATTTCAGAAGCAGCAGGGGCAATAGATTTTTTAGCAGCAATGAATTTCTTGAAAATAACGAACACAAATTAGACAAAGCAGGTATATTCTTGCTTAGTGAAGACAACTCGATTAGTGAAATATTCCATAAAATAATATCATTGGTTGAAGACGGAATTCGTGGATATACAAGAAATGATTATGGGTTGCCTGAGCGTTTCAATATTACATTTCAGGATTGGAATGAAAATGAGAAAAAGAAGATAGATACAAAAATAGAAGAGTATTATATAAGCAGTCCTAAAATAAGTTTAGATTCGATAAATGAAAATATAGTGCTCTTTCTACCAAAACAAAAAAGCAGATATTATAGCGATGAAGAATGTGGTTGGAACATTACCATAGATGGGAAAAAATCTTTCGTTCAAGGAAGAATAGTACGTCAAAATACAGGATCTTACCTTATATTCGAAGAGACTATAAATTTAAGTAATTTTAAAACGGTATTAGTAGAGTATGTTTTCAATAACAATAGTGAAGGAACCTGGAAGTTTGAAAATAGGGATCAATTTATATTGTTTGACAACAAAGGAAATTTTACTGCGTCTAAGAGCACTACAAGAGAAGGATTATTTATTGGATTAAGTGATTATAGAATAGAAATAAACAATCTTGTAAATGAAGTTTTTGAAATAAAAGGGTGGGATGGGTACAAATTTTATCAATTCGATCTTACTGAATTCGCTTATAAGAACTTGAATATATGTCCTTATTTATCAATTGAAGTGGAAGACAGACCAGTTGTTAACAGAAATGAATTCAAGCTTCTTTTCGAAGAAACGGGAGTATGGTCTTTAAAAAGTTCAACAAATATATATAAAGAGTTTGGGAATATCGATCTTATGTCCCCAAACATAGATACTGCTGATTTGGATGTGATTCTTTTTGAAACAGACACAGACACTGATTTTAGTAAAGAAATAAGTATGCTAAATGTAAGCTGGAAAACCGCTAGAATTAACATAGAAAAATCACTGAAATCAGGAATTTACAATATAGTGGTTAAATATAGGAACAAGATTGTATTCAGAGAGGCATTCATTATAGACAGAAAAACCGTTGTTTTAAATAATTACAAGTATTCATATAAACCGGTTGACAGAGAATCAAATTACACTGTTCTTTTGGATCCTGATGCGGAGCTTATATCATTTGATGTTGATACAAGAATGCAACGTCAGGGAATTAAACATATTATTCAAGGAAGAAACACTTCTGTAATAAAATTTCTTTACAAAAAAGGCAGATCCGAGATTATAGTTCAAAAAATAATAAGACCTGTAAAGATAGAGATACTTGGACTTGATGATATGATTGATATAAAAGAAACTGACAGAAAAATTGAAATAACAAAAGAATTATTCTCGAAAAAAGACATCAGGCTTCAAGTTAGAAATCTTGATAACAGATATGAGAATCTTAAATATTGCCTGAAATTTAATATTCCAGGAAATATAGATATAAATACTGATTTGGAAAGCAAAAATATTAGTTTTGGAAATGAATCCAGTTGGATGATTTCTCAGTATAAAGATAGATTTGTTGATTTCAGTAATGTTAATATATTTATTGATATATTAAACCTAGATAATTCATTGCTTGCAAGTATACCTGTTCTTAATATTAAACAGGAAATTACAATGATTGAATTTTGTAAAAAAACTGATAAAGAAAAAAACAAGATATCTCTGATATGGAATGAGTCTGAAAAAAATAAAAATAGAAAAATAAGTTTGTACAATGTCACTAATCCGCTTCAGGAACCTTTTGTTACAAAACTTCAGGATGGAGCCAGAAGTATGGAAATAGATTTAGGTAGTCAAAATATAGGTGTATATGTAGCACAGGTTGACTTTGATGTTTCAGGATCATTGTTTGAAGATGTTGAAAGTCAGATCAGATTCTTCAACAGGAATAATATATCGAACAGATTTGTAAACAAGACAGGAATAGAAACTGATAAAGTAGAAAATGATATTGCAAAAATTATATGGGCTGTTTATAAAAATAATATCGATAAAGTTGACGATTTAGAAAGGATAGATATTAAAAGTGCTCATACAGAACAAATATATTCAGCTATTATTCAAATGAAGTATTTCGCAGATGTACAAAATGGAGGAATAGATATTTGCTTGAATGCAACTTATAAATTATTAAATAAACTAAATTTTTATTTAAGCAAAGATGAACTCATTAGCAAGCTTCTTGAAATGCAACATAGATTCAACGACGAAGATTTGTATTTTCTCATCAATGCTATTATGACTTGTAACAAGAAATACCTTAATCAGGATTTAACGGTAAACTCTCTATCCGAATTCAACTTGATAAGTTCATTCTGCTCTATAAAGAATGGAAGTGGAAAAATACCGAAAGATCTAATAGGTAAGTGCCTTGAAACATTTGACAAAGAACTGTTAATGCCAGATGTAATAAGGAATCAGCAAAGGGTGTTTGAGATAATTAAAAGAGAGATAGATATCGTATCTGGTTTCTGGAAATGGATAACAAGCAGAAAAAATGAGTATTTGTTGAAGTATGAGTACAGTAAGGCAAGGCTGTTCAGAATGTATGAGAATGAATTAGATATAAATACACACCGTGTGGCCGGAAATACATTTGACGATCTTGTTGAAAATATATTAAACAACGAAACACCTGTATCGTCTCGTTTGCCAGCAAGATGGTCATCCGATTTAGGAGTCCGGGAAGATGTATACAGTGAGTTTATAAAATTGGTCAGTCAGGATTTAATGGGTGATTATTGCGAAATACTTCAGGCTGCATTTATTTCAGTAACAAAATTGCATTCATACAGCGAAGAAGAGTATTTCAGGTTGATGATGAAATATCATTTAAGTGAAAGAAGAGATATTTTTAACAGATACAGAGCGATGTTTAAACTGATTTTTATTTAAATATTAAACAGTCAATATTATAACGAGGAGGATAATTAACTGTGAGTATAAATCCTGTAAAAACTACAGATAATATTAGTGAAGAATATACCAAGTATTTAAAATCAATGTTTCTTTTTAAAGATGATAAGCTGAGGGAAGCAGCGTATAAGTCTATAGAAGAGAACAAGAAAGAACTGGTTAAAGGGCCTTTTCTGGAGTCGACGGCTATGTACAAAAGTGGTGCGACATTGATGGAACTTATTGAAAGAGGAGATTTAAGCAACGGATTCAAAAGGCTGGTTCCAGCAATAGGAGATTTCCCTCTTCATTTACATCAGGAGAAGGCGATTAAAAAATCCGTTGTAGAGAAGAAGAATATGATTGTAGCAACAGGAACAGGAAGTGGAAAGACGGAGTGTTTTCTCATACCGATACTGAATTATCTTGTTGAGCAAAAAGAAAATAAGAAACTTACCCCAGGAGTAAGGGCATTGATACTGTATCCAATGAATGCACTTGCAAACGATCAGCTTAAACGTCTGAGGCAGCTCTTAAAAGATTATCCGGAAATTACATTCGGAAGGTATACAGGGGAAACTAAAGAAAGAAAATCAGAAGCAGCAGATTACTTCAGAAAAATGAATCCAAAACAGGAAATACTTTCAAATGAGTTGCTTTCAAGAGAAGAAATGAGGGAAAATCCACCTCATATTCTTCTTACGAATTATGCCATGCTTGAATATCTGCTTTTAAGACCAAATGACAATGTTTTTTTTGATGGAGCATATAAAGATGAGTGGAAGTTTGTTGTTCTTGATGAAGCCCATGTATATGCAGGTTCTTTGGGTAGCGAGATATCTTATCTTCTTGCAAGATTAAAAGATAGGGTGGCAGATGGGGAGAAAAATAAACTACAGTTTATAGCAACCAGTGCAACTCTTGGTGGAAGCAAGAAGGAAATATCAGATGTAATAAGATATGCAGAAGATCTTTTTGATGAAAAATTCACAGAAGATTGCCTTATAAAATCAGAAAGAAGGACAACCAGCGTTGAATCTGGGCTAAAAAAACCAGATATAAGATGGTACAGAGAATTTGAAGAAATATTATCAAAATTCAGTGGAAAAAGACTTGCTGATGAAATTAATGCAAAAAATATTTATGAAAAGCTTGTATATCGAGATAGTGACCAGGAACTCATATATGATGCACTCATACAGGATTTTAATGTAAATAAACTTAAAACAATAATAGAAAATAAAACGCTTCCGATATTAAAAGCCGTTGAAGAGGTTTTTGGAAGCGCGGAGCCAGAAACTGTAGAGTTATTTCTCACAATGATAGACCTGGCCGCCAAAGCAAAAAAAGAAGATAACTCAGATGTACTTCTTCCTGCAAGATATCATACCTTCTCAAAATCAATTGAAGGCGCATTTGTCAGACTTTATCCCCAAAAAAAGATTTTTCTTAACAGAAAGGAATACGATACAGTTGGAAAAGAAGATATAAAGGTATTTGAGCTGGCAAATTGCATAAAATGCGGACAGGAATATATAGTAGGTAAAATAAAAAATGGAATATTGGATCAATCGTCTGGATTTTTTGAAAACGATGAAGGGCGTCTGGAATTTTTCTTACTTAGTGATATTTTTGAAGATATAGAGCTTGATGAAGATACAGTCATTGACGACGAAAGTGAAAGCAATGATGAAAAAGAAGTAAAGATAAATGATGCTGAACCATATTTACTATGCACAAAATGTGGACGTGCTGAGCCAGACAATAAGCGAGCAGGAAAAAATTGTTGTAGCGCTCCAAAGTTCATAAAAGTATACAGAGTATCTGGGAAAGGTTCAGTAAATACATGCTATGGATGCGGAAGCTATTCCAGGTCAATAGTAAGGAAACTAGTAAATGCAGATGCGCCAACGACAGAAATGCTTGCAAGGACTCTTTACCAGAATATTCCAGCCGAAAAGACACACATACACACATCTTCAGAAGAAAAGGACGATAGCCTTTTTTCGGGATTAGATATTTTTGGAGTACAGGATGAGGAAATCATAGAAGAAGAAAATGGAAGAAAACTTTTGGCATTTTCTGACAGCAGAAAAGAAGCTGCATATTTTTCAACTTACATGGATATCAGATATAATAATTATATATGGAGAAAAATAATATATGATGCAATTGACTCTCTGGAATCGAAGGAAGTGAATTATGACAGGCTGCATAAGAAGATATATAAAGATATAGAATCTCAGAAAAACCTCTTTGTAGATGATTCGGATGCAGATATTGATGAAAAAATTGCTGCATATATAATGTACGAGCTGATGTCATATGAGCAGGATATAGGACTTGAAGGAGTGGGCCTCGTTTCATTTGAAATTGAAAAACCTGATTTATGGCCTTCAAATTTGAAACTGCTTGGTATGGGTAGCGATGAAATCTGGGAAATAGTAGCTCAGATATTACAGGGAATAAGAATACACAGAGCTGTTGATTTTCCAGATGAGCTGCGACAGAATCACCCACTTTTTGGAAAAAGAAACAAGGAAATATCATTCAGATTTTCCGATTCAAATACAAAATCCGGAATCATTAGTATAAGTCCAAAAGAAAAATACAATAATATGCGAATGGATGATCTTATGAAGATATTTCAGAATAAGGGATACTCCAGAGAAGATTCCAGAAAAAATGCAACAGAGTTTCTGGAGCGTATATTCAATGACATGAACTTTATTAAATTGCTTTTAGCATCAAAGATATATACAAGCAGTCATAAAAAGGACGAAGGTACTGTATACAAGTTGAATCACAAAAAATGGATATTCAGGACAGATAAGAAGATATATTCATGTACCAAATGTGGAAAGAAGACATCTATAAACATAGATAATATATGTCCTTCATACAGATGTGACGGGGAGCTTGAAGAATATGACGCAGAGCACTCAAGACAGCTGTATTACATTGACATTTACAATAATATAAAGAAGATTCCAATGAAGATCAAAGAACATACAGCACAACTTTCTTCCGCACATGCATCTGAGATACAGACTAAATTTGAAAAAGGGGAAGTTAATATACTTAGCTGTTCAACAACTTTTGAAATGGGAGTAGATGTAGGTAGTCTTGAAGCAGTATTTTTAAGAAACATACCACCAGAAACAGCTAACTATGTTCAAAGAGCAGGAAGAGCAGGAAGAAGAACAGCTTCGACTGCATATATACTGACATATGCAAAAAGAAGATCGCACGACCTTTATTACTATCAGCATCCTACAAAAATAATTGAAGGAAAAATTAGAGCGCCATATATAGAAAAAAACAATGACAAGATAGCTTTCAGGCACTTATGTTCTGTTGTTATGTCCTGGGTATTCAGACAGGATGAGAATTACTTCAAAGATGTACAGTCTCTTTTAGCATATGGAGAGAACTACCCCTCTATAGATGAGAAAATAAGAAATATGGTATCTGAGAAACCGGAAACCATAATGGTATCTCTTAAAAATATTCTTAACCCAGGACTTCAGAAACTTTTTGGGATAGAAGAATGGAGATGGGCAGAAGAAAAACTGCTAAATCCTGATGAAAACCTTATTATTGCCAAAAACAAGTGGATTGAAGATATAGATGAAATCAACAAGATCAAAGAGGAGAATTACAGAAATGGAAAATCAATAGAGAGCATCAGTAGAATATTAAAGACTTTCCTTGAAAAAAGCTCAATAGATTTCCTTGCTACAAATAATATAATTCCAAGATATGGATTTCCTATAGACACTGTTGAGCTCGACACTCTTCATACAGGAGAGGCATCAAAAAATGTCACCCTGAGCAGAGACATGAAAATGGCAATATCAGAATTTGCGCCACGCAACAAGGTAATTGCTAATGGTCTTCTTTGGGAATCATATGCAGTAAATAAATCGAGAACAAAGGGATGGCCGACTTATCTATATTCAATATGCAGCTCTTGCAATACTATAACCAAGGAGCCCTGCGACTATGATCTCAAGATTGCTGATATAGATCCGGAAAAAAGGATATGCAAAAAAGAAGGATGTGGTGAAAATCTCAATCTGAGGAAATTTATCAAACCAATATTCGGATTCAGCACTAACAATGAAAAACCAGAAAAGCCTACACTTGCAAGACCAGTATCAACATATAACAGCAAGATATATTTTCATAAGTATGATGAAAATGAACGAAATTATCAAGAGCAAGTAAAATACAAAGATTACGAAATAAACTATTCGTATTCACCAAGAGGCAATCTCTTTATCGTGAATAAGGGATTGTATTCAAGTGGTTTTAGGGTATGCACATGGTGTGGATACAGTACTACGGAAGCAGTAAAGGGGAAAAAACCACATAAAGATAAATATGGAAACAAGTGTGGAAACGAATATCTGAGCAAATTAGATCTTGGTCATGAAATCATAACAGACATAATAGAAGTTGATATTCCTAATATGACTCCTGACTATGGATCAGACATATATCTCTCAACGCTCTATGCACTGATGGAAGGAGCAGCAGGGTATCTCGGGATAGATCGCAGAGAAATAGATGGATGCCTTAATTACACAAACAGACAGAGTATTCCTTCGTTCATAATATTTGACCAGGTACCTGGTGGTGCTGGCCATGTAAAACGTATAGGCAAAAATCTGGACAAAGTAATAGCTGAAGCAAAGAAAAGAGTCGAAGGGGTATGCGGCTGCGGGGAAGAAACAAGCTGTTATGGATGCCTTAGAAATTATTCAAATCAGGTGCATCATGATATACTCAAAAGAGGACTGGCATTGGAATACATTAAAGCTTTAGAAAATTAATATTAGAAACAGGGCTGTCCGACAGTTTAAAAGGAAGGCAGCCTGGTTTATTTCAAAAGGATTAAAATCTATTTACGATTAAATATGAAACAAAAATACCTGTTACATCATGTCACTGTCCGTTTTATTGTACATATAATATGATAGAATGAGTATAGATTATATTTTAACTATAATCATTGTTAATTTAAAACTATAAAATACTGGGGGTAAGTATGAAATTATCAAAAAATGACGAGTTTATTTCATCAATTAATAGATTGAAAGACGTATTAATACCGAATTCATATACAGAAATTGATGAAGATGCTTTTATGGATAAAGAAATCCAAAGCGTAATAATACCAGAAACAATAAAAGAAATTGGTGATTATGCATTTATTTATAATGAGCTTAAAGAGTTGGACATACCAGACTCAGTTTCGGAAATTGGCGTATGTGCTTTTCAGGATAATTCTTTAATACGGGTAAAGCTTTCTAATTCCATAAAAACAATTGAATACAGTAGTTTTGCTGCAAATAAGATAAAATCCCTGATAATTCCCAATTCCGTTGAGATTATATGCAGGAGTGCATTTGAATGTAATGAAATAGAAAGTATAATCATTCCGGATTCTGTAATAGAAATTGGAGAAAAAGCATTCTCTGAGAACAAAATAAAAAACTTGAAATTGCCCAAATTACTTAAAAGTATTGAATCTGGAGCCTTTATGGATAACTGTATAGAGTCAGTTGAAATACCGGATTCAGTTGAAAAAATTCACGATGTTGCTTTTGCATATAATATAATAAAGAAATTATATATACCGGACTCAGTCAAACATATTGGAGAAAGAGCATTTTGGGGAAATGAAATAAAGGAAGTAAGATTGTCTGAAAAATTGGAGACTATTGATATAGAAGCATTTGCTTCAAATTCTATCACAGAGATTATAATTCCTGACTCAGTAACAAGTATCGGCAATTATGCATTTGCTGGAAACTCTCTAAAGAAGATTGTAATACCAGAGTCAGTAAAAAAGATTGGAAAAGGTGCATTTGCTGCAAATCAGTTAACAGAAGTGGTACTTCCTAATTCTGATATAGAGATAGGAGAAGATGCTTTTAAGAATGATATGGTATAAAATATTTAGTCGTAAGAGTTTTATTAAAGATAAACATTAAATATTTAGAACGATTATGAAATTACGTTATATGTAGCCTATTTAATCTCTGGCATCAGAATTTCAATTCGGTGTCAGGGATTTTTTTTATAAAATTTATCTCAGCCCGCTCAATATGTCGTTACATGTATATTTTTCGTCCAAATTATTTTCTAAAAGCCTTTATATAATGAGTGAAACGAAGCAGGTAGTCAAGTGAGCCTTGGTTCTGTCAGCACGCTTCAGAAATACCAGATAGTTCAAATTTAAATCTCTTGTAAAGTAAATTCTTAATGTGATGTCAGTTTCGAAAATAGTTATAAAAGATAGAAAAGTGCGTACCATAAGGGCTGGGGAATGATCCACAACTGGGAAAACGTCCCATTTCTTTCAAAATCCCTATTACTTTCACGTAATTATTGATATAATAATACTATGTGTATATTTTAAAAACAGATCCAAAAACAGAGGTTTATATATATGAAAAAATACAGTTCAGGACTTGTTTCAGAGGCATTCTGGTTCATAGAATTCAAGAAGATGGTAATCCTGAGACATCAGGGCTGCACATGGGATGAAATCAGAGAGCTCTATGTAGAACAGAACATGCTTGCAATGCCCAGAAAACAGCGGGCGATGAGGATTTACGGATATCTGAAGGGCAGGGTGGAAACTCTGGACGCAGAGATATCAGAGATATTCATAAATTCAGATCTGCAAACTCAAAAGACAGTCAACATAATATCCATAGCGTTAAAAAACAGGCTTTTTTATGAATTCCTTTACGAAGTATACCGTGAAAAGATACAGACAGGTGCGAGTGAGATCAAGCATTCTGACATAGATTCTTTTTTCAGGAAAAAACAGGAACAGGACAAGACCATCGGAGCGTGGACAGAGCATACCTTAAAGAATTTGAGAGGAATATATTTCACTCTCCTCACTGAATCGGGGCTACTGAAGACGCAGGGGAACAAGAAGATGATAAATCCGCCAGTGCTTGACGAATCCCTGGAGTCATATCTTATAAAAAGCGGTTCAAAACAGCTGTTAAAAGCACTTACGGGGGTGGACATATAATGCACAGACTGGAAAATAGACTAAATCTTCTCGAAGAAAAGATAAAGCAGCCCAATTTCAGAGAAAACAAGGGACTCGGCAACGAGGTCGGATATTACGTGTTCGACTACAGCCCGGAGCATGAGCTCATGGTGAGAGAATTCACGCAAAGGCTGCAGAAGAAACACAGCAGCAGGAGCCACGGCTTCACAGTTGCGGTATATGACCTATATGACCTCATAATAGATCTTCTGTTTAGAGAAGGGTTCTTTGAGATATGTGTGGATAAGGAAAAAAAGAAGGGTTTTTCAGAGATTATTCAGGGTGTAAATGAGCTCCTGAGGATGGATGAAGACAACGCAAACAATGAAATCATCTCACATATAAAGAAAAATACGGAGCCGGATTCGGTTATATTTCTGACAGGAGTAGGAAAATGCTATCCGATACTTCGCTCACACAAGATACTCAACATTCTGCATCAGCATATAGACGACGTTCCTGTGGTGATGCTATTTCCGGGCGAGTATGACGGACACAGCCTCACGCTTTTTTCAGAGATAAAAGATGAGAATTATTATAGAGCATTCAAGCTCATAGATTAGGGGGATCACAACGATGTATGTAAGAGACATGTTTGTAAAACCGATAGACCGTGACATAAAAGGCGTAATAAAGGTGGGTCAGGGCGAGGATGCCAACGTAAGGCAGGAGCTCGAAGAATACGTAGTCACGAGGGAATTGCAGAAGCACTTCGCAGATTTTTTTGCAAGCTACAAGAGAGGCATAACAGGAAACACAGACAAGATGGGTGTCTGGATCTCGGGCTTCTTTGGGAGCGGTAAGTCGCACTTCCTCAAGATACTGTCATACATCCTTGAAAACAGAGAAGTAGAAGGCAAAAAAGCCATAGACTACTTCATAGAGGATCAGAAGATAAAAGACGAGCTCGTGCTCGCAGACATGAAGCTTGCGGCATCCACATCCAGCGATGTGATACTGTTCAACATAGATTCAAAGAGCGGTCTTGGGGACTCTCAGAACAGCAAGGAAGCCATACTGTCAGTATTTCTCAAGGTGTTCAATCAACATCAGGGATACTACGG
>RRZU011010086.1_pt1 | contig 11695 bp, 7 predicted proteins | sample 2165561 | NCBI WGS metagenome assembly RRZU01 (sample SAMN10456909, study PRJNA506462) | wastewater metagenome | isolation source: wastewater sludge | place: USA: Moscow, Idaho | reverse complement strand
CCCTTGTCCTTTTAGTCTGAACTGACTAATCAATTCTTTCAGTCTTTCAGATTCCCGGCTTAACCCTGTAACATTAGCAGAGGTTTCTTCCGCAAATGCTGCGTTATTCTGAATCAGTTCCGAAAGATGATTTACAATTCTTGTTACATCCTCAAAACTTTCTTTCTGAATCTGTGATGCTTCCGCAATATTCTGACTTACATCCGCAATCTTCTCGATAGAATTCTGAATCGTTATAAAACTATCTGCTGTCTGTTTTGCAAGTGAATTACTTTCTTGGACTCTGTTAAAGTTTTCATTTAATAACTCTGACGTCTTTGTAACTGCTTCTGTACTCTGTGCTGCAAGCAACCCTACCTGGTGTGCAACAACCGCAAACCCTTTTCCTGACTCACCAGCTCTGGCAGCTTCTATGGATGCATTTAGTGCAAGTAACTTCGTCTGCGTTGCTATTTTATTGATCATTTCTGTAACACTTTTGATTTCTTCTGTCGATGTCTGCAATAATTCCATTGATTCTGTCATTTTATTCATCAGGCGATTGCCTTCTGTAGTCTCTGACAAAGCCTCTCTTGAATATTGATATGCTTCCTGTGAGAATTCCGTATTCTCTGCAGTTTTTAAATTCATCTCCTCCATCGTTTGCGAAAGCTCATCTACCATATTTGCCTGGGTCACTGCATTTTCCGCTATTGTTTCAGATGATTTATCGAGATCAATACACATTGAATCAATACTGAAGGATAGTTCCATTATATTCATAAATGTCTGATTCAAAGAACTATCTAATTTCTTCAACGCATTTTTTATTGGTAAAAAATCTCCTTTAAAAGCTATGTCCGGATTTAACTTTTCGGTCATATCTCCAGCCGAATAATGTGAAATCACCTGCGATATTTCCCGGATGTACTGATTTAAAAGCGAGCTGATCTGGTTTACATCCTGAGCCAGGTACTGTAATATCATATCCTCTGTCAGATCGATCTGTGTATCAAGGATTCCTTTGCTCATTTCATGCAGACAAGTCGCGATCTTTTCTGATTCTCTTAATACTGCATCCATCTGATTGTTTTTCTTCAAGCTAATTCCCATAAGCATATCCTCTTTTCTGATTATTATCACAACTCTTACTTTTAAACAAAAAAAATGGCGCCCATTACGGACGCCATTGTCGATATTATTATATGCATTCCTGGTACTTCTGTCAATAAAGTTCGTTGGACTACTTTTGTATTTCAGTACACTGATGTTTTTATATCTCAATTTCTGCTCTTATACACGTATTCTCCTTATTTTCAAGGTCTGTAGAGCGTAATTTACTTTTTTTCTCTTTTCGTTCTCCCCGTTTTGTTTGTTCCGGTTCACAATTATAAATTGTCTCGATCCGCTTCCACCATGGAAGCTTGCTCTTCTCCGGTTTTGAAAATTTGTTTTCAGTTACCAGTAAATCGATTTCTGTCATCCAATTCATACATACTCCTCCTGTTTGAGCCTGTTGACTGAGTATGAATTGCCCGGTAATACTTTTGGACAGAATGTCACAACATCTGAATTTGGGTAAAAAAATGCCGTGGCAGACTGCCACGGCTGAATAATTAATGTAACGATCTATTATTCACATACTACCGAGGTAATCATGCTCAAGTATAAAGTTGTTGGGTTTGTGGCGTGTGTTCTCGCTGTTCTCATATTTTTTACCTCGCTTTCTTTTAATTGTGTGTAACACTTCCGAAATAGTAGCACGAATTTATAAAGTAATCAAGTGCTAATTTACACTTTTTTTATATTATTAATAAATTTTTAAGATTTTGTCGTTCTATTCCATGCTTAAAATTATATCGGCCCAATAAATTGATAGATTAAAAGACCTGAAGTCCATATTTTCAGCTTCTTCTCTTATTTGTGCGGCATAGCTCTCTGTTGTACTGAGGAATCGTCTTTCCTCCCCCGAAAGGTCAGATTTGCTGTTAAGTTCTTTCCTTTTATGAAGTATGCTTCCTGCTGCATCTGCTGACATTTCATTCAAATAGTACACATCAAGATTCCCCTCGATCTGATCATAATTTAAATTATACGCAGCAATATAGCAATCCGGGTGACTGTAGCCAAATAATAAATACCATACAAAAAAACAAATCAGATAATATCTCATTAGCGAAAAACGTTCATAGAAAATTGCAAGGACAATTCCTGTAAGTGTCAGAAAAATCAGTGCCAGTACCCATAATACAAAAACACGTAAAAATGTAAGACCATACTCCTGAATATATAAGATCATTCTGTAAGCACTTGAACCGGTCATAATATAGGTGCAGCTGCTGATCACCGTCAGACTGATCTTTAAAACATAATGCTCTCTGTAGTAATAAAAACAAAATACTACAAGCATTACATTGAATAAGCAGACTGCTACCAGCTGAAAAAAGCCTTCACGTGCATACGCCGAATAGGTATATCCCTCGGGTAATCTATTCAGTCCTGCAAACAGATAAATGACCTGTATCACCGAAAAGAAAAAGTAGACAAGTCCCATCAATGATGTAAATGTAATTGCAATCAACGGTTCACCCATTCTTTTTGTTTTCTGAGGGTGTTTTTCAAAAGTCGAAAATAGATTTGTCACGCCACAGTAAAATAAAAAGAAACCAAACAGAAGCATCATCGTTATTTCAATTAATTTTTCTGGTATTGTGATGTTCCTGATCAAACGATTGACTGCATATCCAAATACAGCATCCGCCTGTGATAATAGTCCCGTTATGATGAATAATATCGGTACTGCAATCACAATGCCAATCAGGACCGCCTGAACTGCATTTCTTGTTTTTTTTGTTTCACTTTCTACTCGAATCACTTTTAAAAGATCTGAGATCGGTGATGCTATTTTTGTGATTCCTCCAAACATGATGCTCAGGAATTTTGTCAGGTACTCCGGTATATCCCAGCCTTCATAAGCAAAACATCTATGTAAATAAAATGCAATCACAAATAAGATCATCATGATATGATTTAAAAATAAAATTTTGAAATCCGCCGTAATCACTGACAAAAAACCAAGTAAAAGAATTCCCGCCATGTATAAATAGTCTGCTTTCTTGGTCTGTATCTCATACTTTCTAAATAACCATATGCTGATCAGGTTCATAAATACTGCAAACAAGAATACTGCAATACCAGATTGATTCTGATAAAAACAAATCGTAAAAAAAGTTGCGAACACAAGACTCATTGGAGTCAGCGATTTAAAGTCTGTTTTCATTCCGTTTCCTCCTGATATGCCAGGATATCTCCCGGCTGACATTGTAAGGCTTTACATAATGCTTCCAGGGTAGAAAAACGAATTGCTTTTGCTTTATTGTTCTTTAGTACAGAAAGATTCGCCATCGTAATATCCACTTCCTGCGCAAGCTCCGTTAATCCTTTTTTCCTTTGCGCCATGACAACATCCAAATTGATCACTATTCCCATCTCAACCTCCTATATTGTCAGGTCATTCTCTAATTTATAAGTAACAGCAGCATCAAACACCTGCGACAGAACCTTTGAAAACAATCCTGCAATCAAAAAAGTCAGAATGATCACAAGCACTGCAGGAGTCAGATATATTATAATTCTAAAGCATGTCACAACAACAATCATGAAACTATAATCACCCATTTTTGACAGGCTTATCACATTTTCTCTGATAAAACAGTCATCAGCTTGTACGCTTTTTAAAATTTTTCTTAATTCTGCCAGAATCAAAAGTGCCAGAATCCCTGATAAAATAAAAATAACAGACAGGGCGATCCAGTATTCCTTAAAATAATGATTATATTTTCCATACGCCCGAATAATAAATATGATACCTGCCGTCACTAAAAATCCCGTGTAAAACATGAAATCCAATAGTATTCTTGTAATTTTAACAATTCTGCTTTCCATATATTTCCTCCAATTCATGATTTAAAGTTGCAATTCATCCTATATGTAAATAAAATAGCATTGCTTTTCATGCTTGTCAATAATATTTTATCGTTATTCGATAATTTATTATTGTTATACATTAAAAGCAATGCTAGGGAACTGGTTCGTAATTGGTTTGGCTGCAACTCAATTGAGCCAATCGAGGCTCAATTAAGGCTATATTGGATCTATTTGATCAATACATAAAAATCCGAAAAATAACTCATTCTATTATTTGAAAAATACATACTGGCCTCCTGAACAATAATTTTCATTTTGATTTCATCAGATTCTGCATAAAATGAAGCTTCCTCCTCTGTTAGTTCTTTATTTTCTACTGCATATTGCTCATATCTGTCAAATATCGCATCTGAATAAAATAAGATGGATTCGTTTTTTTCCTGATCCTGTAGGACGAACTCAAACTGTCCTCCGACTTTTCTTTTTTTCAACACATACTCTTCACCATCTTTTTTAAAATTGCAAATGACAGGCTGCGAAGTGTCTTCGGAATTCAAATAACTGTGAGCCATATACTCATAATCTTCAACCATAATTGCCTGTTCTCTGTCAATAAATACTACGACTGACTTGTTTTGATTTGAAGCAATTTCATATTCATAAAATCCAAATGTATCATAAAAATCTTCATATAATTTAAAGTCTTCAGGCAGGTATGGAATTTCTTTTGTGTATTGCATTCTGTCCAAATATCCCACGGTTGAAGAAATGATACGTTTTTGCTCATCAGTGAATGTACCGCTTATTTCCAGTTTCCCATCACTCAACATACCGCTATCTGTTAATACAGATTCCAGTGTATTTTTCTGGCTCCATTTACTGATCGTAAATGCGTCAACAGGAGGTATGATGGATAATAATGAAAACAAAATAAGCAGAATGGCAATCAGGTCATTTTTATTTTTCCCCAGAAAGCTCATAATCACCCCTGAGCATACCGCAAATACACCAAATAATAAAATGTAATATCCCGTATGTTTTACTCCAATGTCCATCATTCTCAAAACAGTTGCTGACATTTGAAACAGAACAATAGGAATTAAAATTTTCGGAACAATTTTTTGGAACAAAAGAACCATGCGGTTATTTAAAATACTGGATAAAATAAAGATGATAATGATCGCTATTGCATAAGAAACAAGCATTGGTTCCATCAGATTGTTTGTCCAGAACTCTCCTCTGATATTCTTTAAAATATATAGTATCAGAATCAGTGTAAACAGTTCAGCCAACGGAATCACAATATATGAAATCAATATCTCCATGAATCTTGAACAATTTGCAGCTTTAAAAATCTGTTCCTCCCGGCCTTGTTTTTCCTCAATATCCATGTTACTGCTGCCCGGATAGACCGGAATCTGTGAAAATAGATAAATCGGTGCGAAAAGGATGAAGATCAAAGATGCACTATAACCATATGATTTCATTGGAATCGGAAGGATCAGTTGATCTACTGCTGTTAAAATCAGGCTGACACCCCCAAATAATACGCCCGCATATAAAAGAGTAATCAAAAATGATTTCAGAAAAATAAAGAAACTTTGATGGAATAAGTATCTGCTCCTGAACACCGGTATCAGTAAATACGCAAACAGTAATGCCAAAAGTGCTGCTGTTGTTCTCACAGTGATTTCAATGCTGAGATCCGGTGCTGATAACAATAGAAGGTAGTAGACAGCTGTGATCAGCAATCCTGCCAGATAGAGCAAAATCCTTGCCATATTCTTATTAAAGAATCTTTCGTACATCATCTGGATCACAGCACACAGGATTGCTCCTACGGCACATGTCAGAAGTTGTTTATCATTTTGATTTTCCCGATAGATCGCATTGATGCTAAGTACAGTTGCCATTATCAGAAACGCTGTAGTAAATGGGTATCTGATCACCGCACCTGCCAGTCCAAATAACTTATCAAATAATTTATTTATAATACGCATTTCGCTCGCTCCTTTCGTTAACAATAAAATGAATCATAAAAAAAATCATGCTGCATTTTTTCTATGCAGCATGATTTTAATTTCAGTACAATCTCTGCATATAGGATTACCCAGCAGTTCTTATACTTCTATTATACTCTTATTCATTTGTTTTGGATACTGCCTGAAATGCAAGTTCAAGATCCTCAATAATATCATGACTATTTTCTGTGCCAATCGAAAGTCGGATGGTATTGGGTTTGATTCCCTGTTCTTCCTGTTCTTTCTGGCTCAACTGAGAATGAGTCGTCGAAGCTGGATGAATCACGAGTGATTTTACATCAGCAACGTTAGCAAGTAAAGAGAATATTTCCAAATGATCTATAAAATCTTTTGCTTTTCTGTCATTTCCCTTTATTTCAAAAGTAAAGATAGACCCACCCCCCTGTGGGAAGTACTCTTCATAGAGTGACTGTTGCACCGGATCTGTTGAAACAGAAGGATGATTCACCCGTTCCACCTGTGGGTGTTCGCTTAAATATTTCACAACTTTCAGTGCATTTTCCACATGTCGTTCCACACGAAGTGATAATGTTTCTAAGCCCTGCAGAAAAAAGAATGCATGAAATGGCGAAAGGGTCGCCCCTGTATCACGAAGCAATACAGCTCTGATCTTTGTCACAAAAGCCGCTGGTCCTACCGCTTTTGTAAAACTAACACCATGATAACTTGGATTCGGATCTACTAAAGATGCAAATCTGCCACTTATCTCCCAGTCAAATTTCCCGCTGTCGATGATAACACCACCAATTGTCGTTCCGTGACCACCTATGAACTTTGTAGCAGAATGTACAACAATATCAGCTCCATACTCAATTGGTCTGACCAGGTATGGCGTTGCAAATGTATTATCTACAACTAGCGGTAAATTGTAAGAATGCGCAATTGATGCGATTCTTCTGATATCAACTACATCTGAATGAGGATTACCCAGAGTTTCAATGAATATGCCTTTTGTTTTATCTGTGATTGCATTTTCTATTTCCTGATAATCAAATGGGTCGATAAAACTTGTATGAATTCCATATTCAGGTAATGTATGCGCCAGCAAATTATAAGTACCACCATATATGTTGTTTGCTGCAATAATATGGTCACCATTCTGTGCCAGATTCTGAATGGTATAAGAAATCGCTGCTGCACCGGAGGCAACCGCGAGTGCTGCCACTCCACCTTCCAGTGTTGCGATCCTTCTTTCAAAAATATCCTGTGTCGGATTCGTAAGTCTTCCGTAAATATTTCCTGCATCTGCAAGTCCAAATCTTGCTGCTGCATGATCACTGTTCTTAAAAACATAGGATGATGTCTGATAAATTGGTACTGCTCTTGCATCTGTTACCGGATCCGGTTCTTCCTGACCAACATGTAACTGTAATGTTTCAAATCTTAACTTTCTTGTTTCAAATGTTTTTTTACTCATAATAATATCCTCCTGATGGTATCAAATGCTTCGCTTATATTTCCTACTTATTTGCTATGCATTGATACTATCATGAGGATACATTCTTTGTAAAACTGTTATTATTTATGATTCGTTATAGCTTAAATCTATATCACTGTGTGTTTTATGCAGATCTTTTTTTACCTTCTCCTTTTTACTGTCCGTTTTACTGTCAAGGATCATGTAAAAAGTTGGCAGGAGCAGTAATGTCAGTATTGTTGATGCTGTAAGTCCACCTACAATTACAACTGCCATTCCCTGCATCATTTCACCATTATCGCCTATGCCCATCGCCATAGGAACCATGGACAGTATTGTGGTAAGTGTTGTCATCAGGATTGGCCTGATTCTGGATAAACCTGCTTCAACAAGTGCCTTTTCAGCATTCATATACTTACGGTACTGATTTGCAGTATCCACAAAAAGAATTCCATTATTTACTACAATACCTGACAGCATTAAAAATCCCATTAATGAGGTCATACTGATCTTGCAATTGGTCAGAAGTAGTAATGCAATGGACCCGATCAGACTGAATGGTACACAGAACATAATAATTCCGGCATATCTGATAGACTCAAACTGTATCGTCATTACCATAAATACAAGAAATACTGCTAAAAATATTGCTTTCCCAATTGCTGCAAACTCTTCAGCCATCATATCATTTACCATGCTTGACCCAATTGTCACATCCCTTGGTAAAGAATAAGCTGCCATTACCTGATCGACTTGGTCTGTAACTTCATCTTTATTATCACTGACCATATTTACGGTCAATGTGCAGGCATACTGACCATTATCCCGATGAATGGTCTGTGGGGAATCAGTATATACAATTTCTGCCATTTCATCAAGCATGACAGTTCTTCCGGATGTATTTGTATAGTACATATTTGAGACGGCATTCATATTTTCATAAAGCCCATCCGGATATTCTACTTTGATCGTATATTCTTTGTTATCAATTGTTACATCAGTTGCATCCGAGCCGACCATTGTTGTATAGATCATCCCTGCAAGCTGTTGTGCACTGAACCCTTTTGCTCTTGCTTTCATTGGATCAATCATAATTTGTGCGCGTGTTGCCTGCTCCGACATGGTAGAGTCTACATTTAGCACACCATTTATCTCTGCCAGCGCATCCTGAACTTCTGCTGATGCTTGTTTCAGTTCATCAAGACCGGTACTTAACAATACGACTTCTTTTCCATTTCCGGACATATAGGATCCCATGCCAGTTGATGATGCTGACTTTGCATGTATTTCACATCCAGTATTGAAATCTTTAAGATCCTGATTCCAAAGATCAACAATTTCATTGGTACTGAGTGGACTTTTGCCGTTAACATATGCATTTAATACTGCCTGTGAATCATTTTCATCCACAGTAGCACTATAATCCTCAATTAGCCCACTCTCTTTCACATAAGTTTCGAGTTCCAGAATAGTCTTGTTCATTTCTTCCAGCTTTAAGCCGGGTCTAAATGAAACAGTAAGTGCTACCTGTCCCTCATCTGTACCTGCCATAAGCTCTGTATTCAAAAATGCTGCCAGTACAATTGATATTGCAAATAATAATATTGCGATCCCTGCAACTCTTTTTTTTCTGCGAAGAGAATTTGTTAAAATCATCTTGTATTTAGTGTTTACCCTTTTCAAGAACCTTGATACCGGTGTGTCCATTTTTTCAACAGGTCTATATTTTGAATAAAATAAGGGTATGATCGTGATAGCAGAAATCAGTGAAGATAGCAGTGAGAAAATAATGGTATAACCAAGCTGACTGAACATCTGCCCTGACATGCCATTCAGCATTGCAAGCGGAAGATACACAACAACTGTCGTCAGTGTTGATGCCACAATTGAATTGATCACTACTTTCGTCCCTTTATAAGCTGCTTCTTTATAATCAAATCCTTCTTCTTTTTTCCTGAAGCACATTTCAATAACAACGATCGCATTATCTACCATCATACCGATTCCGATTACAAGCGCTCCCATTGTGATCAGGTTCAGTGAATACCCTAAAAATCCCATCATAATGATCGTAACTAATAGTGAGATTGGCATAGAGCTACCAACAATCAGGCTCGCTTTAAAATCACCGAAAAAAATAAAGAGAACAATCATGGATAAAATGATTCCAACAAGCAGTGTCTGTCCCACTGAGATTAATGAGCTTTTTATTGTTTCACTGCTGTCATATACTACTTTAATATTTAGCTCCGGATTTTCCTGACTGAGTCTTTCCACCGTTTTTACGACATCTTTAGAAAGATTCACTGCACTTGAGATCTGCTTTTTGGCAATACCGATGCTAACATTTTCATTTCCATTATATCTGCTGTAACTTTCTGCATCTTCCAGAGAATATTGCACTGTTGCAACATCGGAAAGATGAATTACCATTCCCTTTGATGTTGTGATCGGCGTGTTCTCTATCTCAGAAATCGTTACAGATGATGATTCCGAATTCAAATTGACCGTCTGATTACCATAATCAGCACTGCCTGCCGGTAGTGTGAAATTAACAGATGCTACTGCTGCTGCAACACTGGATACATCAAGTCCATACTGTTTTACATATTCAGGAATCAACTCAACGCTGATATACCTGGGTCTTCCACCCGATAAGCTTAAATCTGCTACATCATTCAATTTTTTAAGTTCTGGTTCTATTTTATCTTCAACAATACTTACCAGATCTATATCCTGCTCAGTGTCTACTGATATCGTCATAGCATCAGATGCATTCATATCGATTGAGATCAGAGTCGGTTCCTGCGCGTCATCAGGCAACTGAGACTTGATTCTATTTACTGCGACCTGCATATCTGTATATGTTTCATTCATGTCAGTCCCATATTCGAACTGGAACATGACCATAGAAAAATTTTCAGAAGATTGGGATGTTACATCCTTTAGATTTGCAATCGCACCACATGCTTCTTCAACAGGCTGGGTAATCAGGCTCTCAACTTCTTCAGGTCCTGCCTGCGGATAAACGGTTGTAACGACCATCATGGGAAGATTGATTTCAGGAATAAGCTGCATGGACAGCCCTGTTATCGAGTTTATTCCAAATACGACCAATGCAATCAAAATGACAAAGGTTGCAACAGGACGCTCCAGTACGGTTTTTGTCAGTTTACTCATTTTGATCCACCTCATCTGCGGTCATGATCAAAACACCATCTTTCAGCTGTGAATTCCAATTGCTGATCACTTCACTATTCTGATTAATTCCTGAAATCACTTCAATCACTGAATCATTAGACAGTCCTGTTACGACTTCAGTTTTTTTTGCCACTCCATTCTCAGCAAGAAATATATATGCTTTCTCGCTCTCATAATACACTGCATCGATTGGTATTGTGATCACATCTGCTGCCTTACTCGTTATGGTTCTGACTGTTACCGATGTTCCCGAGATCGGGGCCTGTTCCGAGTCACTGATTACTGCCTCTATCTTAAATAAGCCAGTGCTTTGATCCACACTATTACCTACAAAAGAAATTTTTCCATGAAATATCTGGTCTTCTTTTTCAAATGTTACTTCATTTCCATACTGAATTGATTTTACTGACTTTTCTGCCACATAAAACACTACCTTGCTTCCATCTGCACTCTCAATTACATATGCCTGTGTTGAGTTCGTTGCAAGATTATGTGTTGTGACATTTATTGCAGTAATGATTCCACTCACGGGAGCTTCGATTTTAGTATGATCCATCTGCAGATTTGCCGAATCCAGATTCGCTTTTGCAGATTTCACAGATGAGGACGCCGTCGTAATTGATGACTGCGCACTAGTCAAAGAGGCATCCGCTCCTGCCAGTGATGCGTTAACTCCTGCCAGAATTTTAGCTTTTGTATAATTTTCGTAATCCTGTTTATATTGTTCAGCTAAGGATTTCGCTTTTTCTGCCGTTTCAACATTTTCTGCTGATGTACTCATACCGATTGCTGCCTGGACCTGTGCCGTAATATAGGAATCATAGGATCCTTCTGCAGAATTGACGGAACTTTCAATGGATGTAATAGAGGATTTTGCTGTTGCAATTGCTGCATCCAGCTCAGATAATGTATTGTATGAAGACTTCTGATCCAAAAACTTAAGTGCTATTTTTTCAGCTGTAGTATCTGTAATCGGATCAAATCCTGTTACCCCATATTGGATTGCAAGCTGCTCCAAATCAGCTGATGTGGCTGCACTGCTGCCTGCGATCGTCTGATAAGTTGTTCTTAAAGTAGTAAGTGCATCGTAATAGGACTCAGCATTTGACTTATTTGTTTTAAGTATAGT
>RRZU010650558.1_pt1 | contig 11695 bp, 9 predicted proteins | sample 2165561 | NCBI WGS metagenome assembly RRZU01 (sample SAMN10456909, study PRJNA506462) | wastewater metagenome | isolation source: wastewater sludge | place: USA: Moscow, Idaho | reverse complement strand
TCATCGCTATTCATTGCCGTGAGGAAAATCACCGGGATTTCTCGGGTGTTGATGTTGCTGCGCAATTGGCGCAAGACCTCATGTCCATCCATTTCCGGCATCATTACGTCAAGCAAGATTAACGACGGCCTGGGTTGCTGATTAGCTAGATTAAGCGCTGTAAGCCCATTGGTGGCGACCTTGACGTGATAACCCGCGCCGTGCAGCAGTTCGCCAAGAACGCTCAGATTTTCCGGCATGTCGTCGACAATCAGGATGATTTCATCATCTGTACTGCGCCGGCGGAACGTCGCCGGGAGGCGTTCTCTACTCAGCGGAATTGATGACGTTTGATCCATGGCTTTCTCCATAGCGTTTGATTCATCTGCCTATAAGCCGGGTTCGGTGGCTGTCATGGTACAGGATGCCTGAAGATCTTTAATTCATGCGCTTATCCACTCAACAAAGACTACAAAAAATTCTTCGCGCTATCTTTCTACGTTAGATTACGGCGCTTTCCGGTACTCCCAGTTCCCGTCCCCGAGGGGCTTGAAGCCCATTTTTTCCCAAAATTCGCGAGCTGTGAAGCGCACGCGATCGGCGACGATGATTTGAAAACGACTCTTCAACAATTCGACGGCGGCTGTTCCGTAATCGTTTCCCTGAAACTCGGGGCAAACCAGTATCGAATACAGGATGACTTTGTCGCCCATGAAGCGGCAGCGAACGTTGCCCACGCGTGCATCCGGCAGGTCAATGTCGATGCGGTCGTAGTCGCCCAAACCGCTGCGCGGCGTGATGGTCAGTTGGGGCGTCTGTTTCATGCCGGCCTCACTCGAAGCCACGGCAAAAAGACAGAACATTCTTGCCCAGATCAGGCAGATAGTACCCGCCTTCGAGCACAGCGAAGCGGCGCTGGTGGCCAAGCCGAATGGCGTAGCTTTGCAGCAGCCGGCCGATGGTGAAGTAGTCGGCGGTTGTCAGCTTGCGGCCCAAGTCGTGGATGTAGCCGTCAAAACCGGCCGAAACAGCGAGAATATCGACCTGTGGCGCGTGTTTCAGGCACTCTTCAAGCGAGTAGATATAGCTCGCCGAACTGTCGCCATAGGGGTTGAAGAGCAGCGCCTCAGGCCAGCCTCGTAACACGTCCTGTGTGCCGTCGCCGGTGTGCTGGTCGAAGTCGACAACAAAGGCGGAACGGATCAGTCCGGCATCGCGTAAATTCAGCAAGGCCAGCGCAAGATTGCTGAAGGTGCAATGCCCCCAGGCGGATGAACGGCTGGCGTGGTGCCCAGGCGGTCGCAGGCAGGCAAACATCGGTTCTTCGCCATGCAGAGCCTGGCGGGCCGCCATGATGGCCGCACCAGCGGCGAGCGAGGCAGTGTTAAAAAGCAGTGCTTTGCATTCCACGCTCGCTACGTACTGCTCACTGTGTCCAAGTAACAGATCTTTCCGCGCTGCAGGTTCCGGTGTGTCGACGCCGTAGCGCCCCTCGTCGCGCAGGCTTTGCATGATGCCGATAAGCCGCCCCGGCACGGCCGCATTGTCGTGCTCGTCTTCGGTATAGGAGGCGTTGTGAAAAGCCTCGTGGAAAACGACTCGCATGGTTAGGCTGCAGGCCGCATCCAGCGGCTATCCTGGTGTGTAGTGTCTGAAGATCGTTTATTCATGCGCTTCTTCACGGCATGTGCTCCAAGATGTCCTGTTAATAATACCTTGGGACGTAGGGTTGGTTTGTACCACTTTCAGTCGGATTAACGCAGTAGCCTTTAGGGTCGATGCGCTGCGCTTGGCAGACCAAAGGAAGTGCAAAGCCACCTTGGCCACTACAAAAACTAACCTGACTAGCAACGAACCTCCGCCCGTCATTCCGGGTTCTGCCCTTGCGGGCAGCCCCGGAATGACGGCTTTAAGGCACCGGCTAACGTTCATTGCGAATCAAGAAGACTAATTGCCTGCTGCGGCAGCGATAGCTTCGATGGTGACGCCTTCCGTCCCTGTAAGCTGCGCGATTTCTTCGATCGATAGCACCTTGTTGATATTAAGAATGATCACGAATTTGCCGACAACCTTGCCCATGCCGAAGATGAAATCGGCGCGGATTTTTGCACCGAAGCTGGGTGGCGGTTCGATCTCGCTGGCCGGAATGTCGAGCACTTCCGAAACAGCATCGACCATGATCCCGATATCGTGCTGGGTATCAGCATCGGCGACTTCGACAATCACAATGCAGGTGCGTTTGCCCAATTCGGCCGGGCTGCCGCCAAAACGCGCGGCCAGATCAATCACCGGCACCACGCTGCCGCGCAGATTGATCACCCCGCGAATGAAGGTCGGCATCATCGGAATCTCGGTCAGATTTCCGTATTCGATGATTTCCTTCACATTGAGAATCCCGACGGCGAACATCTCGCCGCCGAGGGCAAAGGTCAGGTACTGGGAAGGCGCTTCGTCGACCTTGATGGCGACGGCCCCTCCCTTGGCTTGAACAAGTTGTCCCATGACGGCTCCTTAAAAGCGCTCGAAGTCGCCTTCGTTGAACGAACTCGAGGCCACCCGCGTCGTAGCCTTGGCGCGTGCCGGTGGTGCCGACTTATGGACACTGCGCGAAGTGCGTGACCCATCCTCGAGCTTGAAGAAGGTCATCGTCTGTTGCAACTCATTGGCCTGCGCACCAAGTTCTTCAGCGGTCGCCGCCAGTTCTTCGGAGGCCGACGCATTCTGTTGCGTCGTCTGATTAAGCTGACCCATCGCGCCATTGATCTGCGCTACGCCTGAGCTCTGCTCCTGGCTTGCCGAAGCGATTTCCTGCACCAGGTCGGAGGTCTTGCGGATCGACGGCACCATCTCGGTCAGCAACATCCCGGCACGTTCCGCCTGCTTGACCGAAGACGACGCCAGATTGCCGATTTCCTGCGCCGCAATCTGCGAACGCTCGGCCAGCTTGCGCACTTCTGCGGCTACCACTGCGAAGCCCTTGCCATGATCGCCAGCACGCGCCGCTTCAATCGCCGCATTCAAGGCCAGCAGATTGGTCTGGTAGGCGATGTCATCGATGATCCCGATCTTGCCGGCGATACTCTTCATGTCTTCGACCGTCTTGTTCACCGCTTCGCCACCTTCAGCCGCTTCCTTGGCCGATTTCGAGGCCATGCCATCGGTGACCTTGGCGTTCTCCGTATTCTGCGAGATCGAGGCGGTCATTTCTTCCATTGACGAGGTGGTTTCTTCAACCGACGCTGCCTGTTCGCTGGACGACTGAGACAAGGACTGCGCGGTGGCCGAAACCTGGCTGGCGGCATTGGTCAGCGCATCGGCTGCTGTGTTGATTTGCGTGATCGTATCGATCAGCTTGGCGATAGTGTTATTGATCGCCTCCTTGAGCGTATTGAAGTCACCCTGATAGGACGCAGTGATCGTCTGTGTCATGTCGCCCTGTTCCAGTGCGCCCATGACGCGTTGCACATCCTGGATCGGTGGTACGACATTGTTCAGGATGTCATTGACCCCGGCGACCAACTCGTTCCAGCCACCGACGAAGAGGTCGGCGTTGGCGCGTGTTTCCAGTTCGCCGGCCACCGCGCCCTTGATCAGAATGTCGGTTTGCGCCAGCAAGTCACTCATCATCTTGACCATGTTGTTCAGGTTGTTCTTGATGATGTTGTATTGACCCTTGTACTCGGTGGTGATAACCGGCGGGATGATGCCCTTGGCAACCTTGTCGACATAATCGGCGGTGACGTTCATCGGATTGACGATGTTGGTGATGGCTTCATTGACGCCCTTGACCAGCTGATTCCAGCCACCGACGAAGAGATCGGCGTTGGCGCGTTTGTCGAGTTCGCCATCGGCCGCCCCCTTGATGATGATGTCGGTTTGCGCCAACAGCTCACTCATCATCTTGACCATGTTGTTCAGGTTGGTTTTGATAACGTTGAAGTCGCCGTTGTAGTTATCGGTGATGATCGGTGGGATAACCCCCTTGGAAATGTCGTCAACGTACTTTGCGGTGACGTTCAATGGTCCGATCACTGCGTCGAGCGTGTTATTGACCCCGGCGACGATCTTCTGGAAGTCGCCCTGGTGTTTGGAAGCATCGGCACGGGTTGCGAGTTTGCCATCCACAGCTGCCTTGGCCAGCATGTTGGCGTCGGAGACCAGCGCATTGACGGCGTCGACACAGGTGTTGAGGTTGTTCTTGAGGATGTTGAAGTCACCGTTGTAGGTGTCGGTGATCTTGTTCGGGATATCGCCCTTGGAAATGCGGTCGACGTAACCGGCGGCCACGTTCAATGGCCCGATCACGGCGTCCAGGGTGTCATTGACGCCTTTGACGATGGCCTGGAAATCGCCCTGATGCTTGGCCGTATCAGCGCGCGTCGCCAGCTTGCCATCGACGGCAGCTTTGGCCAGCATTCCGGCATCGGAAACCAACAAATTAACGGCATCAACACAGGTGTTGAGGTTGTTCTTGAGGATGTTGAAATCGCCGTTATAGGAATCGGTGATCTTGTTCGGGATGTCGCCCTTGGAGATGCGGTCCACGTAGTTTGCGGCGACGTTCAGCGGATTTATTACGGCATCGAGCGTGTCGTTGACGCCAACCACGATTTTCTGGAAATCGCCCTGGTGCTTGCTGGCATCGGCGCGTGTGGCCAGTTTGCCGGCAACCGCCGCCTGGCTGAGCATGCCGGCATCGGCAATCAGGCTTTGCACTGAGGCTTGTACGGCTTCAACAGCTTTCGCCAACACACCGACTTCGTCCTTTGTGTCGACATCGAGCTTGAAGTTGAAATCGCCTTCGGCCATCTTGTTGGCAGCGCCGACCACGGTATTGACCGGCCCGGTGATGCTACGGGTGATGAACCAGGCAAATAACAAGGTGAGCAGTGTGGCGGCTATGCCAAGTATGAGCAGCAGCCGTTGTGCGTCGCTGGCGATCTCATTCGCGCGCGTGCCGGACTCTTCCATCAGTTTGGACTGAAAGTCGATGAGTGCGATCACACCTTCGATGTAGTCCGCCTGCGTCTTGCGCAGTTTGGTAATAATCAGGTCGGTCGCTTCATCCTTCTTGCCAGCGTTCATCAGGTTGGTGAATTTGTCGAGATCCCCGACGAAGAGAGCGCGCACTTCCTGGGTCTTCGCAAAGACCTTTCTTCCTGCGTCGGAGGTAATCGCCTTGTCGAGCTTGTCGAAACCCTCACCAATTAGCTTGCGTGCGGCCACGATGCGATCCATCTCCTTTTGCACTTCGGCCGGATCCTTTACCAGCAGAGCGTTACGCATGGCACGCGCGTTGACGTTGATTTGGTCAATGATGTCGTTGGCCAGCACGGTCTTGGGAAATTTATCTTTGATCAGGTCTTCGATTTCACTATTGAGCGTGGACAAGCGCGTGTAGCCAATGACGGCAATTGTGATTAGAAGAACCAGGGTCACGGCAAAACCGATTCCCAGACGCACACCGATTTTCATATTCTTGAACATGATTTACCTCCCGGATTGAACTGCAGTTGAACTATTGGTGAGTGCAGAAAACGCTGTGTGGTGCTTATGCGGGGTCAGGCGATCTTCTTCGCCTCGCGTGACGAGATTGACCAGCGCCGCCACATCGAGAATCAGGGCAACTTCGCCGCTGCCCAGAATGGTCGAGCCACCAATACCGCGCAGATTGGCGAACATGCGGCCGAGCGGCTTGATGACGGTCTGGAACTCGCCCATCAACTGGTCGACGACGATGCCGGCGCGATGCCCGGCAAACTGGACGACAACAATACTTTCGCGCGCTGGTGCCTCCCCCTCTGTCTCGAACATTTCGCGCAGACGAACGAAAGGCAGGGCTTCGCCGCGCAGGTTGAGGAAGTCGCGGTCGCCCGTAAGATTCTTGTGTTCAATGCATTCGACGACGGAATCGAGCGGGATGACGTAAGACGCCTTGCCGACGCCGCCCTGGAAGCCGTCGATAATGGCCAAGGTAAGCGGCAAGCGGATGGTAAAGGTTGATCCCTCGCCTTCGGTCGAGGCGACATCGACGGTGCCGCGCAGAGACAGAATGTTACGCCGCACCACATCCATGCCGACGCCGCGCCCGGAGAGCTTGGAGACCTTGTCGACGGTGGAGAAGCCCGGCTCGAAAATGAGGTTGATCATTTCGTTGTCTGAGAGCGTTGCATCGGGTGCGATCAACTCACGCTCGATGGCCTTGGCGCGGATTCTTTCGCGGTTGAGGCCGCCGCCGTCATCAGCGACCTGAATGACGATGATTCCAGAGTCGTGATAGGCATTGAGCGAGACACGGCCGCAGGCCGGTTTGCCGCGTGCAAGGCGAACGGCGGTGGGCTCTATGCCGTGATCGAGCGAATTTCGTACGAGGTGCATGAGCGGGTCGCCAATCTTTTCAACCACGGTCTTGTCGAGTTCGGTTTCAGCACCGCTGATCGAGAGCTCGATTTCCTTGCCGAGTTCCTTGGAGACGTCGCGTACGACGCGGTTAAAGCGGGTGAAGGTGTCGCCAATCTGCACCATGCGCAGTTGCAGCGCGGAGTCGCGGATGTCTTCAACCAGCCGCGAGAGGGTGGAAGTGGCTTCGAGCAGATCGCTCTGGCCGCTCTTCAGGGCTAAGAGATTGGCCGAAGCCCCGGCGATGACCAGCTCGCCAACCAGGTCGATGAGCTGGTCGAGCTTGTCGGCATGGACGCGCACCAACTGCGCGTCGAGCGCCTTTTTCTCGCCGACTTGCGCTTGCTTGGCGATTGCCGCGTCGACAATCTCTTTGTGCACCACTTTGTTCTCGACGAGGATTTCGCCAATGGGGGTGGCTGGCTGCTCGCCTTCTTCAGCTGCTGTGCCGGCGGTGAACTGGGACTGCAGGCCGTGGTCGAGTTCCGCTTGCGTTAGCGCGCCGCAACGCACCAGCATTTCACCGAGGCGCATGTTGTCTTCCGGTAGCTCGGTGATGTGGCGGATGTAGTCGGCAACGTTGCTCTGCGGCGGCAGGATGCGCAATTCGCATTCGTCGGCCACGAAGTTGAAGACGTTTTCGATGTCCGCTTTTGATGCCTTGGTTTGCAGGCGGATTTCAAAACCGAGGTAGCAGGATTCAGGGTCCATTTCTTCAGCGGGTGGAATCGCTTCGCAGACGGTTTCGATGCCGATGATTTCGCCGAGGTTGCCGAGGTAGCGAATGAAGGAGAGCGGATCCATGCCGCCGCGCAGAACATTGGGGCCAAAACGCACCGAGATGTGCCAGCTGTCGGTGTTGACCACGCCACCACCGCTGCTTTCTACCTTGACGACGTTCTCATGAACGGCAAGGTTGGCGCCGCCTCCCGCCTGGTTTTGTGCATGGCCGGCTTCGAAGATTTCTCTCAGGCGTGCTGTTAGCGCGTCGCCACTGGCTGTCAGTTCCGCAGGCGGTTCCGTGTCCTGGGCAGCGAGTACTTCGACCAGGCAGCCCATGTGGTCGCAACACTCGAGGAGCAGAGTGGCGAGCTCTGGGCTGACTGTCATGTCGCCGTTGCGCAAGGCATCGAGCAGGTTCTCTACAAGATGGGTGAAGGCGACGATGAAGTGGCATTCGACAACGCCAGCACCTCCCTTGATGGTGTGTGCCGCGCGGAATATCGCGTTCAGGTTGTCGTTGTCGCTCGGATCTTGCTCCAGTCGCAACAGGCCGGCTTCCATCTCGGCTAGTTGCTCACGGCATTCCTGAATGAACACGCTGGTGATTTCGTCCATGTTTTTTCTCCGCTATTCGGTGGTCAGGATGCCTCAGCCGCCGGGATAACGAGCGGGTCGCCGAGTTCGGCAGCAAGCTTGCAAAAATCGATCACCGCACGCACCGATTGGCTGTGGGCGACGATGGAAATTGTCTTGCCGGCGCGCTGCGCTTCCTTTTTAAGCAGGATGAGTAATTGCAGACCGGCGGTATCGATTTCACCGACATGCATGAGATCAAGCTCAAGATCGTCGGTACCGGCCAGCGCTGCGAGCAGGGCGTTTTTTTGCTCGAGCGCGTGGTAGATGGTCAGGTCTTCGGTCAGGGAAAGCAGTTGGCGGGATGGCATGGTGAATCCTCCAGGGAAACTAAAACAACTCAACTTTTTTGCTGCTACTAGCTTTGCTGGCTTTTGCGGTGACCCCTAGCGTCTGTTCATGAACGTCCCGTTGCGCATCCATGACGTAGTTGGCGTACAAGGCGTCGAAATCATCTTTTAGTGGCTTGATGAAGGGGTTGGCTTCTTCGTGGCTTTCGGCGCGCTCGAGCGCGCCTGCGATGCCCAGCGTGTGCGCGTCGATGCGCTCGATACCGGCGATAATCTGTTCGATTTGCTGCCGGGTAATGTCCTGAAACTGCACGCTGGACATGGCGTCCATGAACATTCCGGCGAGCTTTGCGCTGCTGGTGCTAATGCGCTCGAGCATTTCCTTTTCGCGGCTCGTGAGCTGCTCGTAGTTTTGGCCTAGCGTTTCCAGCTGTTCGGCAAAGGTTTCGAGTGTGGTGCGCTCTTCCTCGACGCTGGAGTTCTCCTGTTTGTTTTTCAATTGCGCTTCAATGATGTTATTCACAGCCGAAATGCTCTCGTCGATCTTTTTGACCGCATCTTCGGTTTCGTAGGAAAGCTTGCGTACTTCGTCGGCGACCACAGCAAAGCCTCGCCCGGCCTCGCCGGCCCGTGCCGCTTCAATGGCCGCGTTGAGCGCCAGCAGATTGGTTTGCCCGGCGACATGGCGAATCAGGGAAACCAGCGAACGTAGTGAGTGTGTTTTTTCAGCGATGGCGGCATTGGTTCTGGCGTCGTCTTTTGACTCCTTGATGCGCCTCTGGATGAATTCCGCGAGGTGTTCGATCAGCGCGGCGTTGTTGCCAATTTGCGCTTCCGATTCGGCGGCGCTATTTGCTGATTCGGCTGCGGCAGTCGAGACGAACTGTGAGAGGTCACCAACCACGTTGTCGATGGTTTGCAGACGCGAGGTGACATCGTAGGCGGCTTGTTCGGTCTGCTCGGTCACGCTGTTTAACTGATTGACCAGCATGGTCTTGAAGGGCGAGATTCCTTTGAGCTCGGGAACGGCAACGCGGTTGCAGAATTTGTTGGAAGGGCAGTGCGGGCGTTGATCGGTGAGCGTTGTTTGCAGGCCGAAATAGGCGTCTTTGAAGAAAAATGACGAAATGAAGCGTTGCAGCCCGATAAAGAACACCAGAACACAAAGCATGCCGATGGTGTCGGCCAGACGGTTGCTGATGCCGAGGAAGTTGGTTAGATCAGTGTGATACCAGTCGTGCAGCAAAAACATCAGCAACGTGATGATCGTTGCGGCAGCAAGACGGACAGCCAGCACCCGCTTGGCCAGACGTTGGCGTTGTGCGCTCTGTATGGCGTTCATGGCGATGGCTTACTTGATGACCAGCTTGATCGTGTTGAGCAGTTCGTCGGCGGTCGCCGGCTTGACGATCCAGCCCGACGCGCCGGCCGCTTTGGCTTCCATCTTGCTCGATTGCTGCGATTCGGTGGTCAGAAAGAGAATAGGCATGAACTTGTAGGCGGCGAGTTTGCGAACCTCGGTAATCAACTCGATGCCGTTCATGCCGGGCATGTTGAGGTCGGTAATCAGCAAATCAACTTTTGTGCCAGCATTGAATTTTTGCAGTGCGAGTTCGGCATTGGCGGCCTTTTCGACCGTATAGCCGGCCTTGGACAGAATGCTGGCAATGCTCAGCAGGATGGTGGCGGAATCGTCGACCAGCATGATTGTGCTCATGATGCATCTCTCCAAATATGGTTGTTTGCAATCGGGCTTTGCGCACGATGGAGGAGATATTCTCAGATTGCGCCGCTTTCGTGCATCCGTGAAAACCGCCGAAATCGGCGGGAATTACGGAGACGGGGCAGGGAATGCAGTAGTTGTAGGGTGTGCAGAGCCACCCTACGGTCTATGTTGCCATGGGTTTTCCGTTCCCAGCGCCTGCCCGAGTCTTGTTGAGAGCTCTTTGAGCGTTCTTTCGGTTTCGGCGCTGAAGTCGAAAGCGTCGACCACTTGATCGGCTTTGCTCTGAATGAGGTCGTTGATTCGTTTTTCTTGGTCTTCTTGTAAGCCAAGACTGGCAAATTCAGCGTCAAGTTCGGCAAGCAGCGTGCGTATGGCCTCGACGCTTTGAAAACGGGCGTCCTCGTATTTTTTGCTGAAGGCGTGAATCGCGTTGTCCAACAGTTTGAGCATGGAGGCAATGTCGCCTTTGGTGGCTTGGTTTTCCTGGGCAGTCAGTAATGCCGAGAGTTTGGCGTCAACGGTTTCGGCGGCAATGGCCAGGTTGTCTCGATGCCGGCTGCAGAGGTCAGGATCGTGCAGCGGCATGTTGTTGGCCAGTAGGGAAACGCGGCCGAAATTGAAGGCGGTACGGTTTCTGAACGAGGCGATTGAACCCAAAGAGCGGACGTGGCCGATGATCGATGCTTCGAGCGGACTGGACTCGCCAGCCTGGTCGACCGTGATTTCGCCACCCGGAAGCCGAAATTGCAAAGCACCTTTGAGCTTGTAGGTCTTGAGTATGGAGAGGGTCGCTTCGGCGATTTCCGAGTGTTTGTTGCAACTGTTCAAAGAGCGAAGGAGCTTTACTAGAACCGCGTATTCGTCGAGTTGCGACATGACCATCGAGGCCAGTAGGTCGGAGTCGCCCAGTTGGCTTTTCAGGGCGGCTTTTTCCTCGGTGATGCGTCGCAGTACTTCAACCTTTTGCTTGAGTAGCGCCAGTTTGACGGGCTTGGCGATGTAGTCGTCACCGCCTGCGTCGTAGCCGGCCATGCGTGACTCCAGATCATCCAGCGCGGAAATGAAGATGACCGGTATGTCACGGGTTTCTGGCTGGTTCTTGAGCGCGCGGCAGAGCGTGTAGCCGTCCATTCCCGGCATGTCTACGTCAAGCATGAAGAGGTTGGGTGCGGATGTAGCGACCCTTGCAAGACAATCGCCTCCGGAGGCGAAGGATTCGACCTTGTAGAGTTGGCCAAACGCCGATTCAAGCATGAGTCGGCCGGCTTCCACGTCGTCAACAATAAAAATACTGTATCCGCTATCCATGTTCTGCTCCAGAGTTGTCGTGTCGCTTGTGTTTAGGGTTTTACCCGAATCATTCTAGTCGTCTTGATCGCGGCTGATCAATTGCTTTGCGTTTGGCTTTTTTCAAGAAAACGGTCGATTGCCACAATCAAGGCTTCAAGCTCGCGGGCGAGCTTGCTGTTCAGTTCGGGCAGACTGGCCGGGTTACATTGAACCGCCGCCGTTTCGATTTGCTGGCAAAGCAATTGCACGCGTGCTGCACCGATCTGACTGCTGCTGCCTTTAAGGCGGTGACTGGCTCTTTTGGCGAGACTAAAATCATTGCTGCCAATGGCACTGGCAATTTCAAGTCGATCATCGGCAATCTGCTTGCGCACCGAGGATAAGGTCAGCTGGAATAAGCCAATATCGCCGTCGATCCATTCCAGGGCGCTGGCTGTATCCAGTATTGGGGTGTTGTCCGGCTGGTCTTGTATTTTGCTAATAAATTGTTGAATCTTGTTGCACAGTTCCCTGCCGTCGATGGGTTTGGGCAGGTAGTCGGTCATCCCGGCCTGCAGGCATTTCTCGCGATCTCCGGCCATGGCGTTGGCGGTCAGGGCGATGATCGGCACGGCATGATTGAGTACCTTTGAATGCGGGTCGCGGATTGTTGCTG
>RRZU011225564.1_pt1 | contig 11696 bp, 10 predicted proteins | sample 2165561 | NCBI WGS metagenome assembly RRZU01 (sample SAMN10456909, study PRJNA506462) | wastewater metagenome | isolation source: wastewater sludge | place: USA: Moscow, Idaho | reverse complement strand
ACACAATCACGAGGGGCTGCGGCTCGCTCTCGACGTTGATCAGTGCCGGCTGCTGGGGGAGCACGCGGGTGTTGGTCGCCTCGTCCAGGAGTGAGTGGGGACCGTCGGGGTGCGTGGAGACGATCCGGCCACCCGCAAGCGTCTGGGCCTGCCCGATGCGCCAGGAGAACAGCTGCCCGATGATCCGCATGGAGATGATCTGGTTGTTGACGCGGATCGGCGAATTGCCGAATGTCGTGTCACCAGCGCCCGAGGCGGAGTTCAGGATCAGCTTGGTCCCGTTGCGGAGCACCTTCAGGCGCTCGACCTCGTCGCGCGAGAGCGACGGGTCCTTCATCATGACGCCGTACCTGTCCTTGTCGGCCAGGATCTTGGCGTAGCGGTCCTCCCCGAGGTCGGGGTTGTAGAACGCGCTCATGTTGCGCAGCATGTTCGGGTAGTACGAGGTGAAGTCCTCGTGGATCGCGGCACCCGCCGAGGTGTGGGTGTACTTCGCCTTGAGCTTGTTCGACCCGTCCGGGGACGGCTCGAACAGCTCGGGCCGCTTGGGGCCCGGCTTCCAGCCCACGCCCGGGAACCTCGACTCGATCTCGGCCACATCGGCCGGGTCGGGGTCGGGGCCCAGGGCCGCGATGGCCTCAGAGCGCTCCTTGAGCGCCTTGATGGTGCTCTTGGAGGTCAGCACGTCCTTGTAGGGGACGACGGCGGTCGAGCCGTCGGGCATTGGCACCTCTATCTCCTTGGCCAGGCGGATCGTGAGCGGGTCGGGTGAGACGGCCTTCACCGCTTCGATGAACGTCTGCCACTGGTGCCACTCGGCCGAGTCGGCTTCGTAGGTGGCCACATCCGCCTCAGCGCCGTGGATGCCTCCGGTCGAGAACGTGGCGAAGCACGTGCTCGGGGAGCCGTCGGCGTTGAAGTAGGGGATGTTGTTCGGTCGCTTGGGCACGTCCTTGAGGATGTGCGGCGGGCGCTCCGTCAGGCCGTAGGCGTCCGTGTACTCCTGCGAGTCGTTGAAGTTCAGCCCCTCGATCGACTTGTAGTACTGGTAGACCTCGTCGAACTGGGCTCGGGCCGAGGGGTCGACCACGCGCTCGTAGAAGAAGTCGCGGCAGTCCTCCAGGACGTTGCGACGCTCCACGCCGCGCTCGGCGGCGACCTGCTCGGAGGGGTAGAAGAACGACACCGCGGGGATGTCGGTCAGCTTCCCGTAGGGGCTGAGGATCTTGCCCACGAACTTCGCCGACGTCGAGTCCGGCGCGAGCCGATCGCGCCGCACGGCCTGTGGTCGCACGTCAGGCCGGTGCGTGCCGGGCACCGCCTGGTACACGGTCTCCGGGTACTCGTCGAGCAGGCCCTTCTTGAGGTCGAAGCCCGAGGCGTAGGTCGGATGCTGGGCCAGCTGGGCCAGCCCGATGACGTCGGAGGCGTTGTACGCCAGCAGCTCATAGAGGTCTGCGGCCGAGTCGATCCGGGCGTTGTGCGACCCGAGGCGATCCGACTCCAGGATCTGTCGACCCTGGCCACCCAGGAGGCGCTTGAGGCCGATACGGCGCTGCACCTCGTTGAGCATGGCGATGTCGATGTGGCGCCCTGAGTGCAGGAATGCCTGGCGGATCTTGTTCGCCGAGGAGTTCCAGCCCTTGGAGCCGGCCACCGAGCCGTCGGTGAGATACCGGGGCATGTAGTCCTGGAAGCCCGCCGAGAACAGCTGGTCGTTGTGCCGGCGCATGCCGGCGGCCGTCACGGGACGGAACCGCGCGGGGGCCTCCTGGGGGCGGCCGTCGTGGACCGCACGGGCGAGGTCGACGAACGCCTCCATGAAGTACACCGCGAGCATCGTGGTGTCGTAGTTGTAGGAGTTGTAGCCCGCGAGGTACGGGTGCTTCGTCAGCGGGTCATAGCCGGGGTCGGTGTCGCACACCGGGCGCATCCAGGGCCCGTAGCTCGAGGGCGAGTCGGGGTCGTTGACCGAGTCGGCGTCCGAGAGCCCGAAGACCTGAGCGAGGCGCTGGTTGCCGCGCCACTCGCGCAGGTCGTAGGTGTTCATGTGCCGGGCAGCGCCGGGGCGGTCCTGGTAGGACGGGTTGCGAGCGGCCACGACCGCGGCCAGCGCGGCGATGTCCACTTCGATCGACGGGTTGTCCAGGAGGTAGAAGACCTCCAAGACGTTGGTCGACGGGCTGTAGGAGCACAGCGTGAAGGCGTTCTGCAGGCTCTCGATGTCGTAGAAGGTGAACAGCGCGTTGCGGCTGGTCACGGGTGTCGTTCCTGGGCTCGTCACAGCGGGGAGCTCCTCTCTTCAGGGGCCCTCGTCCAGGGGCCGAACAGTGCGATCAGGGGTGCCCATTCGACAGAGCGCGACTTCCCGGTGGCGTCGGTCCAGGAGCCGTCGGCCCCCAGTACCCACGGGTCGCCTTCGCGGTCGAGCCACGTGCCGGGCTCGGCGGGTACCGCGCCGGCGGCGATCTTCTCGTGCAGGCCCGCGTCGATTGCGTCGAGGCGGGCCTCGTCGAGGCCGTCCGGGTAGACCTGCGGCGGCAGCAGCCGCGAGGCCCTCTTGGTGTTTTCGGCCACGGGGGCCTCCTTTCTTCTTATGCGAATGGGTTCTCCCACGGCTGAGGCGGGTCGGGCTGGATCACTGTGATGACCGACGGCGTCAGGGGCGCTGTTGGCGCCGCGGGGGCGACATAGCGCTGGAGCCCTCGGTACATGCTCGCGGTGGCGGGCTGGCACAGCTTGGTCGGGTCGTTGCCCGTGTAGGAGGGCGACTGCCACGACTTCAGGTCGTAGGCCATGATGAGCAGCTCGGGGGCGTCCATCTTCGTGCCGGTGCGCACCTGAGCGGAGCGGTCGGCGCAGTACCACCCCGAGGCGGGATCAACCACGGACACGAGGTCCTTGATGAAGACGTTGCGGCCCACGGGAGAGCCCGACGGGTTCGACCTGGCGAACCAGGACTTGTACAGGTCGTACAGGAAGGCGAACGGGAGCAGGTCCCACACGAACTCTTCGTGGAGCTCCTCCCAGAACGCGCGGATCGGGTCGTTGAACTCCTTGTACTCGGCCAGCACTCGCCCGACGGCGTCGGGCTCGGACAGCTCGTAGTAGTCCATGTGCAGGACCCTCTTGAGCACGTAGCGCAGCACGTCCGGGTGCGAGACGTACTCGTCCTTGATGTAGCGGCGCTCGTGGCCGGTGAAGCACTTCTCGAACGGCACGAACAGCTGCCGGCGGTAGAAGCTCTCGGAGCGGTCCTTGATCCGCGGGAACTCGTTGAGGCACTGGACCATGAAGCCCCAGAACTGGTACGAGATCGGCGTCTTGTACTTGCGGTTGATCATCAGCACGTCGTTCGTGATGATGGCCTTGAGGTTGGCGGCCTTGTCGATGAACAGGCCGACGTCGTTCTCGTCGACGATGATCGCCGAGGCGCGGGTCAGGGGCTCGAGCATGAAGTCCTTGCCCATGTCCGCCAGCGGTAGCGAGGTGTGGGCGCCGGGGCCGCACAGGTTGCGCATCAGCGCGACCAGGGTCCCCTTGCCGTTGTTGCCTCGCTCGGAGTAGAACCACGCCGACTTGTTCCAGCGCACGTGGGGCCTGATGATGGCGCCCATGACCTCCCACAGAAGCCCGACGACTTCGGGGTCGTCGGACAGGGTGCGGACCCACTCCTCGACCTCCCACTGGTCGCCGTCTGGTGTGTCGAACACGGGGGAGACGGCAGCCGGGTCGTAGTCGACCGAGCTCTTGGACAGGAAGACGAGGTCGGGGGAGAACGGGCGCAGGGTCTTGGTCCGGTAGTCGAACACCCCGTTGCCCACGGCGATCAGATCGCGGTCGGCGCAGCGGTGGACGCGCGGAGCCTGCTCGCGCAGTACCGCGAAGACCTCCTTGGCGCCGTTGATCGTCAGCTCGCGGTTGTAGCGACGAGCGATGGCCCTGATCTCCTCCTCGGCCGTCAGGTAGATGCCCTCGGACGGCCCGGAGGCGCTGTAGACGGCCAGCAGGTCGTAGTCGGGGTCGGTGTTCTTGCCCGAGGGTGCGATCTTGACCACCCGGTGCAGGTGCACCAGGACTTGGGCCACCTGCGAGAAGGTCAGGGTCTGCAGCAGCGTGATGCGGTGCTTTGGGTCTCTGCCGGCGTTCTCGATCGCGAACTCGGCGTTCGTCAAGTCGAGCAGCTCGTTCTCGACCTGCTTAGGAGGGGGCGGTGACGAGGGGTCGAGTCTCTCGAGGTAGGAGGTTGTCACCTCCTGCACTATCTGGTTCTGTGGCTTCGCCATTTACATGCCTTTCGGGTGCCGGCCGTCCGCAGCAGCGGCCGGACTCGTTTCGGTGGGAGCGCCCGGTCCGCTGGTGAAGCAGAAGAATCGTTAGAAACGATCCTACCTCATCAGTCGTCTTCGCAGGGCCCGTCTGAGCGCAAGCGGCAGTGCCCTCCCCGCTGCACCGGGGGAGTACGAGGCATCGCCAGTACGACCCCCGGTGCGCGCTTCGCGCGCATCGTCGGGGAGGAGACCTGCTGAGCGAAGGGGGCATCGCCCGCCAGGGAGCAAGCCCCCGCCGTCAGGCGGCAGCTCGCAGGTAAGGCCTGGTCAGAGGGGGAAACGTCTCGAGGGCGGGTCTCCGGGGACGGGGAGGGGCCCTTCACCGTCGGGAGGCGGCTCGCAAGAATCCCTGGTCAGAGGGGTGAACGTCTGGGAGCAGTTCGTAGGAACCCCTGGTCAGAGGGGGAAACGCTAGGGAGTGGGCTTCCGCGGTCGCGCAGCGGCCTTCTGTCGCTTGGGGGCCGCTCGTAAGAATGCCTGGTCAGAGGGGTGAGCGTCTGGCAGCAGTTTGCAGGAACACCTGGTCAGAGGGGGGAACGCGAGGGAGCGGGTCCCGTCGTCAGCCGTAGCTCGCAAGTAAGGCCTGGTCAGAGGGGAGAACGTCGTTTGCCTGTCGCGGTTGTCGCGCTTTTGCCAAAAAAAAGCGCGACAGAAGAAACCCCTGGTCAGCGGCCGGAAACGACGAAACTGTCACGGATCTCTCTTTCAAAAGTGTGACAGTATAAATACCTGGTCACAGACATGAAACATGTCTCGTGTCGCGGTTGTCGCGGTTTTATATGACCCTTACGTACGCGCACGCATGCACGCACACGCATGTAGGAGTTTTACGAAAAAAACAGCGACAACCGCGACAACGGCAGCTCTTCCCGTGCTGACCAGGGGAAAGGGGTGTCGCGCTTTTTCTGCGGCGATTTCAAGAAGCGCGACGCCTTCTGGGGAATGTGCCTCTGATCAGGGGTTCCTTCGATGCCTCGTGTCGCGGTTTTGAGACCCCAAAAGCGCGACACGGTTTCGATGAAGGTGCCTCTGATCGGGTATTCCTGCTACCAGGGCTCGCCGGCCCCCTCGCCCACGTGCCGATGCCCGGCCGCGAAGCGAAGGCCCCGGCCTACGACCGACAGGGTCGCAGAGCCGGGGCCGTAGGCTGTGATGCGGGCGGCGTTAGCCGTTCGCAGGGTAGTGAGCCCAGATGCCGCGCGAGGGGGTCTGTGCGGCTGCCTGCTGCTCGATGTCGTCGGCGCCGGCAGTAGCCAGGGGCTTGATGAGGCTGCGGGTGCTCAGGGACACCTGTGGCCCTTTCCTGCTGTGCTGCGGCGACCCTTGGCCATCGCTTGTAGTAGGATGGGCGGCAGCAGGGCATCGGGTGCCCGCTCTTCGGCTCCAAGGGGGCCGCTTAGGAGGGGCCGTCGTGGGAGACGGCCCCTCCTTCACATTTCTCGGGGGGCGAGACCCCCCCGGGGGTGGTGGGACCGCGGATGGTCCCACCGGTATGCAACGGGACTGTGGTGGTCCCGGCGCGGGTCTTGGTATCGAGGCGCTTACCGCGTCGTTGCGCGGGCCCTGGCGGCCTCAGCAGCGCCCTGGGGGCGCTCGACGACGTAGACGACGTCCAGGACGATGTCGCGGCGGTTGCCGACGCGGACGACGCGCTTGTCGATGCTCAGCACCGACAGGTCGCGTGTGGCCTGGAACAGTTCGTGGGCAGCGCGGATGCGCGCCTGCAGTGCGTCTTCGGTCTTCGCTGAGATGCGGATGCGGTGGTAGGCACCCTCGTCAAGGGTCACCGGGCTGTTCCACAGCGGCACGTTCAGCTTCAGGTCAATGGGCATGGGGGCCTGGAGGCGCCCTGCAGAGTCGTACTTCACACGTCCGATGATCATGAGGATCACCTCCTTCTTTCGTCTCGCTACGCGGGCCCCCTCGTGGGGCCTATTGCGCGAGAGCACCAAGCTCTCACCCAACCACCCGGACGACCGGCGCGAGCCTCGGTCGTCCACAGCCGCGAGCACAGACCCGCCCAAGACTACCTGCCGACGCCGTCGGCACGGTAGGCTTGAAAGTGCGTATCCGTTGGGAATCCAACGGAACACGTTTTTTCCAGGGAACTATCCAGAGACCGAAGAGGAAGGAAGAGACATGGCCAAGGAGACAGTGGTCGAGCGGCTGGCTGCAGCCGAGGGCGAGCTGCGTGCCGTCCGCGAGGAGATCGAGGCGGGGATGCCCCAGCGCGGCGATGCTGCAGCGTTCGCTGACGCCCAGCTGCGAGCCTTTGGTTCGTGGGTGCTCGACCTGCTCGGTTTTGAGGGCGACGACGCCTTCGACAGCGTCGGGCAGGCCCGCTCGCTGCTTGTGCCTCTCATCGCGAGCAACCGCCCGCGCGAGGCCCCCGACCTTGAGGCCGGGGACGACGCGGACGGCCGCTTCGTCGACATTTTCGCCGATGAGGAAGACGCGCCGGCACTCTAGGCCGGGGCCTCCTCGAGGGAGGTGATCATGGCCGCCGTGGGTATTGCAGCAGCCAGTACCAGCAGGGTGAGGGTCGCCGGGGACGTCATGAGGGAGATCAGCTGCACCGGCACCAGCAGGGCAGTGAGGTTGAACAGAGCGTGCCCGGCGATCACCACCCATAGGCGCCCGCCGAACGCGGAGAAGACTGCGCACAGCACCAGGGCCATCGGCAGTGTGCCAGCGATCTGCACGATGTTGCCGTGCAGGCCGGCGAAGATGGCCGAGGACACCACCGCGGCGGCCCACGCAGGCCAGACCTTCGTTAGGCGCCCGTAGAACACACCCCTCATGAGTGCTTCCTCGCCCACAGGGGCGAGCAACAGCGTGGTGGCAAGCACCAGCCACAGCGGGGCTGATCCCATTGTCTGGCTGGACAGGTCGAAGGCCGGGGAGCCGAAGCGCTCGTAGAGCGCGACGGCGAGACCCTGGCCCAGCAGGAAGGCCGCCCCTAGCGACGCCGTGGCAAGCAGCCGTGGTCTGACAGAGCTCCTGGCGGCGGCCGGCATGGCGCCTGGGGCCAGCAGGGAGCCCGTCGAGGTGCGGCGCACCCACAGGAAGCACCCGAGGGCAGCCGCCGACGACGCAGCGGCCCCGGCTACCGGGGATCTCGTGCAGTACGCGACCCCCAGCCCTGTCAGCGCGTCCACGGCGAAGGCGCCCGCGAGAGTCGCGATGACCCCCGCGGGACGATCCAGGAACCGAGCCAGGCGGCCGCCAGGGCTTGCGGCGGCATCAGTCATCGAGTCCTCCCTCCTTCACGAGCCGCTCGACGGTGAACTGCGGCGACTCCATTCCCATGAACGTGTTGACCGACACCTTGGCGCGGAGCCTGATGACGGCTTCTCCGGGCACTGGTGAGGACGCGCGGTCGCGCAGCTCGTCGGCGTGCTCGGCGGCCCCCCACCACAGGATCTTCAGTCCGGCCTGGGTCACCAGGCGCAGGTGAGAGCGGTCGGCGCCGATGATGTCCACCCGGCACGAGGCCAGGTTGAGCACCAGCTCGAACTCCGGGACCGGGAACGCGTGGCCGAAGGGCCTGGCGTCCTCGAGGGTCAGTCCGAGCTCGAGCAGGACATCGGTGTCATCCAGCGGAGCGTCACAGTCCGGCGAGGAGCCCAGCCGCAGGGCCGGGGTCGAGGCCTCTGCGAGGGAGCCGTCGGCGATCTTCGCCGCGAGCACCGCCTGTGCCGAGTCCCGCAGCACAGCGGCGAACTCGGCCACCCCGGCCTCGTCGCGCATCCGCACGCCGCAGGCCTGCTCGTGTCCGACGGCGATGAAGCCGGCGGCGGTCATCGTGGAGATGACACGGAACCACATCGGGGCTCTGGCGGAGCCGCCCCGGGGGGCGGATGGGTCGTTGCTGGTGCCGATCACGACGACCGGCATCCCGGTCTCCTGCATGAGCTTGGAGGCGAGCAGCCCCATCATGCCCGTGGGGGCGTTGGTGGACCACACCCACGGAGCGTGCGGCTGCGGAGCCGCCAGGAGCTCTTCCATGTAGGTTTCGGTCCAGGCCTTGCGCAGCTCGTTGCAGTCGAGCACAGCCTTGGCGTGGGCGAACTTGGCCTCGGCCGTGGGCGCCGTGAAGGCACCGAAGGCATCTGCCATCGAGCCGCCCACGCGCCTGATGGCGTTGAAGGCCGGCGCGAGGTAGAACGCGTAGAACTCCTCGTTCAGGGCGGAGACGTCACGCAGCTTGCCGGGCCGGCGCTCGAACACCGGCTCGCCGGTCTCGTCGTCGACGTACTGCTCGCCCTGGTCGTCCAGGACGGGCACCAGCGGGCCGTGCTCGCGGAAGGCGCGCATGACCAGGGCGAAGCCCTCGAAGGCCGCCAGGAACGGTGCGGCGTGCTGCCCGGAGCGCAGCAACGACATGAGCATCGACTGCTCGACGTCGTAGAACGTCGCCGTGTCGGCTGAGGGCAGCGGCACGTACAGCGTGCGTGCGATCGCCAGGGAGTCCCTCACCAGTTGGCGGTTCTCGTACAGCAGCGGCATCACGTCGGAGACGGTGCCGATACCAGCGAACAGCTTCAGCAGGTCGATGTCGCGGCTCTTGTGGGGCGCGTAGCGGCGGGCGTAGGCAGCCAGCACCTGCCAGAGCACGAACGCCCCGCAGATGCCGGGGTGCGGGTAGTCCTCGTCGATGCGCATCGGGTTGACGATGATGTCAGCGGGTGAGCCGTGGTCGAGCTGCATGTGGTGGTCGGTCACCAGCATCGTCAGGCCCAGGGCCTTGCCGCGGCCGATGCCCGCGTGCGAGTTCACGCCGCCGTCACAGGTGATCACAGCCGACGCCAACGGGAACTGGCTCACCAGCTCGTCGATGGCCTCGGGCTGGATGTCGTGGCCCCGACGGTAGTCGGGTACGTACAGCCCGACGTTGAAGCCCAGCTCGGCGAGGCCGGCGTAGCCGAGCACGCCGGAGGTGACTCCGTCCATGTCGAAGTCGGGCAGCACCACGATCTGGCGACCAGAGGACCGGATGGCGTGCAGCGCCTCGATCATCTGGTCGAGGTCCTTGAGTGCGGGGTAGTACGGGTCGTTGATCGCGGCGAGGTAGTCGTCGGTCCAGCCGAGGCTCTCGCGCAGCAGGCCGAACATGGACGAGCCGCGGTCGGATGGGATGAAGATGATCGGCTCAGGCCCCAAGGGCCCGGTTGGCATCGGGCCCATCAAGGGCGCCGTCAGCTCGTCGATCCCCTCGAAGTTTTCGGTGTTGTCGTCCACAGCGGTCGACCTCCTGTTCTGTGATGATGGTCGGTTCACCCTCCATCGTAACATTGACAAGGGGCCGTTTCCCCTGATAGCACAAAGGAAACGACCCCCTGTCGGCGGTCATGCGAGGGTCTCAGACCACGGTCTCGCCGGGGAGTTCGGCCTGGGGGTCGTGACCCATGTGGAAGATCCGGCGGGCGTAGTCGCCGGACGCGTAGCGGACGAGTCCGCGCTCGGGCGCGTCGATCATGAGCATGTCGCGACCGACGAGCTGCAGTGCCTCCAGCACGACGCCGGGAACCGTGGTCATGGCGAAGTCGAGCTTGACCCCCTCCACAGCGTGGTCGAGGTGCTCGGTCATCGAGCCCGCGCAAGCGGGCACGACGACGATGGAGGCGGGCATCGTGGCGGCCTCGGCGGGGGTCACCGGCTCGATGGCGGCGGCCTGCGAGAGCAGGCGCGCCACCTCGGGGTCCTCGGTGTCCATGTCGGGGCCGAGGTCCATCACCGTGTAGGCGATGCCTGCGCGCTGGAAGGCGGCCGCAGCGGCCACGCCGGCAGGCGTGATGAGGTCGACGTAGCCGTGCTCGATCCCGTGCGAGCTGATCAGGTGGGCGACAGTCTCGTCCACGAGCAGCCCTGAGGCGCGGGAGTCGGTGAACACGGCTGCAGCCTTGGGCGGACGGATGTCCTCGGTCATAGGTCCTCCTCGGACGTTAGGTGTGCTTCTACGGCCCCGGGCGGGGCTTGAACGGTGGCGGTGACGGTACCCGGAGCGACCTCCGTGAGACCAGCATCGCGCACGGACAGGACGCTGTCGCGGTCCTCTGCGCGCTCGTCGATCTTGACGACGGGCCTGCGCATCCAGCGCTGGACGACCTCTTCGGGGCTGGTCAGGGCCCACAGGCACACCGCGTGGGCAGCCTGGGCGGCGGCCTTCCCGGTGGTCATCGCTGCCGACGGCGCAAGGCGTACGTCAGGCACGATCAGGTGTGCGATGGGGTCGGCTCTGGGCGTGGGCTCGGAGCGGGGAGTCCGCTCGCGGTCGAGCCCGGACACCTGCAGCGAGCGCAGCTCGCGCGGCATGTCCTCGTACGTCATCGGCGCGAAGGCCATGGCGATGGCCTCCCCGCTGGAGGAGACCGTGGTCTCCAGGCGGAGGGACTCGACCGCCTGCATCAGGCGGTCCCACTGCGAGGGTCGCGAGATGCGACGGACGCTCTTGGTGAACCGTCCTGCGAGCCACGCGGCCCAGGCGAGGTTGTCCGGGTCCGCGCGGAGCATGGCCAGAGCGGAGGCTGTAGCCACTGCGGCGCAGGTGTCGAGGTGCCCCGCGGGCATCACGGCGATCGCCTGCACCAGCCCGGACGGGTGGTGGTTCATGCGGGGACCTTGTCGGGCAGCTGGAGGGCGTAGACGTCGAGCACGTCCTGGGCCAGGCGCGCCCAGGTGGGGCGCAGCAGGTCCACGCGGGCGGCGAAGCCCTCCTTGTCCTCCACCCCGTCGAAGAACGACGGGTCGACGTCGAGGTAGGACGCGGCGCGCTCGGCCCTGGTCATCTCCTTGTACCCCTCGGGGTACGTGAGCGGGTAGCCGGCGCGGTCGTGCTTTTCTGCCGTGAACCAGAACCAGGCGTTCTCCATGGCGTACATGGGCTCGCCGGTCACAGCGTCGTTGAGGTGGACCCGCGCCATCAGCGCCAACCACGGGAAGGCAGCGAGGATCTCCTCGACGCACTGCCCGCCGCTGTCGGGCTCTGACGGGAAGCGGCCGTTCTCGCGCTGCTCCCACACCGAGCCGGTGAGGGAGAAGTACGGCGCCTGGTCCTTGTACTGGGAGAGGCCGTAGATCGCCTCGACCTTGATGGTGCGCTCCTTGTACTCGATGGTGCGGCGCACGGTGCGGGTCTTGGCCCGCTTGATTTCCTGGACGGCCTCCATGGCTTAGTCCTCCTTCTGCTCGTCGATCTGCTTGCGGTCGCGCACGGCCCTGGTTCCCTTGCGGGGGACGGGCACGTGCGGGGATGAGGCGCTGGATCTGCGCAGCTCGCGCATGGCAGCGGCCATCTCGGGGTTGGCGACCCGCCACGGGCGGTCGCGGTTCTTCTTGGCGCCCATGGCGGGCCCCCCTCTCATT
>RRZU012098094.1_pt1 | contig 11697 bp, 9 predicted proteins | sample 2165561 | NCBI WGS metagenome assembly RRZU01 (sample SAMN10456909, study PRJNA506462) | wastewater metagenome | isolation source: wastewater sludge | place: USA: Moscow, Idaho | reverse complement strand
TCGGAGAGATCTTCACAAATCTGCTGCGGCACGCGTCCCCTGACAGCGCGCCCATGCTCACCATCAGCTACGACAACATGTCACTCATGCAGACGAACGCGCTGACACCAAAGTGCACACGTGGTAGCGGCACAGACCAGCAGTCGCCAAAAGTTGCCCAGGCTTCGGCCAGCCATGACGGCGCTCTGCCACAATCCCAAAGTGGATTGGTGCTCCACCGCGGCATCATCGAATCGCTGGGCGGCGAGCTGCGATTCAACAGCGAGGACGAGACGTGGACGCTCTACGCGCGCATCCCATTGCACCCGCAAGACCGCGGTTACGTGAATGCTCAATCGCCGCTGCAACACGCCAACTGAGTACTCACGTTTCGTTCCATGAACCCGTTTTGTTCAGCAAGTTTCCGAGCATACGACGCTCAGCGCCCGCAGCCCCGCCCCTTGTGCTAGCTGACTTGCGTCAGACCATGCACCATGGAAACCACTTGGGGCATTCGCCCAACAAGACGCCAACGCTCACGGAAACCGACGACAAAAACGCATCATCGCACCGGCTATCAGTGATTCTTGTAGACAGACCGCAAACGCCAACGATAATCGCAAGGTACATCGCCAATGCGGCACAACCACCATGACGCCATGCATCATTGCAATAAATCATTCGCATACCGTTTTCCTTCGCGACAACCCGTGTCACAACACGTGCTGGAGGAAGTCCTTGAAGCGTGGCTCACTTGGATGGTCGATAATCTCAGGACCACCATGCTCAACCACCACACCGCCATCCATGAACACCACCTGGTCGGCGACCTCACGGGCGAACCCGATCTCATGAGTGACCACAATCATGGTCATGCCTTCGTCGGCGAGCTGACGCATGACGCTCAGCACCTCGCCCACCAATTCGGGGTCAAGCGCGGATGTCGGCTCGTCGAAGAGCATGATTTCAGGCTTCATCGCGAGAGCACGGGCGATGGCCACGCGCTGCTGCTGGCCGCCGGACAACTGGGACGGGTAATAGTCAAGCCGCTGGCCGAGTCCGACGCGCTGCAACTCGGCGACCGCCAGTTCACGCGCCTCGCTCTTGCCCATATGCTTCACATGGACCGGCGCTTCCATAACGTTCTCCAACGCCGTCATATGCGGGAAGAGATTGAACCGCTGGAAAACCATGCCGAGTTTGGATCGCTGTGCCGCGATCTCCTTGTCGTTCAGGGTCTGGAGCACTTCCTGGCCCTTATGCTCAACTTTCTTGAAGCCAATCATCTCGCCGTCCACGCGGATTTCGCCGCCGGTCAGGGTCTCCAGCTGGTTGATCAGCCGCAGGAACGTCGACTTGCCGGAACCGGACGGTCCGAGAATCACCGTCACAGTGCCCGGCATGACGGTCATGTCGATGCCTTTGAGCACATGGAGGTGCCCAAAAGCCTTGTGCACACCGATCGCCTCGACCGCCGGCGTGGTGTGTTGCGTCGCCGATTCGTCGTGTTGCTGCGAAGAGGTCTGCTGCGGGAACGCGGTATCGGTTGCTGTCTGGTCGCTCATGTCTGTTTCCTCCCTCACGCTCACGCGTTGAGCCCGATCATCTTCACGTTGTTGCCGCGGGCGATGCGGTCTTTCTTCGTCTCGCTGACGGCGACCGGGCCGTCCAGCTGCTGATCGCCATTATCTTCGGCCACGATGGATCGGGCTTCGAAGCCCTTGCCGAAATGCTTTTCGAGACGGGACTGGATGACCATGAGGATGGAAGTAATCAGCAGGTACCAGATGCAGGCGACCAGAAGCAACGGAATCGGCTTGTAGATGCGGCTGGCGATTGCATTGGTGGCGAACTGGAGTTCGAGTGTGAACGGCACGGCTTGCACCAACGACGTAGTCTTGAGCATGCCGATGGTCTCATTGCCGGTCGGCGGGATGATGATGCGCATAGCTTGCGGCAGGATGATGCGCCGCATAATCAACGAGCGCTTCATGCCGAGCGCCTTCGCCGCTTCGGTTTGCCCCGGATCCACGGCTTCAAGACCGGCACGCACGATTTCGGACAGGTAGGCCGCCTCGTTGAGCGCGAGCCCGATCCACGCCGCGTTGAACGCGGTGATGATCGTGGACGAGTCGATGCTCCAGAAGGTCACCGACGTGAACGGGATACCAAGCGACAACTTGGGCACCAGCACGGAGAACAGGCCCCAGAACACGAGCTGCGTGTACACAGGGGTGCCGCGGAAGAACCAGATGAAGAACCAGCTGACCCCGCGCAGCACCGGGTTGATGGACTTGCGCATGATCGCCAGAATCACCGACAGGATAATCGCGACGACCATGGAAATCACCGTAAGCAGCAGGGTATAACCGATGCCTTCGAGCACGTTCTCGTCGAACAGGTATTTCCATACGATGTTCCACTCGAACCGCGGGTTGGTGACCAGCCCCTGCACGAGCATCGCCGCAAGCAACGCCACAATCACAGCGGCGACCACTGGGCCGGTACGCTTCACGGGCAACGCGTGGATACGGTCGGGAATGTCCAGACCTTCGCCGTCGACTTGTTTCTTCGCCATGGTTTGCGCCATCTCCTGTTGTCGGTTCGTTGCCCAGTTCACACCATCAGCGTGAACACCTTGTGAACTTTATTGTCGCCACGCCCTGCGACACAGTCAAGATAATGTCCGTATCCCAATATCACAAATCAGTGCCGCGCACCACATGGTCAGGCTGTTGTATCAGTCACGATTGATTCCCCAACGATGATTCCCCAACGATGATTCCCCAACGATGATTCCCCAACGAGTGCGCCCGCCGGCTATGCGGCTTACGTCGCATGACCGACGGGCGTATCAGCATATTCCCTTCCGCTGATGTCAACTGACGCCCACTGATGCCAACTGATACCAGCTGGCCAGCTGGTCAGCTCAGATCGGTCGGGTTGATCTCCGCCTTGTCCAAAGCGCCGGACTGCACGCCCCAGTGCTTCAAGATCTTCATGTATGTGCCGTCATCCATGAGCTTCTGCACGGCCTTCTGCACGGCCTTGGTGGTCTGGTCGTCGTTCTTCGCGATGGCGATGCCCTGCTTGACCGAGCCCTCGTCCTTGCCGAGCGCCTGAAGCTGGCCGTCGGTCTGGGAAATCGCATAACCCGCGACCGGGGAATCCGCATAGAAGACATCGGCCTTGCCGGTCACCACATTGGTTGCCGCATCGGTCTGCAGCTTGCTGGAGAGCACCTCGATGGTCTTCTTGCCGTCGGCCTTGCACTGCTTGGCCGCCTTGTTGGCGTCCTCCTCCTCGACGGTACCGGTCTGCACGGCGATCTTCTTGCCGCACAGGTCAGAGGTATCGACCTTCTGCGGGTTGCCCTTCTTGACCACCCACGTGGCACCAGCCTTGTAGTAGCTGACGAAATTGACCGCGTCCATACGCTCCTTGGTGATGGTCAGCGAGGTGATGCCGAGATCGTACTTGCTACCCACCGACGGGACGATCGAATCGAAGGAAGCGGAGACAATCTGGGTGTCCAGGCCAAACACCTTGCCCAGCGCGTTGGACAGGTCAACGTCGTAGCCGACCGGAGTCTTGCCGTCTTCCTTAAGGAATTCAGCCGGAGCATACGTGAGCTCCATGCCGACGGTGAGCTTGCCGTCCTTGGTCACCGAATCAGGCAACATGGCGGCGATGGACGCGTCCTTCTTGATGCCGGAGACATCGTAACCGGTCGTGGACGAACTCGACGACGAACCGGAGCCGGACGTCGCTTCATCGGTGGTACCGCATGCGGCGGCACCGAGCAACATGGCGGCGCTCAGCGTGCAGGCGAGCGCGCTCTTGAAAGCCTTGAATGACATATGTTCCTCTCTTCATGCATGTGGTCAGACTGTCTGCCATTCCAACATGCATATCTATGCATTGCTTCGCATAATATACTATGCCGCAGACTGCGGCACGAAAAAGACACGCCGGTCGCGTCGGGACGCAACAGGCGTCATCCGCGACACGACCGGCATACCATGGATACCCTGCGGGCGCGTAGGCAACACGCCCGGACAAGACGCGCAGCTCAGTCCTCGACTTTGGGGTTGATCTCCGCCTTGGTCACGGCACCGCCCTCGGCACCCCAATGCTTGAGGATCTTCCTGTACGTGCCGTCATCCATGAGCTTCTGCAGGGCCTTCTGCACCGCTTCGTCAGTGGCGGAATCACCCTTCTTGATGGCTGCGCCCTCTGGGGCGACACCCTCATCTTCACCGAGTGTGGCGAGCTGGTCGCCGGTCTGCGAGATCGCATAGCCGGCAACCGGGGTATCCGCATAGAACGCGACCGCCTTGCCAGTCACCACATTCGTCGTCACATCGGTCTGTAACTTGCTCGAAAGCACGTCCACCGGCTGCTTGCCATTCGCCTTGCACTGCTTGGAAATCTCGGCGACCGACTCCTCCTGCGTGGTACCGGTCTGCACGGCAATCTTCTTGCCACACAGATCCGAAGTATCCACCTTCTCAGGGTTACCCTTCTTGGTCACCCACGTGGAACCCGCCTTGTAGAACGTCACGAAATCAACGGAATCAAGACGCTCATTCGTCACCGTGAACGACGACACGCCGATATCGTACTTGCTGCCGACCGACGGAATGATCGAATCGAAATTCGCGGTCACCGGGTCCGCCTTCAAACCGAAGATATTCGCCATCGCTTTGACGATGTCAACGTCATATCCGACCGGAGTCTTGCCATCCTCCGCGAGGAACTCGGCCGGCGCGTACGACGTATCCATGCCGACGGTGAGCTTGCCGTCCTTGGTCACCGAATCAGGCAGCAACGCCGCAATCGAGGCATCCTTCTTCACACCGGAGACATCGTAACCGGCCGTAGACGAACTCGACGACGAACCGGAGCCGGACTTCGTATCCGATGCATCGCTCGTACCGCATGCAGCAGCGCCGGCGAGCATGGCAACACAGCAGGCGGCGGCACCGAAACGTTTCAGCATGTTTGCGGTTTGGCTTCCAGCGTGGCGAAAATAAGACATGGATGACATGACTGACATGGCTGAACCCTCTCTCTGTTCCGGACGCAAGAGCCTAGCGGCCGCGCCCGTCGGCGTGGGCACCCGGGCGGATGCCCCGTCCTCGCCGATAGCCGCAGGATAAGCCCGCCATGCTACGGCGACGTTACACTTCACCGTAACCGTGCAGTGTGGGCTTGCAACGGGGAGTCTCGATATGCGGGCACGATTGTGGACGACGGTGTCACGATTCCGCCGCAAGACAGCCAACATTGAATGCCCGCGCCATCAACCATCTTCGCAGACCAGCGAAACGATAACGCTCAGATCATCTGCTTGTTCTTGTAGCGCATGATGCGCAACGCCTCGCGTTTGTCCTGCTCCTCGCGCAAAGCCTGACGCTTGTCGTACTCCTTCTTGCCTCGTGCGAGCGCGATTTCCGCTTTGACCCTGCCGTCCTTGAAATACAGGCTCAGCGGAATGATCGTATAGCCTTTCGCCTGGGTCTGACGCTGCAGCTTCTCAATCTGCGCAGCATGCAGCAGCAATTTACGCTTGCGCTTCGGGGCGTGATTGTTCCACGTGCCGTTGAGATATTCCGGGATATTTGCGGCCTCAAGCCACATCTCGCCGCGCCTGTCAATACTGACGAATGCTTCAGCGAGCGACGCGCGCCCCTCACGCAGCGACTTGACCTCGGTGCCCGTGAGCACCAGTCCAGCCTCGTACGTGTCCTCGATGCTATAGTCGTGCCGCGCCTTGCGGTTCTGCGCGATCATCACAGTCCCCTGTTCTTTCGCCATTCCGTCCTCGTTCCTCATGTCCTTCGGGCTTACTCTCGTTGCAAACACCCTGATAACGCGTGGGCCATCGCGTTGTCCATCGCCCTGCGGCAAGTGCGAACCTCAGCAATACCCGCCATGCCTGTCGAACCCCTCATTGTACACGAAGCCGCACACGCGCGTATGGAATCCGGCCGCCCGCCCACGCCCCTGCGTCACCGAACGAGCCGGAATCCGCTTGTAGATTCCATCATCGCAGACAATGAGACGGGGTCATGCGCCGGCATTGCAGGTCGCATAACCCCGTACACGAACTACGCACGACCGCGGATCAGTAATGCACGTACTGGAAGCTGCTCGCATTGTACACGACTTCCGAATACGGGATATACGGGCACTTTGTGCCACCTTCGGAAATCAGCACGGATCCGTCGGAATTCACGCGCTCGACGATGGCGACATGCCCGTAGGCGGCGTTCGCATACCAGCTGGTCACCCTCTGGCCGGGCGCGAACACCATGGCGGCACCGACATGAGGCGTGTTGTTGACCAGGTACCCCAGAGCGCGGGCCTTGCTCGCCCATTGGGCACCGTTGCCGAGGTATGACCCGACAGGCAGCCCCAGCTGCTGGCGGCGGATATACGCCCACCACGTGCATTGGCGGGCAGGGTACGCATTGCCGACGTTACCGGTGCTGTGTCCGTAGCAGAACGACGACCCCGCGGGACAGCTGCCGGGCACACTGTAATTCATGCCAGAGGCGCCGGAACTGCCGGAATTAGATAATCCCGAATTGCTCGGCCGGCTCGGAGCAACCGGCGTGCTCGGTCTGGACGCGTTCGAAGTACTGGAGTTAGACGACCCAGAGTTGTTCGAGCTTGATCCGGAGCTCGACGGCTTGCCGGCGGCTGCCTGCGAACCGCCGCTGGACGGGGACGCCTGCTGGTTCGCATAATTGCTCGACCAGGAGTTGATTTCCGACTCCATCGCGACGATATCGGCGGCCTCCTTCGCCGACTGCGAAGTCAGCTGGCTTTTCTGGTTTTCCAACGATTCGCGCTCGGCATTGCCTTTGGCGAGCAGATCATTGAGCTCGTCCTGCTTGGACTGGGCGGTCTCCACGGCCTTCTGCGCCGCCGCCGCCTGGGTGTCCGCCTTCTTCTTGAGTGTGGTGATCTCGTCCTCGATGGCGGCGAGACGCTGCTTACGGTTCTTCGCCGTGCTCAACTGAGTCGCGGCATCGCTGGCCGCATTGCTTTCCGTACGGGTGACCGCCGCATCCGTCTGCATCTTATTGACGAAATCTTCGGTCGTGGTGGAGTTCGTCACCACATTCATGACCTCGGATGCGGTGGTGCCGTGGAAACTGTCACGCGCCAACTGGGCGACAGCCGCTTTGGCATCATCGTAATCTGCTCCGGTCTGCTTGATCTGCTCTTCAAGATCGGCCTTGTCCTGTTTGGCGGCTTCAAGCCGTTCCGACGCCGCCTGGGCTTGGGCCTGGGCCTGCTCGGCGGAGTCCTGAGCATCCTGCAACGCCTGCTGGGCCGCAGGAATCTGGTTCTGGTTAAGATCATTGAGTTCAAGGATCTGATCCGCCAGCTGCGAACTGACTCCTGCAAGCTTGGCCTTCAAATCACTCTGGCTTTGCAGCTTTGCCTTGTACTGCTGCATGGTGACAGCCTGTGCCGGTTGCACAGCGGCGAGATTCGCAGTACCCGCGGCGATAAGAGTGAGCGATGCGACCAGTACACCGGCGATGGCGTTGATCTTCTTCGTGCGCTTCATATCACAGCCTTTCATATGGTTCACCGACATTGTACCTGCCAATGCTCAATTTTCACTGAGTGTGCCCCCGCCGTCGGGAAGACGGGGGCATGGGAATGGCGAATACCGGCTACCGCCTCACGCCTTCAGATAACGGCGCAGCGACACCGCCGAAGACAACGCGGACAACGCCATCGCCCCGATAACCAATGCCGGCGCGGCCAGCCAGACCGTCTGCTGGGTGATGAACGGCATCCACTGGACAGTCTGCGCGAGCCCGTCCGTGATGAACACCTGGACGATCACGCTCAACGCCCCCGAAGCAAGCAGCGAGCCGATCAGCGACGCCGTCATGCCTTCAAGGATGAACGGCAGGCGAATCGTCCAGTTCGACGCGCCCACCAGTCGCATGATCTCGGTCTCGTTCTTCCTTGACGCGGCGCTCATACGTATGGTCGTGCCGGTGAGCAGCACGGCGACCACGATCATCACACCTGCCAGCACCACGGTCACCACCGTCGCCTTGTTCAGCACGCTGAACACAGGGTCGAAGATCTGCCGCTGGTCCTGGACTTCCTCGACCCCGGTAACGCCCGACAGCACCTCCGAAACCTGCTGGTATTTGGTCGGGTCGGTGAGCTTGAGCCTCAGCGAAGCCTGCATGTCAGCCGCGGTCAGCGTACGGCCCTGATACACACCGTTCGGATACTGCTTGAGGAAGGTGTTCTTATAGAACTCATCGCGGCTGACATACGTGACTTTGGAAACCACGGAACCGAGCTCGTCCTGGATCTTGTCCTCGATATCCACGATCTCGTTGTTCGTGGGAGCCTTGCCGGACGAGCAGTTCGCCGACTGGCTGGTACCGTCAGGACACAGCCAGACCACGACCTCCACCTTGTCATACCAATCGCCTTTGGCCTTGGTAATCTGCGCCTGCATCAGCACGGAGGCCCCGATGAACAGGAAAGAAATGAACGTGACAAGCATGACCGACAGAATCATCGGCACATTGCGACGCAGACTCGTCCATGTCTCGGAAAGAATGAACCGTAATCTCATGACTGCTGACTGTCCTTCCCGTCCGCATCGTTCGTATCTTGCGTGTCCTGTACCCCTTGTGCGGCCGCTTCGTCATCCGCGGCGGGCGGCATCGGCGGAGCGGGAGGCGACGGTGGAGCGGGAGGCGTCACCCGGCTTTCATCCGTATCACCCTGTTGCGGCGGTGCGGCCTGCCCATCCGCAGGCTGCCCGTCGCGGCCATGCGGCTCGGATGTCTCGACATTGGTGCCGTGACGCTTGGCATACGCTTCCTCATGCTCACGTTTCGCCGCGATGTCCTCCGCGCTCAAGCCCTTGCCCCAGGTCATCGTGGTTTCCACGGACTGGAACACCTCGCCATAGCGGCCGGTCCGCCCGGAATGCACCGAATGGGCGAGACGGGCGATACCCTCGTCACCGTTCTGCGATGCAAGCAGCGACTGGGCGATATCGCGCGCCTGCGGATGTGCGGACGTCTGCGCCCCGGCTGCCGGTCGAGCTGCCGAACCCGCTGCCGGACGGTACTTCGCGTTCCGGTCATCCTTCTGGAGTGCGGCCCCATTGGCAGTATCGGCCTGTCGCATCCCGATGCCGGCAGTATCGCCCGCCAGCGCCGTGGACGCCTTCGACTCGACATCACGATCAGGGAAATACAGCGCGGAATCGTAGGATCCGTGCAGCTCATCACGCACGATCTTGCCGTTATGCAGCTCGACGACACGCTTGCGCATCGAATTGACGATCTCCTCATTATGCGTGGCCATCACGATGGTCGTGCCCGTGCGGTTGATCGCGTCAAGCACTTCCATGATGCCGAGCGATGTCGTCGGGTCTAGGTTGCCGGTCGGCTCGTCGGCAAGCAGGATCTGCGGATGGTTCACGTAGGCGCGCGCGATGGCCACGCGCTGCTGCTCGCCGCCGGACAGCTCATGCGGATAGTTCTTCTCCTTGCCGGAAAGCCCGGCCGTCTGAAGCACCTTGGGGACCAACGTCCTGATGGTCGAACGACTCGTGCCGATCACCTCAAGCGCGAACGCGACATTCTGCCAGACCGTCTTGTTGTTCAGCAGCTTGTAGTCCTGGAACACGAAGCCAATGGAACGGCGGTATTGCGGCACCTGCCGGTTCGTCAGACGACGCAGGTCATTGCCCGCGACGCGAATCTCCCCGTCCGTCGCCTCCTCCTCACGCAGCAGCAGGCTCAGCAGCGTCGTCTTGCCCGAACCGGACGCCCCGACAAGAAAGACGAAATCGCCACGGTCGATGTGCAGCGTGATATCGTCGAGCGCCGGTCGTGTGCCTTTCGGGTAGAGTTTCGTCACATCATCAAGCGTAATCAGCGACATGATTCCTGTCTTCCGTATCGTTGCCCTGGGGTGCCGCCCCGTGCCGGCCTTGGAACGCAGACCCGGAACGGCACTTCACTGTTGTGAATATCAGTTGTTCTCGTGAGCGGCTTCCTCGGCTGTCTGCTTGCGCTGGTCATGGCGCCAGCGGATACCGGCCTCGATGAAGCCGTCGATATCGCCGTCGAACACGGCCTGGGTCTGCGAAGTCTCATAACCGGTGCGCAGATCCTTGACCATCTGGTACGGGTGCAACACATACGAACGCATCTGGTCACCCCAGCTGGCCTTGATGTCGCCGGCGAGCTCCTTCTTCTTCTTGGCTTCCTCCTCATGGCGCAGCACCAGCAGCCGAGACTGCAAGACCGCCATGGCGGCCGCACGATTCTGGATCTGGCTGCGCTCATCCTGCATGGAAACCACGAGGCCGGTGGGCAAATGGGTGATGCGCACCGCGGAATACGTGGTGTTCACGCCCTGGCCGCCAGGACCCGAAGCCTGGAAGGTGTCGACACGGATGTCGGAATCCGGGATATCGATGTGATCGGTGGATTCCACGAGCGGAATCACCTCGACTGCGGCGAAAGACGTCTGCCGGCGGCCCTGATTGTCAAACGGCGAGATACGCACCAAACGATGCGTGCCGCCCTCGACCGAAAGCCGGCCATACGCGTACGGGGCATCCACCTGGAACGTGGCGGATTTGATGCCCGCCTCCTCGGCGTAGGACGTGTCCATCATCTTCGTCTTGAAATTGTGCCGTTCAGCCCAACGCAAATACATGCGAAGCAGCATCTGGGCGAAATCCGCGGCATCGACGCCACCGGCGCCGGAGCGAATGGTGACGACGGCGGAACGCGCGTCATATTCGCCATCCATGAGGGTCTGGACCTCCATATCGACGAGGTCTTGGTCAAGCTGCTTCAAGCTGCTGACAGCCTCATCCATGGAATCCTTGTCGTCTTCTTCGGAGCCAAGCTCATACAAGGTCTCAACGTCATCGATGCGACGCTGGGCATCCTTGAGACGTTTCAGCTGGGACTGCGCAGCCGACAGCTTGCTGGTAATGTGCTGGGCGTGTTCCTGGTCATCCCACAGACCCGGGGCGCTTGCCTCGGCCTCGAGCTCCTTGATTGACGCGGCCAAAGCGTCCATATCGACGGCTTTGGCGATCATATCGAATTTCGCCTTGGTCTCGTTCAAATCCTGAGTAAAGTCATAGTCTGCCACGTCTATCCACCTTACAGGCACAGCCGGAAATCGTCCGCCGACCCGCCCGAACGTTCACATCCTTTGCTGATTGTGAGCCGGCGCTCACAACCCAACGATGCAATGGCGTATCGCGCGCGGCACACGCGACTCCCCTGCCAGGATTGTGAGTCCGCACTCACAATTTTCTGTGATCCCGCTCCCATTTGGCCACGAGCTGGTCTTCCTCCGATCTGATTGTGAGTCAGCACTCACAAATATCTGGGCGTCAAGCGCAACCTCCCCCGCTATCATGCGGCAAGCGCGATCTTCCCCTGTCTGATTGTGAGTCGACAAACACAACCGAAGCTCCAGGCTCCCCCTACGGTCGCCAATCGCCACGGCCCCTGCGCCTGATTGTGAGTCAGTGCTCACAACCCGCCAAGCTATGTCAACGATGCCAGCTCTCGCCAGTCACCGTCAGTCGTCAGCAGCCAGCAGTTAGCAGCGACTAGCCACCTATCGCCAATCACCAGTTACCAGTCATCGGACGGCTTCAGCTACCAGTTGGGACAT
>RRZU010583701.1_pt1 | contig 11698 bp, 8 predicted proteins | sample 2165561 | NCBI WGS metagenome assembly RRZU01 (sample SAMN10456909, study PRJNA506462) | wastewater metagenome | isolation source: wastewater sludge | place: USA: Moscow, Idaho | reverse complement strand
GCTTCGCTCGGTGCTTTATTTTACTTTATGCTTGCAATTTACTTTGGTCTGCTATGCTCATTCCTCATTCCTCATTTCTCATTTCTCATTCCTCACTCCTCACTTAACTTCGCTCCTCATTTAGCCTCGCCCATGATTTATTCAAATGTAATCGTTTTATGCCTATTGCATTAATTTGCTTTTTGTTGTATAATATATTTGTTAATATATACAGCCATTTGGCAAAATCAAGATATGAAAGGACCTTATTACTATGAAGAAATTCCTTGCGGCGGCTCTTGCTCTTTGCATGACAAGCGCTGCTCTCACAAGCTGCGGTGATTCAAACAGCTCTTCTGCTGCTGACTCAAACTCCGCTGCGGCAAACTCTCAGGCTTCCGATTCAAGTGCGGCTGATACCGAAAGTGTTTCAGACAAGCTTCTTGCTGAATACCCTGCATCTACGGAAAAGATAGATGTTAAAAATGGTGCTACTGAGAACATGATCGCCAGAAGCGTTATCAACGAGGGCGACACTTCCCGTCTTGCGGCTAAGCTCGACTACGCTCTGCAAAATCCTAAGGAGACAACAAAGATCTGTTTCATCGGCGACTCTATCACGGCAGGTTCGGGTGCTAACTCCTCAACTAATCAGTATGTAAACCAGTTCAAGAGCTGGTGGGAGGAAAACATAAGCTTCTATGTTGATGTTACTAATGCCGGTATCGGTGCAACTGACTCATACATAGGTGTTCACAGGGCACAGCGTGACGCTTTGGAGGCTAAGCCTGACATTATCGTTATCGAGTTTATCAATGACGCTGATGATGAATTTTATGAGTCCTGCATGGACAGCCTTGTAAGAATGTGTCTTGAGCAGGACAACAATCCTGCAGTTATGATACTTGAACCTTCAACTGAGGGGGGTACATCTCCACAGGCTGCACATCTCAAGGTAGCACAGGCTTACAACATTCCTATGATTTCTTATCATGACGCTGTTATGCCTGAGATAGAGGCTGGCAACTTCACATGGGCTGACATTTCACCTGACAACGTTCACCCTAATGATGACGGACACGTTATAATGGCTTCACTGCTCACAAAATTCGTTGGCAACATAAAGGACAATATTGACAGCGTTGACAAGGAAGCAAAGGCATTTGACACAAGCACTGCTGCACCGACGGGCGATGTATTCGCTGACGCTACTATCGGAAGCCGTCAGACAGAGGACATTGTAAAGACAACTGATGAGGGAACATTCACAGATGTTACAACATTCCAGAAGTTCACAGACGGTTGGGGAACGACAACAGGCGGCACTATCAAGTTTGAGATAACTGCAAAGAACATTGGTATGATATACTACATGACAGTTGACGGCAAGTCCGGCGTGGCTGCGGTAAAGGTCGATGGCGAGGACGTTGCGACTATCAACGCTGACTTCACAAGCGGCTGGGGCAACTATGCTAAGGCACAGCAGATATACTCATCTGACGAGGTGGCTACTCACACTGTTGAGGTAACTGTCGTTGATGACACAAAGCCTAACTTCCAGATACTTAACTGGCTTATTTCATAAGGATCTATAATAATATTTTGGCGGATACGAGAGTTCGTATCCGCCGATTTTTGTTTTCATTTATGTTATATGAATTAAATAGGACACAAAATATTTAGTGAAAACTAAGCAGCCAGCTTAACAAAAACGAAAATAGATATGATATAATAAATATGCTGAAAGAAACAAACACAGCGATAACTTATTGATCCCCTTAATAAGACTTCTCCCGACAGGTTTTCCGACTGTCGGGAGTTTTTTTTGAGAAAAAAAATCGGCAGCAGACGCTATCATGTGCCTGCTGCCAATAGTTTTATATTGTTTTAAGCATTAAAGCAATTATCCAAGAACAACAACGATGTTTGTCTGCTCTGTCATCTTGCACTCGCACACGAAGTTGCCTTCAACTGCTTCGCCGTTGACTGTCATAGACTTTACGCCGCTCTGAACGTGGTCTGGGTTCTGGATATCGATAGAAAGGTGCTTGCCACGGAAGTTCTTTTCGATCTTGAAGCCGTCCCATGTGTGTGGGATAGATGGGCTTATTACAAGTCCCTCTGCGTTTGGTCTCATACCGCAGATACCCTCTACGCAGCCTACCATTACTGTTGAGCCTGTACCTGTCAGCCAATGAACGTGTGAACGTCCTGCATATGGTGAACGTGTTGACTCTGTAAACTGACCGTGAACGTATGGCTCAAGTATTCTTACTTCTGCCTTATCGTTCATGTTAGCAGGTGAGGACTCGAGGAAGTACTCGAATGCTCTGTCACCGTGACCGAGAAGTGACTCTGCAAGGATAGCCCAGCCCTGTGTCTGTGAGAAGATACCACCGTTCTCCTTTGTATCAGGGTTAAAGATGTGCATGAGAGCACCGTCAAAGTAATGATCTACATAAGGTGGCTCCATGATCTTTACGCCGTATGGAGTATTGAGTATCTCGTGTACCTTTTCCATAGCAGTTTCAGCCTGCTTATCAGATGCGAAGCCTGAGATAACTGACCAAGACTGTGGGTTGAGCCACATTGAAGCCTCTGGATCCTTCTTAGCGCCAACGATCTCGCCGTTCTCTCTGTAGCCTCTGATAAATCTATCCTCGTCCCAGCAAGCTTCAAGGCTCTTGCCGAGTTCAGGCTGTACCTTATCGATATAAGCAGCGTACTCATTATCGCCTCTGTCAAGAGCATAGCCCTTGATGATGCTCATTGCATAGTAGAGCTGGAATGCAACGAATGTTGACTCACCCTTCTTGCCAAGTCTGAGGCAGTCGTTCCAGTCAGCATAAAGACCTGCTGGCATTGTATGAGCGCCAAGTCTTTCCATTGAGAAGTTGATAGCTCTCTTAAGATGCTCGTAAACTGTATCCTCGCCGCCGTTTGCGTATACGATAACCTCATCGAGGAACGCCTTGTTTCCGCTCTCACCGATATACTTATTAACTGTTGGGAAGAGCCAGAGAGCATCGTCTGCTCTATAGCATGGGTGACCTGTTTCCTTAGCGTAGATAGAGTTCTCATCGTTCTCGTCCGGGCAAGTTTCATGGCCTGCCTTGTGGTCGAACTTAACAAGTGGAAGTCCGCCGCCGTTATCTACCTGTGCAGAGATCATAAATCTGATCTTTTCAGCAGCAAGCTCAGGATTGATATGGATAATACCCTGGATATCCTGAACTGTATCTCTATAGCCATAGCCGTTTCTCAGACCGCAATAGATGAATGATGCAGCTCTTGACCAGATAAATGTGATGAAGCACTGATAAGCGTTCCATACGTTTACCATGTTATTGAACTCGTCAGAAGGAGTTTCGATCTGGAAGTTATTGAGCTGACCATGCCAGTAAGCGATAAGCTCCTTTACCTCAGCGTCTACCTTGCCAGGCTCGTTATATGCAGCGAGTATCTCGTCTGCTACCTTTGGATTCTTCTGACCAACAACATAGATTATCTCCTTTGTTTCGCCAGGAGCAAGGATAATGTCAGACTGAAGAGCGCCACAAGCGTTTGAGTTATAGTTGAGCTTGTTATCGCAGAAGCCTCTTTCAACTGCAACAGGGTTGCCGTATGTTCTGTAAGAGCCGATAAAGCTGTCCAGATTACCGTTATAAGCGGAAACAGGAGCGCCAACTACGCCGAAAAATCTTTCTCTCCAGTTAGAGCCGTTCTCGTCCTTACCGCTGTTCTCATTGATGTGCTGAACGATCTTGTTGCCCTCAAAGCTTGTTCTTGTGATGAACAGTGTATACTGGAGGTTTACCTGATCCTGCTCGTAGTTGTTCTCATTTGTGAACTCTACAAAGCCGAATGTTGAAAGGTTTCTGTATCTGTCAGAGTTATTTGTGATCTTAGTTCTCCATACTTCATATGTTTTGTTCAGAGGAACATAATATGTAAGCTCGGAGTGGATATCTGCATAGTCAGACTTGATAGTTGTATAAGCTGTACCATGGTGGCACTCTGTCTTATACTGATCAAGAGGCTTGCCTACAGGCTGCCATGTGCATGACCAATAATCCTTGGCGTCGTTATCTCTGATGTAGATATATCTGCCAGGGAGACCGATATTTGAGTTGAAACGGTAACGGATTATTCTTCCGTTAGCACCGCTCTTTACAAAGCTGTATCCGCCGCCGTTGTTGGATACGATAGCACCGTACTCTGGTGAGCCGAGATAGTTAGCCCAAGGTGCAGGTGTGTCAGGTCTTGTGATGACGTATTCCTTGTGTTCAAGGTCAAAATAACCATACTGCATATTTTTTATACGCTCCTTTTCAATATTTTAAAGTTGTAAACGTTTCACCAAAATAGCGTAAACGTTTCCCTCATAGATCCCGTCATTATTCATAACGCTTATATTATTTTAGCATACTTCCGATAGCTTTACAAGGGGGTAAAGCCAAAAAAATGGGCGTATTTTCAAAAAACTTTTTCGGGATTGTTGACTTTTGAAACTTAAACGATTGAAAATCGTTATGCTTTTTGTCATTGTCCAAAAGGCACTAATAACTGATATTTATTTGTATATATTGGATATTGACAGCAGTGCCGAAAATATGGTATATTGTGTATATAATAAATTATAGGAGGTAGATACTATGGCAAAGATATGTAACAGCAAGCCTGTTAAAATCGTGCTAATAGTTGCAATTGTAATACTGGCTATAGTATTTGGTTTTGTGTTTTATCAAAAAATGTCTGATGAACAGCAAGAAAAGGAAGCTAACGCCGATGACGATGTTTCTTATGACGTGCCTGACGCTTCGGACATAAAGGTCAAAGAAGGTCGATACTACCTTAACGGTGACACAAACAGCTATTATTTTGAGATCACCGCAGGCAATCACATACAGCTCCACTGCGATGATATGTATGCTCTTTTTGAAAAGTGGAATCCCGGCAAGGATGACATTATCAAAGAGGCTGTTGCTTATTGGACAGGCGAAAAAGAGTATAAAATAGTTGTGACTGAAATTGGCACAGTTATATTGGCGGTAGAATGGGAATATGACGACAACAGCAATCTGACCGGACTTACAAGCGGTCCTTGCTGGCTTGATGAAAACACTCTCGGCAAGTGGGGTCAGGAGGGCGACTTCAAGTATGTAGACAGCAGTGAATATTCTGACAGCTCATCCGACAGCACTGAAATTTCGGCATATTATATTCATCACTGGTATGGAGAAGAACCATATGAGATAACAGACAAGGACACTATCGACAAGATAACTGCGTGGATAGAGAACGCTAAATCGGTATGCAAGGATTATCCTTACATTGACGGCTTAGAATACGGCGGTGCAGACGCTTATGGAATCTCTCTCGAAAAGGATGAATCAAGTGATGCGTATGAGAGCATTTGTGTTATCGATGTTTCACAGTATTCGTGGGACACCTCAGGCGGTATGCACTCTGAAAGTAAAATATGCAATTTTAGCATAAAAGATGATACAGGCGAATTTCAGGATTACAATTTGCCAAAGGAAATGATAGATGAAATAATGCCCCTTATAACAAGACCTAATGTTGAATAGCAAACAACACATACAAAACCGGCGTGTATCTTCGTGATACACGCCGGTCGTTTCTATTATGTTTTTATGATACCTTGAGCCATGCGCAGGCAAAATCAAGTGCTTCATAGAGGCTTGATTTTTCTGCTACCTTAACTATCTGCTTATTCGGAGGCAGTGTGCTGTCTGTTGCAACTTTTCTTATTCTTACCTTATTTGCAACGTCGATACCGCCGACCTTTTCTGTAGAAAGTATTTCTATCATGACTACGAACTCGTCATACATATTTCCAAAATAGATATTATTCCCTTTTCTCACCAGTGGAACGCCCTTATAGGTGAAAAAAGCTTTCTTTTCTTCTGCCATTTATCTCTCCGCCTTTCTCATAATATATTTCTCTTTTTGTTTACTATTTTATTATACCATACTTTTCACATAATTAAAAGAGCTTTTGACAACTTTTTTGCGCAGGTTTTCAGCCTTGCTTTATGTGGGATACATATTGTATCACATATTCTTTGCGAAAGCTGTCGAAACAAGACCGTAGGGGCGAACGCTGTTCGCCCGTCAGATCATATGCTTAGCATGGGGTATGCGTTTTAATAGTTATCGTCCACAGCCTCGCCTTTAAGAAGTCTGTCCATATTTGCAACGAACGTATCTACCCAAGTTGACTGTATTCTGAATGAGGTTTCACCATTTAGCTTGACTACAGAACGTCTTGAAGAATCCTTATAAATCTCCATAACGTCCTTTTTGCCGTCCTTGCGGTCGAATGTTACAGTCAGATAGCTTTCGCCCTCAGGGTCTGTGAAGTATATCTCATTTGTCGGGCAACCCATAAGATACTGATAGAAGGTCTTAAAGTTGTCAACGTCAAGCTCCTTGCCGTCTGTTGTGACCTTTGTTACCTGTGCGGTAGTTTTGCCGTCAGAATCTGTATCCGTGCTTGCGCCTGAGCTTTCCACCTCATAAACGGTCTTTTTACCATTATAGACTACCTCAACGTTCTTAAGGTCAACAAGGTAGTTTGAAGTCATAAGGCTTGTGATAACGTCCTCTGCTTTGATCGTTGCCCATGGGAGGTTATCGGCTGAAACGAGGTATATAGCGTCAACGCCCTTTACGCCCTCAAAGTAGCAATAATATGCAGACACTGTATCTGTCGTTTCACTGCTGTCGCCTGCGGTAGCATAGACAGGGTCGCCTATTTTAAGGGTATAGTCATAGCCGTCTCCCGAGAGTCTTACTGTTGCGAACGGGTCGGAAAGTCCATGCTCCTTCATTGCAGTTTCATCAGGTGCGATGACCTCACAGCTCTGTGCTGTAAGTCCCCACATACCATGGGTAGTTGCTGAAGAATTTGTGATGTTCAGGTATGAGAAGATAGGCTCTGTCATTACCTGACCTGAAAGTCCCTCTATCTCGTTCGGGTTATTTTCAAACGCCATTTCATAGTCCAGATCTTTTCTTGTAACTGTTTCCTTACCATAGTCAGGCCAATCGTCATCAGACGGCTTTGTAAGCAAAGTGAGGTTCGCATATGCGGTCACTGGATCTGTATAGTATGAAAGCTTTGTTCCCATTACCATATAGACGGTCTTTTCATCGTCAAGGCTCACATAGCTGTATCTTTCGTTGCTTGGTGAAACAGAGCCTACATGAAGGGTAGTGGCAGTGCCGTCGCTGTATTCAACTGTGAGATCTGCTGTGGGCTTATCAAGACCGTATTTTGACATATCCTCAACGTTTTCTTCAACGAGCTTTTTCGCCTTGAAGCCGTCAAGATTCGATATCATGGAAGCTTCTGCGGTGGCATTTGCATTGAGAGTGCCAAGCTCAGGTATGCTCCATGTGGATTTACCTGACTCGGACTTATTAACGGAATACTCGCCATGTTCGTTTGAAACCTTTACGCTTGTTATATCGTCGCTTGACTTTGTAAGGATAACAACGCTCTCGTCCTGACTTGAAACTGCCGCTGTTGACGATGAGCTGGAGTCTGCGTCTGATTTGCCTGAGGTGGAGTTGAGAAACGCCATTACTCCCACCAGACAAGCGGCTGTGACTCCGCAGATAATGATACCCTGCAATTTACCATTCATTTGTGATTACCTCTGTGTTTTACTTATTCTTTCTTCTTGCCCAGATAACGATACCCACTATAAGAACTACAACAGGTACGCCAAGGCAGAATGTCCATTTAAGAACTGTTTTCTGCTGCTGAGTGATATCGAAAACATTGCCTGTGATAGTTTTTGGTGTGATAGTGATACCTGCGGTCTTTCCGGTAAGGCCGTTTATAACGCTTATGAAATACTCGCTGTTCTGATACTGTGAATACTGCAAGTAGGTATCAGACAGCATACCCTCTGAACCTACTGCGATAACATTGCTATAGAGAGTTTTGTTATCGTCTGTAAATTTTGCCTTTGAGCCGACAGCCATATAATTCTGCTGACCCTTTACCAGAGCATCGCCTATATTCACCTGACCTGTGGTCTGTGATATATCAACATTTGCGGTATAGGCAGAATCTGAGGACTTGAGGTAGGCGTCTGTGGACACCATATCCTGCTCGTCAAAGAGTGTGTTTACAGGGCGGCAGAGTGCTGAAAGGATAGCCGGTTTCTCTGTAGAAACGTCCTGAGTGAAGTTATCGGACACATCTGACGCAACTGTTACGCAAGGTGAGTTATAATACTTGCCTGAGTCGCTTTCGCAGATAACGCCCTTGCCGACAGAAAGTCCATACTCTGACAGGAACTCATCAAGATTCGGGGTGTCCTCCTGACCATAAGAAGCGATATAGAGGAGCTGTTTGCCAAGATTTCCGTCATTATTGAGGAAGTCGCTGACCTTTTTGATATCCTCCTCCAGATAGTCAGTCTTAGGAGCAGGGATAACCACAACGTCTGTATCGGCAGGGATATCCTGGGAGGTTATATCCACTGTGTTCACGTTATAGCCGTTAGCTGTAAGAAGCGTCTGGAAATATGTGAGCTGTGTAAGCTCGCTTCTGCCTGTGAGGACAGTAACATAGACAGGGTTAGGGTCTGTTACTGTCATAAGTGCAGAAGTGAAAGCCTGCTCTGCGTTTGAGGACTCAACATAGCTGCCGTAATAGGACAGGAATGAAAGGTCGCCGCCTGCCTGCTGGGCAAGGGTATCTATGCTGTAGCCTGACTGTGACAGCTTCTGCTCGAACTCGTCTGTGAATGTAAGGAGGTCGAGCATACCGAGCTTTCTTGTTCGGCTTATCTCTTTGCCGTCAACCTTTGTTTTTGTTTCAAATATCATATCGAACTGGCTGATAGTATCGGTATACTCCTTAACGATCTCAGGGTGTGAGTCGATATCAACGAAACGATATGTGATATGGTGATTGAGCTTACAATAGTTTTTCAAAAGCTCAACAGCCTGCTTATTATAAGAGCTGTAATTTGTATAAGTATTCTCGTCTGCAAAGATAGTTACCTGAACGTCTACGTTCACTTTCTTTACATAATCCTCTGTATCGTTTGAAACTGAATATATCTTATTTGTAGTCAGGTCGATAGTGATAGGATATCTGTCAAAAAGCATTGTTGTGACAACATTCACTAAGACAAGCAGAGCGACAAAAACGCAGGTGAACACTGTTGCCATTGTTCCATGCTTGAGCTTTTTGGCATTGAACTTTTTGCCGTCCTTTGTCTTTTTCTCTTTTTTATCTTTCTTTTTGTCTTTATCTTTTTTATCCTTTTCTGTATCCTTTGGAGCGGTCTTTGCTGCCTTTTCGTCTGCTACAACGTCTTTAAGCAGGTCTGCTCCTGATACAGAGATCTTTTCGTTATTATTCTCTTCCATTTAAACAGCCCTCCTTTAGCCCCAGCGGCGTTTTTCAAGCACTCTCACCGTGAGGAAAAGAAATGCCACTATTGCACTCAGAAAGAACACAACGTTAGAAAAATCAAAAAGTCCATAGGTGAATGAATAATATCTCTCGCCGAATGACACCTTTTCGCACACTGTTGTGAGCCATTCAAAAGGCAGAAGATTGCCTATAGTTGACAGGAACGACACGAAGATAAGTGCGATAAAGCTTATTACTGCGGCAACTATCTGGTTTTCTGTGAAAGATGAGCAGAAGATACCGATAGCGATATAAGCGCCGCCAACAAGTGCCAGAGCAACGATATTGCCCACAACGACGTTCCAGTCAGGCGTACCGAAAGCGGATACGACAACTGCGAAAACGCCTGTGATAGCGATAGCTATGATATAGATAAGGAAAGCGGCAAGGAATTTACCTACAACTATGCTGCCAAGACCCACAGGGGCGGTGAGCAGACACTGGTCTGTTTTTGTTCGCTTTTCCTCGGATATGGTCCTCATGGTGAGGACAGGTATAAGCACTATTATGATTATAAGAAGCGCACTGAAAACGGAATCAAGTCTTGTATAGCCGCTTTCAAGGCTGTAGTTTGCAAACATTACGCCTGAATAGGCATAGAATGCCGCAAGGAAAATATAACCGATAGGTGAGGTAAAATAGCTTCTTACCTCTCGTCTGAATATTGCGCCCATTAGTCATTTCCCTCCTTATCGGAAGTATTTTCAAGGGCAGGCAAAGCCTCGCCCATTGTGAGCTTGAGGAATATATCTTCAAGTGAAAGCTCAGAGGTCTTAAGTTCAAGCATATACCAGCCGTTTTTAACAACTGTTTCAAAGACGTCACGTCTGATATCCACGCCCTCTTTTGCCTCTATTCTTATATCGTTCACGCCGTCTTTATGGCTTGCGTCGCAGATGACTTTTTCAACGCCCTTTATGCCCTGCATTGCTCTGACGATCTTATCCTTATCGCCCTGTATCTTTGCAGTGAGCTTATGCTCGCCTGAGAGCTTCTGTGAGAGGTGTTCCTCTGTATCGTTTGCGACAACCTTGCCCTCGTTGATAACTATTATCTTATCGCAGACAGCCTGCACCTCAGAGAGGATATGGGAAGAAAGGATAACGGTATGATTTTTGCCGAGCTTTCTTATAAGAGTTCTTATCTCGATTATCTGCTTAGGGTCAAGACCTACTGTAGGCTCGTCCAAGATAAGAACCTTTGGGTTGCCGATAAGAGCCTGAGCAAGACCTACTCTCTGTCTATAACCTTTTGACAGGTTCTTGATTATTCTGTTATAAACATGGTCTATCTTTACAAGTCCGCATATATCTTTAAGATGTGACACCTTTGGAAGCTTACACTTTTTAAGGTCATAGACAAAATAGAGATATTCTTTTACGGTCATATCCATATAAAGGGGCGGAAGCTCAGGGAGATAGCCTATCTGCTTTTTAGCCTTGATAGGGTCTTCAAGGATATCTACGCCGTCTATAAGGGCTTTGCCGTCTGTACAGGATATGTAGCCTGTAAGGATATTCATGGTGGTGGATTTTCCCGCTCCGTTAGGACCGAGGAAGCCGAGAACTTCGCCGTCCTCAGCTTTAAAAGAGATATTATCGACAGCTTTTTTGTCGCCGTATCTCTTGGTAAGGTTTATAACCTCTATCATTTTATTTCCTCCTCTTAGGAAAAGCATTCATAAGTCTTTACAATTTTATAATACTTATGTGACAGGGGAGTGATAGCTGTACGAAATACAGAGCATTTTAAGTAAATTTAAAGTAGCAAATACTCAAAATGCTCCGCTGTTGAATTATTTATCTGTCTAAAAGCGATGTATCTATGTAATTTGTAGGGGAGCGGTGCAATTTCTGCTTTGCAGAGATCCGACATCCCACTTGTTTGGAAATTATTTCGCCCCTACACATTGTTCAACATTTTCGTAGTTTTTATTATGACAGCTTCTCAATGCCCTTTCTTATTCTTGCAAGAGTATCTTCCTTGCCGATGAGATATGATATCTCAACACCGCCTCCCGGAGTGAACGCCTTACCTGAAACTGCAACTCTAAGAGGCCACAGAACGATGCCGTTCTTTACGCCAAGCTTGCCGATAAGGTCAAAGAGTGCGTCATGGATATTTTCCTCTGTCCAGTCCTCAACGCCCTCGAGAACAGGGAGAACTTCTTTGAGAGATTCCAGAGAATTTTCAGGATTCGTTTTCATCTTCTTATGTGTATAGAGAGCTATATCATACTCAGGGAGAGCGTCG